>ENA-OUQC01001406-OUQC01001406.1-human-gut-metagenome-genome-assembly--contig:-NODE-1406-length-12641-cov-3.789608_pt1 | contig 12641 bp, 9 predicted proteins | sample MGYA00237942_ERZ548815 | MGnify/ENA primary metagenome ERZ548815 (study PRJEB26490, sample SAMN05194722) | human gut metagenome | biome: terrestrial biome; feature: human-associated habitat; material... | reverse complement strand
ATACGAGATTCGCCTTAGTCTCGTGGGCTCGGAGATGTGTATAAGAGACAGGGGATATGAGATCAGCGTAGTGGGAGAAAGCCAGGATACTGCAAGATATGCAGGAATGAACGTGAAAAAGATCGTTCTCAGGACCATGTTTTTCAGTGGAGGGATCTGCGGACTGGCAGGAATGATCCAGGCAACCGGTTCGGATATCACCTTAACCACTTCTGTGGCCGGAGGCGTTGGATTTACAGCCATTATCGTTGCGTGGCTGGCACAGCTTAATCCTTTTTCCATTTTGATCGTTTCCTTTTTGTTCAGCGTTCTGGAAAAGGGGAGCAGCGTGATCCAGTCCAGCTTTGGACTTTCCACGGACTGTGCGGATGTGCTGCAGGGGATCATCCTGTTTTTCATTCTGGGCTGTGAATTTTTTGTAAGGTATCGCTTTACATTTCGGCGTAAGCAGAAAATAGAAGCTTCAGAAGGAAAGGAGGCCTGAAAATGGATATGATCATTAAATTTTTAGTTGCGGCAGTAGGCGCCGGGACGCCTCTTCTTTTTGGAACGGTAGGGGAAATCCTGACGGAAAAGACCGGGCACTTAAATCTGGGCGTGGAAGGAATGATGTCCATTGGTGCATGCGCAGGCTTTATGGCAGCGTATTATACGGATAACTTTGTACTGGCCCTTCTGGTGGCAGCACTTGCTGGAGCGCTGAGCGCACTGATCTATGCGGTGCTTACGGTAACCTTTATGGCAAATCAGAATGTGACCGGCCTGACGCTGACGATCTTTGGAATCGGACTTGCTAATTTTATCGGAATTTTTGTTTTGAATAAAACACCGGAGGGAACCTTAAAGCTTCCGGAAAAGATCACGGCTGCCATGAGGGGAATTCATATTCCGGGACTCAGCGATCTTCCTATAGTGGGAGAGCTGCTTTTCTCTTACAGTCCCTTCGTGTATATCGGTATTGTGATCGCACTGGTCTGCGGCTATTATTTGAACAGAACCAAGATAGGCCTGAACGTGAAGGCAGTGGGAGAAAATCCGGGTGCGGCTGACGCAGCGGGAATTAAGGTGACAGGAGTAAAATATGCCAATATTGTTTTAGGCGGTGCCATCTGCGGAATTGGCGGTGTGTATTGCTCCATGATCATCAATGGCGGCGTATGGATCAGCGACAATGTAGGCGGACTTGGTTGGATTGCGGTAGCGTTAGTTATATTTGCAAACTGGCAGCCTGCCTATGCAATTCTTGGCTCCTTTGTGTTTGGAGCGCTCAGAGTGTTAAAATATTATATTCCCCAGAGCGTGCTGCCCTTCCCGGTTGCGTTTTACGATATGCTTCCGTTTTTGATGACGGCTCTTGTTCTGGTGATCAGCTCCATGCGGAAATCCGGAAGGATCAATCTTCCGGCAGCTCTTGGACTGAATTATTTCCGTGAGGAACGATAGGAAAAATACAGGATGGATATAGCGGCGCGCAAATATTCCGGCCGCAGGGAATGAAAAGAAAAGAGGGATTAGGAAATGACGATTTTTGATGAATTAAAAGCAAGAGGCCTTCTGGCTCAGCTTACAGATGAGGAAGAAATTAAGGAACTGATCAATAACGGAAAGGCAACCTTTTACATCGGCTTTGACCCCACAGCAGATTCTCTGCATGTAGGCCACTTTATGGCTCTCTGCCTGATGAAACGTCTTCAGATGGCGGGAAATAAGCCGATCGCACTGCTTGGCGGCGGAACAGGAATGATCGGCGATCCTTCCGGCAGAAGCGATATGCGCAGCATGATGACAAAGGAGACCATCCAGCATAACTGTGACTGCTTTAAGCAGCAGATGAGCCGCTTTATTGACTTTTCCGAGGGAAAAGCCATGATGGTCAATAATGCCGAGTGGCTCCTTGATCTGAATTATATTGAATTTTTAAGGGAGATCGGACCGCATTTTTCAGTGAATAACATGCTGCGTGCAGAATGCTACAAGCAGAGAATGGAAAAAGGTCTGAGCTTTTTGGAATTTAACTACATGCTGATGCAGAGCTACGATTTCTACGAGCTGTTCCAGAGATACGGCTGCAACATGCAGTTTGGCGGAGACGATCAGTGGAGCAATATGCTTGGCGGAACAGAGCTGATCCGCAGGAAGCTGGGGAAGGATGCTTACGCCATGACCATTACCCTTCTTTTAAACTCCGAGGGCAAGAAGATGGGGAAAACGCAAAAGGGCGCTGTATGGCTTGATCCCAATAAGACTTCACCTTTCGAGTTTTACCAGTACTGGAGAAATGTGGCTGATGCGGATGTACTGAAATGTCTGCGGATGCTTACCTTCCTGCCCATCGAACAGATCGATGAAATGGATCGTTGGGAGGGCAGCGAGCTTAACCGCGCCAAGGAGATCCTTGCCTTTGAGCTGACAAAGCTGGTACACGGGGATGAGGAAGCGGAAAAAGCGCAGGAGAGCGCAAGAGCGCTGTTCAGCTCAGGCGTAGCAGCACAGATGCCTACCACCGCGCTTTTTGAGGAGGACTTTACAGAGGGAAGCATTGACCTGATCTCCATGCTGTGCAAATCCGGCCTGGTACAAACCAGATCCGAAGGAAGAAGAGCCATCGAACAGGGGGGCGTTACCCTGGGAGAAGAGAAGATCACAGATGTAAAGGCTTCCTTTGGCAAGGATACCTTTGCCGGAGAAGGAATTGTTTTAAAGAGAGGAAAAAAGAATTTCCGCAAGCTGATCTTAAAGTAAGAAGATACCGGGAAGGAAAAGAGACATTTCATGAAGGAAAAGAAATATCGTTATGGCAATCTGCCGATTCCGGGTGGCGGATATGTAACCGGCTTTCTGTTTCACCCGAAAAAAGAGAAGGTTTTGTACCTGAGGACAGATATAGGAGGAAGCTACAGGTTTGACTACGACAGTCAAACCTGGTATTCCCTGAGCGAAAAGGTCAATATGTTTGACCTGGCAGAAACCTACCCCATTGCCATTGCGACAGATCCCTGCAATGCAGACAGTCTTTATATTATGAGCGGAACGGACGGCGCTGTGGATGAAAACGGCGTTCCCTGCGGAAAGCTGTCTGTCTCCCTGGACGGGGGAAAGACCTTTGAAAGCAGAAAGGTTCCTTTTTATGTCCATGGCAATATGAACGGACGGGGAACAGGATTCCGGCTGATCAAGGATCCCTCCCGGGAAAATACCTTCTACTTTGCAAGCCAGAAGGACGGACTTTTACGGACCGGGGATCTGGGAGAGACCTGGGAGAGGCTGAGATGCGGCGGAGAACAGTTTATGACCTTTGTCTGGTGCAGCGAGGATGGGAAGGTGATCCTTGCGGGGACAGCCGGCGTTACCACCGGGAATGAACAGTTCCGGGGGCACAGTCTTTATATTTCCTATGATGGCGGGGAGAACTTTGAACTTCTTCCTATGCCGGAAAACAGGGAAATGTCAAAGGCAAAGTGGAACGGCTATGTGGCCCAGAGATATGATTATGACGGAACGTATTTTTACTGCACCCTTTCCTGTACAGGCAAAAACGCTTATATTACGGACGTGGGATACAGCTGTGACTGCGGGGATGTGGTAGGAGGCCGGATCCTGCGGTATTCCTTTGACAAGCAGGGAAAAATCAGCGGTTATACGGATATTACGCCCCGGATCGCAGCAGATGAGAAGGGGATTTATGAGATTACGGATCAGGCGCTTTCCTATGGCTTTGGCGGTATTTCAGCCTGCCCTGGCATGCCGGGGCTGCTGGCAGCAAGTACCCTGTGCCGTGAGGAAGGGGATATGCTTTACCTTTCACGGGACTATGGACAGACCTGGGAGATAGCGCTTTTTGATCTGGCCATTGGGAACCTGCATTTTGAGACCTCCTATATGAAGCCTGAATATAACGGGGGACATTCTCTGCTTCACTGGCTCAGTGATGTGAAGATCAATCCTTTTGATCCGGAAGAAGTATGGTTTAACAGCGGAACCGGAGTGTTTGTCAGCAGAAATTTCCTTCATGAGGACAGAAGCTTTACAGACTGCTGCCGGGGGATAGAAGAAACCGTTCATTTAAATGTATACAGCCCGGTAGACGGATCGGTAAAGGCTCTTGATATCGTGGGGGATCTGGGAGGATTTGCGTTTAAAGAGTTTGACAAAGCCTGTGAGAATTCCTTTGCAGACAGACAGGGAAACCGTTATATTACCTGTATTAATGCAGATTTTTCGGACAGTCGTCCGGAGAACGTGATCGCTACGCCAAGAGGAAACTGGAAGGGAAAGACAAAGGGCGGACTGATCCTGTCACAAAATTATGGTCTTGATTTTGATAGAATTCCCCTTCCTTTTGGAATTTCCGATTATCTGGATGAACGGTTCCATGAAATAGAAAAGCCTAATGTGAATTCAGGCTGGGCAGCTATGAGCAGTGATGCCCAAACCTTTGTATATGGCGCGGCAGATGGGAGCCACCTGTTTATGGAGGGGCTGATCACCAGTAATGACCGGGGAAAGAGCTTTTGCAAGACAAGAGTTTTTGATCTGGACGGCAGGGAAATAACAAACAGCAAAAAACACCTTAAGGTCTATGCAGATCGTGTCAGACCTCATGTGTTTTACGGGTTTGGAGATGGAATGCAGATTTTTGTGAGCACTGATGCAGGAAGAAGCTTCTACCAATGGGAAAAACCGATGTTCCCGGAAAGCCTCTGCCTTGGACTGATCGACTGTGCAAACAAGACGGAGATCAGAGGAGAAGCCGGAAAAGAAGGAGTTTTCTATGCAGCGCTTGGAGAGTACGGGCTTTATAAGCTGACCTTCCGACCGGAGGGAAAAAGCATTCTTTCGGCGAAGCTTACCAAGGAGGGAGAAAAAGCCTACCGGGTAGGACTTGGCGTTTTGTCTCCTCAAAGCAGTTACTTAAAAGATCCAAAAGCCATTTATCTGTGCGGGGTCATTGAGGATATCTATGGATTTTTCCGTTCCTTTGATGATGGGAAAATCTGGGAAAGGATCAATGACGAAACGCAGCAGTTTGGGGATATTAACAGTATTGACGGAGACAGCAGGGTATTTGGACGCTTCCTGATCGCAACCGGTTCCTTTGGATTGAAGTACGGAGAGGAAATGTGACGGTGCAGGATAGGATCAGGCTGGAAAGCAAGGATCTTTTGCCTTATCTGGGAGAAAACCATATGCTTATGGTTTTAAGAGAGAACAGAACCAGAGGAAGGGTGAAGGAGGTCATGGGAAAGATCCTGATGTGGATCCCCTATGATGCTGATTATGAGCAGAGAAGAATTCTTCTGGAGAAATGGTACCGCAGACAGGCGGAGCAGCTCCTTAACGAAAAGGCGGCCTTTTACGCAGAACGTCTCGGAGTAAGCTTTGCGGATATCAGGATCAAGGATCAGAGAAGCAGATGGGGAAGCTGCAGCAGTAAGAAAAACCTGAATTTTAACTGGAGGATCATAATGGCGCCGGAGCCGGTGTGCGATTACGTTGTGATCCATGAGGTCTGTCACCTGCTGCGTATGGATCATTCCAGGGAGTTCTGGAAGGAAGTGGAAGGGCTGTGCCCGGAGTACCGTCAGTATAAAAGCTGGCTTAAGGAAAAGGGCGGGCTTTTGTATCCTTTTTAAATTTCAAAAAAGACAGTTATAAATGAAAACCCCTTTACATACATTTAACTAAGTATGGAAGGGGTTTTGTTATGGATTTCACGATTAAAAAGGAATATGATCTTTACAAGGACATCTGGGAAAGATGCGGCGGAGAGATATACATAGGTGTGGTAGGACCTGTCAGATGCGGAAAATCTACCTTTATCAAGCGGTTTATGGATTTGATGGTCCTTCCCAATATGCAGGAATCCTATGAAAAGGAACGGGTGGTGGATGAGCTGCCGCAAAGTGCAGGAGGAAAGACGATCACCACCACAGAACCTAAATTTATTCCAAAGGAAGCGGCAAAGATCACGCTTTCAGAGGGGATAGAGGCCAAGGTAAGGCTGATCGACTGCGTAGGCTATATGGTGGAAGGCGCCAGCGGCCACATGGAAAACGAGACGGAAAGGATGGTCAAAACACCCTGGTTTACCGAGGAAATTCCCTTTACCAAGGCGGCAGAAATCGGAACCAGAAAGGTGATCGCCGATCATTCTACGATCGGGATCGTGATCACCTGTGACGGCAGCTTTGGAGAAATCGAGCGAAGCAATTACGAGCCTGCACAGGATCGGACCATTGAGGAGCTGAAGTCCTTAAAAAAGCCTTTTGTGGTTCTGCTCAATACCACAAAGCCTTACAGTGAAGAAGCAAGGAAGCTTGCCGAAGAGATGGAAAATAAATACGGCGTTTCCGTACAGCCGGTCAACTGTGAGCAGCTGAAGAAAGAAGACATCAATCAGATCCTTCAGAATGTGCTGTATGAATTTCCCCTTACAAGAATGGAATTTTATATGCCCCGCTGGGTGGAAATGCTTCCCGCAGGGCACCGGATGAAGACCGATATTGTGGAAAGAGTGCGGGAGATCATGAAGCATTATTCCTGCATCCGCGATCTGAACACCCATCCCATTACCATGGATGGACCCTATATCAAAAAATGCAAAACTGACAGCGTAGAGCTTTCCGACGGCTGTGTGAAGATCTGGCTTGAGGTGGATGATGCCTGCTATTACGAAATGCTCAGCGATATGGTGGGAGAAAACATTGAAAGCGAGTATCAGCTTTTGACGGTGCTTAAAGAAATGGCCGGAATGAAGCGGGAATACGGGAAGGTCCTTCATGCGGTGGAGGCGGTAAGGCAGAAGGGATACGGCGTGGTCACGCCCGGAAGGGGAGAGATCCGCTTAGATAAGCCCGAAATCATAAAGCAGGGAAATAAATTCGGAGTTAAGATTAAGGCGGAAAGTCCCAGCATCCACATGATCAGGGCCAATATTGAGACAGAGATCTCTCCCATCGTAGGTTCGGAGGAACAGGCCCAGGATCTGATCCGGTTCATCACCGGTTCGGAAAAGGAACAGGATGGGATCTGGGAGACCAATATCTTCGGAAAGACTGTGGAACAGCTTGTAAATGACGGCATTACGGGAAAGCTTGCCATGATCGGCGAGGAAAGCCAGCAAAAGCTTCAGGAGACCATGCAGAAGATCGTAAATGATACCAATGGAGGTATGGTCTGCATCATTATATAAATCCACAAAAAAGGCGAAGTCCTGCGGACTTCGCCTTGTCTGATGCACGGTTTTATGCTATGATATTATACAAAAGAAACAGAAAGGAAGGCCATTTATGACAGAAGTATATCAAAAAGTACTAGATTGCTATGAAAGTATTAAGGATAAAATACCTTTTACTCCCAAGGTTGCCCTTGTTCTGGGCTCCGGACTTGGTAATTATGCGGATACCATGGAGGTTAAGGCTGAGATTGATTATCATGACATCAAGAATTTCCCCATATCCACAGTTCCCGGGCATGCAGGCAAATTTATTTTCGGCTATGTAAACGGAGTGCCGGTTGTCTGCATGAAAGGCAGAGTACATTATTATGAAGGCTATCCCATTTCAGATGTAGTGCTTCCGGCCCGGCTTATGAAGCTGATGGGGGCGGAGATTTTGTTTTTGACCAACGCTTCGGGAGGCATCAATCCCCAGTTTGGAGCAGGAAGCTTTATGCTGATCACAGATCATATTTCCTGCTTTGCTCCCAATCCTCTGGTTGGGCCAAATGAAGAGGAGCTTGGGTGCAGATTTCCGGATATGAGCGCAGTCTATGACAAAGACCTTCAGGATACCATAAGAAAAACGGCAAAGGCATGTGACATTCCTCTGAAAGAAGGAATTTATGTCCAGCTTACAGGGCCTTCCTTTGAATCTCCTGCGGAGATCAAAATGCTGAGGACTCTGGGAGCTGATGCAGTGGGCATGAGCACGGTAGTAGAGGCCATTGCCGCAAATCATATGGGCATGAAGATCTGCGGCATTTCCTGCGTGGCAAATCTTGCGGCAGGTATGACGGATAATCCTCTTACGCATGAGGAGGTACAGGAGGCAGCCAATAAGGCAGCGCCTTTATTCTGCAGGCTGGTAACGGAATCCATTACCGCATTTTAATCCCCGCCGGGCAGCGTCAGAAAATTAAAAGACAGATCAGAAGGAGAGAAAATGGAACATTTGGATCTTCCGGTAAAGGAATTAATCAAAGCAGCAATGGAGGCGAAAAAGAAAGCCTACACGCCGTATTCCGGCTACCAGGTAGGAGCAGCGCTTTTAACCAATGAGCTCCGCATCTATACAGGCTGCAACATTGAAAATGCTTCTTATACCCCAACGATCTGTGCAGAGCGGACGGCTATTTTTAAGGCGGTCAGTGAAGGCTGGAAGCGGTTTTTGGCTATTGCCATCGTTGGAGGGGCAAAAGGAAAGCCCATGGAGGAATATGCTTATCCCTGCGGAGTGTGCAGACAGGTGATGAGAGAATTTACCGATCCTGATAAATTTATTGTGATCGTGGCCAGAAGTGAAGAGGATTATCGCATCTTTCATCTTTCTGACCTGTTGCCGCAAAGCTTTGGACCGGAATATCTGCACAAAGAGACAAACGAAAGTGGAGACTAGTTATGAACATCAGACTATATAATGCCCGTATCCTCACGATGCAGGAAGGAGAACAGATTTTTGAAGGGGAGATCTGGATCCGTGATGACAGAATCCTTTATGTGGGGGACGGTAAGAACGTGGACGGGGTCTATGACGAACTGAAGATCCCGTGCCTGATCTGGGACAGGGAGGTGGACTGTGAAAAAAATCTGTTGATGCCGGGCTTTAAAAATGCACATACCCATTCGGGAATGACGGTGCTCAGATCCTATGCAGACGATCTTCCCCTGAAGGACTGGTTAAATAAACAGGTCTTTCCGGTGGAGGCGAAGCTCACAGCAGAAGATATCTGTGAACTGACAAAGCTTGCAGTTTTGGAATATCTTACAAGCGGAATTACGGCGGTATTTGATATGTACCTGACGCCGGAGTCCATTGCCAGAGCCTTTGATGAGATGGGGATGCGGTGCGTGCAGGTAGGGGCTGTCAATAACTTCAGCCAGTCCCTTGAGCTTGTGGAGAAGATGTACCAGAAGCTGAACCAGGGAAGTCCTTTGCAATCCTATATGCTTGGATTTCATGCAGAGTATACCTGCTCTCCGGAGCTGCTTAAAGGTATTGCAGCCCTGGCACATAAGTACAAGGCGCCGGTGTATACCCACCTTTCGGAAACGGAAGAGGAGGTGGCGGGATGCCGGGAAAGGTACGGAGTGACGCCGCTCAAGTATTTGGACGGGCTTGGGATCTTTGATTATGGCGGCGGCGGATATCACTGTGTTCATGTGACAGAGGAGGAGATCGGGATCATGAAGGCCAAGGGGCTTTATGCAGTGACTAATCCCGGATCGAACACCAAGCTTGCAAGCGGCATTGCACCTATTTCTGATTTCCTGAAAGCGGGAATTCCGGTGGCCGTTGGAACAGATGGCCCGGCAAGCAACAACTGTCTGGACATGTTCCGGGAGATGTTTCTGGTAACGGGACTTGCAAAGCTGAAGCAGAAGGATGCTTCTGCGGTGGATGCCATGGAGGTTCTGAAAATGGCAACTGTAAACGGAGCTCTTGCCATGGGGCTTCGGGATGCCGATATATTAGCTGCGGGGAAATTGGCGGACATCATTATGATCGACCTGATGCAGCCCAATATGCAGCCGATCAACAATATTCCTAAGAATATTGTATATAGCGGCAGCAAGTCGAATGTGGCAATGACCATGATCGGCGGCAAAATTCTGTATGAAAAGGGACGTTTCTTCCTTGCGGAGCAGCCGGAGGATATTTACCGGAAGGCTGGTCAGATAAAGGAACGGCTCGTAAAAGAAAAATAGAAGTGAGGGAGTAAAAATGAGTACAAAGGTAACCACAAAACAAAACACAAAAGTAGCATTTATCCATTCCATCAAAACCAAGATCGTTCTGCTGGTGATCGCCATGATCGCCCTAACGGCACTTATGAATATTTTTATGAGCGTTCCTCTGATGAAGAAGGATGTGAACCGGATCACAAAGAATTATATGAAGGATATGGCCATCCTTGCAGGCAACAACATTGATGCCGAAATGGGATATATGGGTGCGGAGCAGATCCTGACTCCGGAGGAGCTTGCAAAAAGCGTGGCGGATATTAAGGTTTCCGGGATGGAGTCCAGTTATGCCTATGTGGTATCGGCGGACGGGATCATGCTGTATCATCCTACAGCGGATAAGATAGGACAGCCTGTGGAAAATGCTGCAGTCAAGCAGGTGCTCGGGGAGCTTTCCAAGGGAAACAAACTGGCGCCGGATGTGATCGTTTATGATTTTAAGGGTGTGACCAAGTATGCATCTTATTATATTGGTGAAAATTCTGATTATATCGTTATTGTCACAGCAGATCAGGATGAAGCGCTGAACAGTGTAAACGAAATGACTACTAATAGTGTGATGGGAAGCGCAGCAGCATTGGTAATCTGCGGTCTCATCGGCCTGTTCTTTTCTTTCCTGATCGTAAAACCTATTATGCAGGCTATCAATATGGTTGCCCGGCTTGCTGACCTTGACTTTACAGACAAGGATCATCTGCAAAAGACCATGGACAAGAAAAAGGACGAGACCGGCGTCATGGGAAAGGCCATTGGCGTTTTGAGAACAGAGCTTGCAGATGCAGTCAGAAGCATTACTGGACAGAGCCGGGAACTGTATGAGGCAGCAAGCGCCATGAACAGCAACGCAGCCCAGACGGTAGAATCTGTTGATCAGGTTGAAAAGGCAATTTCCGAAATTGCGCAGGGAGCTACCTCCCAGGCACAGGAAACCCAGACGGCTACTGAAAATGTAATCGTTATGGGAAATATGATCGAAGAAGCCGGAAAAGAAGTGGAAAGCTTAAGAGAAAACGCAGGTGCAATGCGTGATGCCGGAAACAGGGCAATGGAGATTTTAGAGGAACTTGGCAAGATCAATCAAAATACCAAGGAAGCTATTGGCATTATTTACGAGCAGACCAATACCACCAATACCTCTGTACTGAAGATCAAGGAAGCAACAGACATGATCACGGATATTGCAGAGGAAACCAATCTGTTATCCTTAAATGCGTCTATTGAGGCTGCAAGAGCAGGAGAACAGGGTAGAGGCTTTGCAGTTGTGGCAGGACAGATCCAGAAGCTGGCAGAGCAGTCCAATGAGTCTGCAAGACAGATTGCAGATATTATCAATCTCCTGATTGCGGATTCTGAAAAGACGGTTTCCACCATGGAGGATGTGAAGAGCGTCATTGCAAAGCAGGACGAGCATGTTGCCAATACGGAAAAAGCATTTGAGGATGTAAAGGACGGCATCGACAAGTCCATTGAAAGCGTGCGGACGCTGACCGATAAGACCAAGCAGCTTGATGAAGCCAGAGTGAAGGTGGTGGATGTGGTGCAGAATCTGACAGCCATTGCCGAGGAAAATGCTGCAAGTACAGAAGAAACCTCCGCTTCTGCATCTGAGGTAGGAGCAATTATGGAGAATATCTCCGATAACGCAAAACAGCTTAACGTGATTGCAGATGAATTGAAAGAGAGCATAAGCCAGTTCCTGATCGAATAAGGTGTCAGGGGACTTCACACAAAAAGAACACTGGCAAAAAGGAATGGCATGGAATATCTTATTTTTGCGGTAGCTGCGCTTCTTATCATTGTATGTCTGATGGGAAAGGGCTATCTTGATTACAAACAGGATCAAAAGATATTTATCAAAAAATTATATGAAAATTATGGCGTATTGCCGGAGAAGGAATACAAGCCAGAGCAGTACGCCACCATTTCCCATTATTTTGAAAGACATAAAGATGGTTTTTATGTAGATGATATTACATGGAACGATCTGGATATGGACGAGATCTTTATAAAGATGAATGCAGCTTATTCCGGGGCAGGTGAAGAATATCTTTATTATCTGCTCCGTACGCCGTGCGCATCGGAAGAGGAACTGGCAGACCGGGAAAGACTGATTACCTTCTTTACAGAGCATCCGGAGGAAAGAGTGAGCTGTCAGTATCATTTTCATAAATTGGGAAGATGCGGGAAATTTTCTATTTACGATTATCTGGAATACCTGGATAACCTGGGGGAGCCGAATAATCGCAGCCACTATCTGGCAATCTTGTTGTTCCTGGCCACAGTGCTGATCATGTTTTTTAATCTGCCCATAGGGCTTTTTGCACTTGTCAGCGTCCTTGTGATCAATAACCTGACCTATTTCAGGGAAAGAAAAGAAATTGAACCCTATATTACAAGCTTTTCTTATATTTTAAGACTGCTTGAAGCGGCAGATCAGATCGGAAAGCTTTCGGCCAAGCCGCTAAAGGAAGAGCTTACCTTATTGAAAACTGCCGGAAGCTCCATGAACTCCTTTCGGAGAGGAGCCTCCCTTATTATGTCGGCAGGAGGAAACGCCACCGGAAATCCCCTAGATTTTTTGATGGATTTTCTGAAAATGTGGTTTCATTTTGATCTGATCAAGTTTAACCAAATGCTTTTGACGGTACGCAGCCATATCGGTGAGATTGATCAGATCCGC
>ENA-OUQC01001405-OUQC01001405.1-human-gut-metagenome-genome-assembly--contig:-NODE-1405-length-12657-cov-3.253769_pt1 | contig 12657 bp, 8 predicted proteins | sample MGYA00237942_ERZ548815 | MGnify/ENA primary metagenome ERZ548815 (study PRJEB26490, sample SAMN05194722) | human gut metagenome | biome: terrestrial biome; feature: human-associated habitat; material... | reverse complement strand
GAATCTTATCGTCAACCAGATGGTGGAGCTTGAGCATGTACATATAGCCGACGGTAACGCGGTTCTCGAAGGGTTCGCCGGTGCGGCCGTCGTAGACCTGCGTCTTGCCGTCTCTCGGCAGACCCGCCATCTCCAGGCAATTCTGAATGTCTTCTTCGTTTGCGCCGTCGAATACCGGGGTGGCGATGCGCCAGCCCAGCGCCATGGCGGCGTAGCCCAGGTGCGTTTCCAGAACCTGACCGATGTTCATACGGGAGGGAACGCCCAGCGGGTTCAGCACGATCTGAAGCGGCGTGCCGTCGGGCAGGAAAGGCATATCCTCTTCCGCGCAGCAGGCGCTCTTCCGCGGTCAGCTCGGTCTCGCCCTTGGGCGTGACCTTACCCACCAGAATGTCGCCCGAGCGAACCTCGGCGCCGATGCGGATGATGCCGCGGTCGTCCAGGTCGCGCAGCGCGTCCTCGCCGACGTTGGGGATATCCGCGGTGATTTCCTCCGGCCCGAGCTTGGTTTCTCTGGCCTCGGTCTCATATTCCTCCATGTGAATGGAGGTCAGGATGTCGTCCTTGACCATCTTTTCGGAAATCAGGATAGCATCCTCGTAGTTGTAGCCCTCCCAGGTCATGAAGGCCATCAGCACGTTCTTGCCCAGCGCGATTTCGCCCTGGTCGGTGGACTGGCCGTCCGCAATGACCTGCCCCTTCTTGACGCGCTCTCTCGCCGAAACGATGGGGCGCTGGTTGATGCAGGTGGACTGGTTGGAGCGGGTGAACTTGATCAGCTTGTGCGTATCGCGCACACCGTCGTCGCCCAGCAGCACGATCTGGTCGGCAGAGACCTTCTCGATGATGCCGTCGCGGCGGGCGAGGATGCACACGCCGGAGTCGCAGGCGGCACGGTATTCGATGCCGGTGGCCACGACGGGGGCGTCGGTGGTCAGCAGCGGAACCGCCTGGCGCTGCATGTTCGCGCCCATCAGGGCGCGGTTGGCGTCATCGTTTTCCAGGAACGGAATCATGGCCGAAGCCACGGAGACCAGCTGCTGGGGGCTGACGTCCATATAGTCGATCTGGTTGCGGTCGATCTCAACCGTATCCTCGCGGCTGCGCGCAGTAACGCGCTCGCGCACGAACCAGTGGTTCTCATCCAGCGGCTCGTTAGCCTGGGTGATGATGTAATCCTCTTCTTCGTCCGCGGTCATATAGCGCACTTCGTTGGTCACGCGCTTGTTGACCTGATCCACGCGGCGGTAGGGCGCCTCGATGAAGCCGTAGCGGTTGATGCGGGAATAGGTCGCCAGTGCGCCGATCAGACCGATGTTGGGTCCTTCAGGCGTCTCAATGGGGCACAGACGGGAATAGTGCGAGTGGTGAACGTCGCGGACGTCCATCGACGCGCGGTCACGGTTCAGACCGCCGGGGCCCAGGGCGGAGGTACGGCGCTTGTTGTTCAGTTCGGCCAGCGGGTTGGGCTGATCGAGGAACTGAGACAGCTGGGAGGAGCCGAAGAACTCCTTGATCGCCGCGGAAACCGGGCGGGTGTTGATCAGGGACTGGGGCGTGACGTTGTCCGCCTCGGTGATGGCCATGCGCTCGCGCACGGTGCGCTCCAGGCGCGCCAGGCCGATGCGGATCTGGTTCTGCAGCAGCTCGCCCACGGAGCGCAGGCGGCGGTTGCCCAGATGGTCGATATCGTCAATGCGGCCGATGCCGTAGTTCAGGCCGATGCAGTAGCTCATGGACGCCACAATGTCGTCCACAACGATGTGCTTGGGCACCAGGTTGCTGATGTTGAGGCGGATGGCCTCCTTCAGCGACTCCTCATCGGAATTTTCCTCGATCAGGCGCTTGAGGGTGGGAACGTGCACCTTTTCGGTAATGCCCACGCCGGCGGGATCGAAATTCAGGAAGGCGGAAGCGTCGGCAAAATTGTTGCCGATGACCTTGATGTCGAAGCTGCCGCGCTCGTTTTCGGTGTGCAGCACCACGCAGTTGACGCCCGCCCGCTGAATCTGATCGGCCAGCTCGCGGGAAATCGTCTCGCCCGCGGCAGCCAGAATCTCGCCGGTCTCGGGATGCACGACGTTCTCCGCCGCGATGCCGCCCGCGATGCGCGCGGAAAGCGCCAGCTTCTTGTTGAACTTATAGCGACCGACCTTGGCCAGATCGTATCTCTTGGGATCGAACAGCAGACCGCTGATCAGGGTATTGGCGCTGTCGACTGTCGGGGGCTCGCCGGGACGCAGCTTTTTATAGATCTCGAGCAGACCGGCTTCCACGCTCTTGGTGGTATCGCGCTCCAACGTCGCCTGCAGATGCTCTTCCGTGCCCAGCAGGTCGGTGATCTCGTTGTCGGTGCCGTAGCCGATGGCGCGCAGCAGTACGGTCATGGGCAGCTTGCGCGTGCGGTCGATGCGCACCCACATCACGTCGTTGGAATCGGTTTCGTATTCCAGCCAGGCGCCGCGGCCGGGGATGACGGTGGTGGCATAGAGCGGCTTGCCGGTCTTATCGATGGTCTTGGCGTAGTAAACGCCGGGGGAACGAACCAGCTGGGAGACAATGACACGCTCCGCGCCGTTGATGATGAAGGTCCCCGAATCGGTCATCTTCGGCAGTTCGGCCATGAAGATGCCCTTTTCTTCCTCGCCGGGCATCTGCACAGTCCACTCGCCAGTCTCCTTGTTGAGGAGCTTGGCGTGAACGTAGAGCCTTCCGGCGTAGGTATAATCGCGCTCCTTGCACTTTTCTTCGGTATACGTCGGCTCCTCAAACTTGAAGCCTTCGAAATACAGGGCGTATTTGTCTGAGAAGTCGGTAATGGGAGAAATGTCCTTGAGCACCTCAAGGAGATCTTCGTTCAGAAAACGCGCGTAGGAATTCTTCTGAACCTCGATCAGATTGGGCATTTCCAGGACTTCTTCGATCTTGGAAAAACTCATTCTTGTGCGCTTTCCCATCTGTACCGCATGGACCATGTAAGCACTCACCTCTCCTAAAGATTCTAAGCGGGGAGAAAATCATGACCCGGCCCGAAGAAGAGGGCCGAAAGTCTAATCCACCATACACGTTTATACATTTTCAGCGCCGCCCGTAAAAAAGCATTGCATTTCCCGTAGAAACGTTGTACAATACTGCATAGAGGCTGTGAAGTGGGCGCACCCGTGCGCTCTTCCGCATTATGCAGAATATAATTGTAACACGCCGCCCAACCATCGTCAATTGACGTATGGCCTTTTTTTTACTCATTTTGTCCGTTGTTTTGTAAACAATCGGAAAACTTGCTTGACAAGCAGCTGTTTTTTGTGATATACGTGCAATTTCTTCGTTAAATTTTCATTAACACGCATATTCGTTCGTCTAATAAGGATTTTCGGGAGGTTTTGATTGCCATGAAAGCCGTTCTTGCTTTTGTCCGCCGGGAGGCCGTGCTGTGCATCGCGCTGGCATGCGCCGCGGCGTCCTGCTTTTTTGTTCCGCCCTCGGCTGAATATCTTTCGTATATCGATGCAAGGGTGCTGGCGCTGCTGTTCTGCCTGATCGCGGCGGTGGCGGGGCTTTCCAAAGCGGGGTTGATGCGCAGGCTCTCTTCCGCCCTGCTCGCCCGTGCAAAAGACGGAAGGCATCTGGCGCTTTTGCTGAGCCTGAGCTGCTTTTTTCTTGCCATGTTTGTGACCAATGACGTATCGCTGATCACCTTTGTGCCGCTGACGGTGATGATTCTTCAGCAGGCGGGGCTTGCGGATCTGATGATCCCCGTCGTCACGCTGGAGACCATCGCGGCCAACCTGGGCAGCGCGCTGACGCCGGTGGGCAATCCGCAGAATCTTTATCTCTACACGGCCTATTCCCTATCGCCCGGCGTGTTCTTCTCGATCACTGTGCCGCTTTGCGCTGTTTCGCTGTTTTTGCTGCTGCTCTTCCTGCTGACGATTCCCCGCAAACCCTTCGCCGTTTCCACCGCCGACGCGCAGGAATACAGTCCGCTCCATGGGCGGGAGCTCGTGCTGCACGGCGTGCTGTTTGTGCTGTGCCTGCTGGCCGTGTTTTCCGTGCTGTCGTGGCAAATACTGCTCGGCGTAGTGCTGGCGGCTCTGCTGCTGTTTGACCGCGAAATTTTCCGGCGCGTGGATTACGCGCTGCTGCTGACCTTTGTCTGCTTTTTCATCTTCTCCGGCAACCTCAGCCGCATCCCCGCCGTACGGGAACTGCTGACCAATCTAATGGAAAAAAGCGCCTTCTTCGCCTCGCTCCTGTCCAGCCAGTTCATCAGCAACGTACCCGCGGCGCTTTTGCTGCGCCCCTTCACCGATAACGCCGCTGCGATGATTCTGGGCACGGACGTCGGCGGGCTGGGCACGCTGGTGGCGTCGCTCGCTTCACTGATTTCCTATAAAGCCTACCTCCGTGCAGAAGGCGCAAACGGCGAGCGCTATCTTGCTTATTTCACTGTGGTCAACCTTTTGTTCCTGCTGCCGCTGATTGTTCTTTCATTGTTCCTGCTGCGCGGTTGACAAACCGCCCGCTGAACGCTATACTGCAAGCATACGTCGGAGGGAAGTCTCTCACAGGAAGAGATTTGCCGGATAAGACGACGGCTGAAACGCCGTTGTTTTATCCGGCTTTTTCTTTTGATAAGGACTCTTCTCCGCAGATATACAGACAGGAGGCTTTCGCATGGAACAGAAGAAATACGAAAAACTCGGTGTGCACGAGCATCTACGCAGCACCTTTTCGCCGCGCTATTGCCCGGACGATCTCTATTTCCCCGGCCGCAGCGTGCTGCTCAACGAGGAAAACTACCTCTACCAGATTCGTGAGCACGCGCCGCTGGACGATTCGGACTACGTCACGGTCTACCGCGCGCCCGACGGGCCGGACGATGCGCGCGAGCTGAGCGACACCTTCTATTTTACGCCCGACGGCGGCAAATCCCCGCTGCTGGCAGGATATCATGTGCACCACAACGGCTTTGAGTTCTTCATGATCGGCGGGGAAAACGTTCGCTGCCTGATTCAGAGCCGCGGCCGCCAGTCCTTTGCCTATCCGGGAGATATCGTGTTCCTGCCGCCGTATACGCCGCACTGCTTCCATTGGTACGGCAATCCCATCCGCTGGCGCGAGATGTTCTCCGGCATGAAGATGAACAGCGGCATGTGCCGGGATTGGCGCATCCTGCGTTTTGACGGCGTGGCGCACGACAAGCCCGATTTTGAATCGCTCTACCGCGCACAGAGCGATTACCACACGATGGACTTCGAGCCGGATTTCAAGGATGTAGACGAAATGCCCGAAATCATCCGCTTTGACAAGGGCCATGCGGCTTTCGATCTGGGCGGCGCCCGCTTCCTTCAGAAGATCACCCGCGCGCAGTGGTGGGGACAGCGTGAAATCTGGCAGATGCACCTGCCTGCCGGACTTTCGCTGAACTGCACGCACCGCAACGACAAGGAGCTGCTGCTGATGGTCTATTCCGGCCGCGTAAAGGTCGAAATCGACGGTGTAGAGCCCTTCATCGCCAAGCAGTGGGACTATCTGAACATCCCCGCCTGGCTGGGCGCAAAGGTCACGGTGCTGGAAGACGCGGTGCTGTTTGACTGCGACTGCCAGGGCACGCTGGCCGACGCGATGGAAGAGATCAGCGCTCGTGCCGCCAAAGACGCCGCCTTGCTCGCAGACGAAAAGGCGCAGCGCGAAATTCTGGAACGCAACGGCGTTTACGCCTGGATCTCCCGCAAATAATGTTCTGACGAGAAAGAGACGAAAAAACTTTTCGTCTCTTTTTTGCATCCAAAAACCTAACGGGTCTTTCTTTCATCTAACAAGTGACCGGTCAAAACAAACCGCAAAGGAGGCGCGGAGTTCCGAAATGAGCGACGAAGAATTTTCACAGTGCATCACCGCCATGACGCAGACGCTCTTCCGAGTATGCTACGCGCAGCTGCGTCAGCCCTGCGACCGTGAGGATGCGGTGCAGGAAACGCTGCGCAAGTGCTGGCAAAAACGCGGTCAGCTGCGGGACGAGCGCTATCTGCAAACCTGGGTGGTGCGCGTGCTGCTCAACGAGTGCCACAGCATTCAGCGGCGCAGCGCCCGTGTTCAGCCCGCCGAGCAGCTGCCCGAGCGCGCCGTCTCCCCTCAGCCCATGGGGCAGGGACGGCTGCACGACGCGCTGCTGGCTCTCCCGGAAAAGCTGCGCATGCCGCTGGTGCTGTATTACATGGAGGGCTATTCGGTGGAGGAAACCGCCTCCATGCTGCGCGTCCCGCAGGGAACGGTCAAAACCCGCCTGCGCAAAGGGCGGCAGGAGCTGAAAAAGCTGCTTGTGCCAGAGAATACGATCGGAGGTCTGTCCCATGAAACCTATGAAGGATGAGCTTCGCCGGGCGTTTCCCCGGCCGGACGATCGCTTCTGCGCCTGCGTTCAGGACACGCTCCGCGATCTGAACGCACAGGCCGCAGCCAGCCGTTCCGATTTGAAAGAAAGGAAGATTTTGTCCATGAAACGTTCCAAATTCCGCACCGGCGTACTGATTGCCGCCGCCGTGCTGGTTCTTTCCACCGTTGCGGCCGCTGCGGCGGGCAACAAGCTGGGTCTTTTCGATCTCTTCGGCGAAAACGCCGACAAAATCCTGCCCGAAGCCACCGAACTTGTGCAGACCCCCGTACCCCAACAGGAGGAAACCGTACCCGGCGCTCCCGTAACGCTTGCGCTGCGCGAAGCCGTCTGCGATGGCAACGGCGTTACTCTGGCCATCGGTGTCTCGCCCACCGATCCGCACACGCTGCTGCTCGGCTCGGACAACCTGCTGAGCGATCCTGCCGGCAATCTCGGCCTGGACAGCACGGAAACCATCGCGCAATACGCCGCCTCTCACGGCTACACGCAGTTCTGCCGCGTCTCGCTCTTTTCCGAGAGCAACCCGGCACTCATCGAGAGCCTGAACTGGCAATTGGAATCGGACGGAACGCTCGTGTTCCTGACCAGCGGTACCTGTGCCGAAGGCAGCGGCACGCTGCCGGTGGATCTCGCCTGCATTGCCTATCCGGTGAACGAAAACGACGAGCCCGACGAAGCCAGCCGCAGCGAGACCCACCTCACCTTCACACTGGACCGCACTGAGCAGAACAACAGTTCCGTCACCCTGACCAACCCCGTCGTGTTTGAAAAGGCGGGCGTGACAGTTCACTCCTTGCAGCTGACCGCCTCCCCCATGGGGCTTTACTACACGATGAACTGCTCCATCACGGACAAGGCCGCCTATGCTGCGACGGACGATTTTCTTGATATTGATTTTCTGGACGAAAGCGGCAGCTCCATCCCCCTAGCTGCAAACGGTTCGAGCGAATTCGGCTTCCCCGATGCTGATGGCAACTTCAGCATCACAGGTTCTCTGCGCGCCGTGGAAACGGTTCCCGACCACATGACCCTCCGCGCCCGGAACTATGACACCGGCGAAATTTACGGCATTGCCGAAATGCGCTGATTCACTTCTCCAATACAAAACGGCCCGCGTTCCCTCTGATTGGAACGCGGGCTGTCGTATTTTATGCGTATTTATTCCGCATACATCGCGCGGAATTCGGTGGGGGTCATGCCCTCCAACCGCTTAAAGTTATAGCAAAAATAGCTGCTGTTTTCGATGCCGACCTTGCGGCCGATCTCCGAGACGCGGTATTCCGGGCGCACCAGATAGCGCTTGGACACCTGAATGCGACGCTTTAAGATATACTGAAACGGCCTTTCGCCGATGCAGTCCTTGAACACGCGGCAGAAATGCTGCGGCGTGAGGTTCATCAAGCCCGCCAGCTCTTCCAGCGTAATGACGTCCGCCAGATGCTCCTCAATGTAGTCCAGCACGGGCTTGAGCTTCGGCGCGCGGTGATACTGCTGCCCGATCTGCTCCCGCTTGATCAAGTGGTATTCCACCAAAATGCGGTAGACATAGGGGCTGGCGCGCAGCTGACCGAAGATGGGATCGGCATGCAGCTCCGTCAGCACGTTCTTAAACAGCGCGTCAAAACGCGTGGGGTCGGGCAGTTCCACCACGCTGGAATGCTCCATGCCCAGGCAGCGCACAGTCTCCGGCAGGCAGGTTCCGTCAAAGCAGAGCCAGTTGGTCTGCCATTCCTCCGTCAGCGGCCAATAGTCGTGCGGCATGTCCCGCGGCAGAAAGAAACAGGTTCCCGGATGAATATCATAGGTTTTGCCCTCCACGCTCAGCCGTCCTTCGCCCGTTTCGCCGTAGATCACCTGTGCAAAGCAACAGCCTTCGTCGCGCTTGCGGCGGTACTGCCGCTGCGCCGTGCCGATGGCGTGGATCACAAAGGGCAGCTCAATGTCGTTATGGTTGGGAAACATCGCCTCAGACTTCATCCGACGTCCTCCATGATCTTCATATTTTTATACCATAAATGATCATAACCGATCGTCACTGGAATTGCAAGGGGATGTTTCAGACTTCCGCCCGCTCCTTTTCCAGCCTTTTCATTTCAAGCAGCGTCGTTCCGGCCAGCGGCACGCACAGCACGAAGGAGCAGAGATCCGCCACCGCCTGGCTCATCTGCACGCCGAGCAGCCCGAAGAACTGCGGCAAGATCAAAATTGCCGGAACGAAGAACAGACCCGTGCGCGCAGCGGCGCTGATCGAAGCCTTAACGGGCTTGCCGATGGTCTGAAGCATCATGTTCGATCCGACGACAAAGGCGCTCAGCGGCAGGAAAATGCATTGCAGCCGCAGCGAGAGCGCGCCGATCTTAATGACCTCCAGGTCTTCCTTCCGGAAGATCGCAATGATCTGCGGCGCAAAGGCAATGCCCACGATGGAGCCGATCAACAGCACGCAGAAGGCCAAGCTCACCGTGAACCAGAAGGCCTTGCGCACGCGGCCGTAGAGCTTCGCGCCGTAGTTAAAGCCGCAGACCGGCTGGAAGCCCTGGCCCAGGCCGATGATGGCCGAGTTGGCGAATTGCAGTACGCGCGTGACGATGGACATACCGGCAATCGCCGCGTCGCCATAGATACCGGCGGCAAAGTTCAGGCAGATGGTCGCAACAGAACCCAGTCCCTGCCGGAACAGCGAAGGCGTGCCGCCGCGGGCGATTTCCTTATAGCGCGCCCAGCTGGGCGAAAAGTTTTTGAGAGAAATGGCGATGTTGCCGCCGCGTGTGCAGCCGCGCAGCAGCAGGCAGAAGCTGACGATCTGGCTCAGAATCGTGGCCAGCGCCGCGCCGCTGACGCCCATATCCAGCACAAAGATGAACAGCGGGTCGAGCGCGATATTGAGCACCGCGCCCGCGCCCATGCCGATCATGCCGAAGAACGCGCTGCCCTGGAACCTGAGCTGGTTGTTCAGCACCAGAGACGAAGCCATAAACGGCGTGCCGATAAGGATATACATGGCATATTGCCGTGCATAGGGCGCAATGGTGGGCGTCGCGCCGAGTATGCCGACCAGCCCATCGAGGAAAATCAATCCCACAAGGCTGAAAATCGCGCCTGCAATCAGTGCGGAGACGAAGCCCGTGGCGGCCATTTTCTTTGCGTCCTCTACTTCGCCCTGGCCGAGCTTTCGGGAAATATAGTTGCCCGATCCGTGGCCGAAGGTAAAGCCCAGCGCCTGAATGATGCTCATCAGCGGGAAAATAACGCCCACAGCCGCCGTCGCCGTGGTGCCGAACTGCCCGACAAAAAAGGTATCGGCCATGTTGTAAAACGAGGTGATCAGCATAGAAATGATCGACGGCACCGCCATGTTCAGCACAAGGGTCGGGATTTTTTCCTCCGTCAGGTATTTCCGTTTTTCTTCCGGATTGGTGAAATGCTTCATAGAGTTCTCTGCTCCGTTTCTTTGAGTAATCGGTTACATTATACTCGAAACCCCTTTGTCCTGCAAGCGTTTTGCAATGATTTATCGATGCAATTCGACAGGTTCATATTTTTTTCTTGCCGTCCCATCCATAATATGTTAAAATTTATATAATATTTATTTAACATGAAAGGAGATGGAATCCATGCTGCTGACCCGCAGTGACGGCCGGAGGATTCACTCGCTCCCGCCCATGCAAAAGATCATCCCTTACATCATGAGATCCCGTGCGGCATCGATCAATCTCTTTCAGGAGCATGTGGACTGCACGCCGCTGAACAACTATATCTGCGCGCACGAAGTCAACGGCCAACGCACCATGAGCACCATGCATCTGCTCATCGCGGCCATCGTCCGCGTCGTCGCCCAGCGTCCGCAGCTCAACCGCTTTGTCGTCCATAGCCGGGTTTATGCCCGAAAGGACATCGTTGTCAGCTTTGTCGTCCACCGTTCGCTGCGCATCGAGGACGGCGGCACCACCATCAAGCTCACCTTCAACGGCACCGAGAGTCTCCCCCAAATTGTCCAGATCATCAACGATGCCATCGCCAGAGAAACCGCCTCCTACGATACGCAGAACAGCACCGATAAATTGGCCGAGGCCTTTATGCGTCTTCCCGGCTTTCTCATTCGGTCGATGATCGGCTTTGTAATGGGGCTGGATAAATACAATCTGCTGCCCAATGCCGTGCTGGAAGCAAGCCCCTTCCACGCGACGGTGTTTTTGACCAACCTCAAATCCCTGGGCATTGATTCGGTCTACCACCATCAATATGAATTCGGCACCAACGGTCTCTTCGTTTCCATGGGCAAGGAGATGGACGCCACCGTGATCGAACGCGATGGCTCCGTCGGCATCCGCCCGATCATGAACCTCAACATCACGCTGGACGAACGCTTCTGCGACGGGCTGTATTTCGCCAAGTCCATCAAAATCCTGCGCAAATACCTGCGCGACCCTGCGCTGCTGGAAACCCCGCTGGAGAAAAAAGAAGAGGACGTAGACTGACCTCTCCTTCTTACACTCAAAAGGGCGGCTGCCGAGAATCGGCAGCCGCCCTTTTCTTTCAGATGATTGGATTACTTTGCGAGCTTCTTTACCGCAATGACCGCAGCCGCGCCGCTCATCAGCAGCAGGGCGTACAGCATCATCAGGCTGCTCTCGCCGGTCTTGGGTGCCTTGAGGTCGTCGTCCTGCGCGGGGTTATTCTGCACGGGCGCTTCGGTCTGACTGGGCTTAACGGTGGGCTCGTCATAGTCCGGGTAGACGGACTGATTGACCCTGTAGCCGCACTTGGCGCACACGCCGCCGTTCATCTCATGCTCCTCGCCCTGCACCTCGACAAGGCCGCAGCAATCCCAGGTCTTGGTATGGGTCTTGTCGTCAAAGGTCCAGACCGCGTTGCCGAAGTGCTTCACGCAGATGATCTCGCCGCCATCCTTGGTCAGCGCGCCATCGCGCTTGATGCCGCCCTTATTGGTCAGCTTGTTGCCCTGGCCGACGGAGAGAGACGCATCCTTGGGGATGGTCAGCGTCATGCCGTCCTCCACAGTCACATCGCCGGGCAGCTTCGCGTTGCCGATGACCGTGCCGTCCTTGCCGTTGAAGCGCACGCTGTCTTTGATGTTCTCGCCGTAGGTTTCATCGCCGGAAGTCTCGATCCAGGAGCCTTCCACGGTCACGTTGCCGCCCGCCCGAATACCGTCGTAGTTTTCCGCCGCATTGGCCTTGACAATGCTGTTTTTGATCTCAATATCATCGTTTCTGCTGTAAATACCGACGTCTGCTTCAGACTTTGCTTCCGCAGTGCTGCCGTCGATCGTGATCTTTTCTTCTGCCCAGATCGCAGGGTAATGGCCGCTCGCCTTCACCTCGGCGCCGTTCGTGATGCCAATCGTGCCGCCTGCGTAAATACCGTTTCTGCTCTTGCTATCCGCCGCGACGGTACTGCCGTCAATCGTCAAACTGTCGTACGTATAAATCGCAGGGTAAAAGCCGGTAGCCTTCACTTCAGCGCCGTTCGTGATGGTGATCGCGCCGCCTGCGTAAATACCGTTGCTGCCCTTGCTCTCCGCCGTGACGGTGCCGCCGGAAATCTCCAGCGCACCGACCACACTAAGCGCCACATCCGTAGCCGTCGTCTTGATCTCCGCGTTGTCCTTGACAAAGACATTGCCCGGAGCAATGATACCGTAACCCGCATATTGGCCATTCGAGGGCCGTCCCTGCGCTTCGAGATAGCTGTTGCCCTCCAGCGTCAGATCGCCGTGGAAGATTTCCAGACCGCTCACCGAAGAATCCGAAGCCTGATCGGGATTCTGGTGCAGGCAGTAGAGCTTGGCGTTGTCCTTGAGAGTCATGGAGTGCGTCGGGTCGTCTTTTTTTACACCCATTTTGAGGGGAGAATAATTGTTCTGGCTGATATACGTTACCTTCGCATTGCCGGATAGCACGCATTCGCCGTTCCACTCGCAACTGTCACCCGAATTGGCAGGTTCCGTCACCGTAACGGTTGTGTCGCTGATGAGCAACTTACTGGACATATAGGAGGTTTTTTGTGTGACATTCAGGCTAGTCGTGTTCAGCGTCCCCTTGCCCTTAATCGTCAGATCAGTAGCATCAAGACTCTTGACGGTATTGACCGTGCCGTCCGCAACCTCCACCACCATCTTGACGGGGCTGTTTACCTCAACGATGCCGCCGTTGATCGTGGTGTTGTTCAGCTTGATGTAATGTGCCTCTTTGAGGCCCTCTTCGCTGTTGTCATTGCCCCAGACGCTGACACTTTTG
>ENA-OUQC01001403-OUQC01001403.1-human-gut-metagenome-genome-assembly--contig:-NODE-1403-length-12668-cov-4.382859_pt1 | contig 12668 bp, 13 predicted proteins | sample MGYA00237942_ERZ548815 | MGnify/ENA primary metagenome ERZ548815 (study PRJEB26490, sample SAMN05194722) | human gut metagenome | biome: terrestrial biome; feature: human-associated habitat; material... | reverse complement strand
CGCCGCCCTTGCCGAAATACACCCTGGTCTTGTTTTCAAAAATAAAGTTGTTCATAAAAACGCATCCTTTCTGAATGGTATGGCTGCATTTGCTTTTCTCAAAACGCTGCGGCGTCGCGGATCCAGCCCTCGGCGTTTGTATCGGCGCCGGGTCCGAAGCCGCGCCCCTGCCGAGCCGCCCCGTAGGAAGCGGGACGGTCATGCCGAAGGCAATGCGGTGCTTTGCGTTTTGTTTGCGCGGCAGCTGCTCAGCTTCTTTTTGATGCTTCTATTGTAGAACATCGCGCCGGAAAACAGAAGTTCCGCTTTGTTTATGAGTTTTAACTATAAGGTTAAAACAAAGAGCATCCGCATAAGGCGGATGCTCTGGAAGAAGCAATATTTATGTTTGCGGGAATACTTTTTCCATGGTCTGCAAAAATCTTGCGACGGTGTCAGACGGTGTCGGGGAATGCAGCAGACCGAACGGAATGGTATAGTCCCAGTCCACCGGAAGAATTTTCAGCAGCGGGTGAACGCCCGACCACTGCGGAACGGCCATCATCAGCGCATTGTCATGCTCACAGCGGTTGAACACCTCCAGATTGTAGAACGAAAAGTCCACGATCTCGATTTGCGGGTGGTTCGCCCACAGCTCGTCCCGAAGCTGGTCGGTGTAGCTGCTCCAATTCCGCTGCATCATCATCAGCTTCTCTCCATACAGGTCCGTGACCGACAACTGTTTTTTCTGCGCCAGGGGATGGTAAATGGACACCGCACAGCACAGCGGCACCCGCATCAGCTCCAATGCGGCGCAGCTCCGCAGGGCCAGCATGGTATCATCAAAGATCCCGGCGACCACATCAATGCCGGTCCCCAGATTTTTCAGAATGTTTCGGGCGTTTTCCGGTGTGTTCTCAAAGTTGACCACCTCGAATTTCAGCTCCGGCTCAACGGCATGGATCTTCGGCCACAGATCCATCAAAAATTGGCAGGGCGTCATCAGGGAGCTGCCGAAGCGGATCATGCTGCGGTCATCCTGCATGGCGTTTTTCGCCCGCGTCTGGGCATCCTTGGCGTATTGGATCATGTACCTGGCGTCCTGATAGTAGGACTTCCCGGCGTTGGTCAAGGTCAGGCCCCGGGGCGTGCGGTGAAACAGCTGCACCGCCAGTGTCTCCTCCAGCCGGTCGATCTGCTTCATGATCGCCGTGGGCGAGATGAACATTGCCTCTCCCGCCTTGGAAAAGCTCCCGGCATCCGCCACTTGAATAAAAGTGTCCAATTGATGGTTGTACATGGCGAAAGCCCCCCCGTTCTTTATGATAAATGAAAGTATATCACAGATATATGCTTATGAAAACAGCTATTCTGCGATTCTTTCTCCGGCTTGCAGCCCTGCGATACATCTTGGACAGAGGCTCTTTTTATATTCTATTACCGCTCAATCATCATACCATTCATCCCACGCTTCGTCCTCATCCTCAAACCAGTCCCGGTTGTCCTCCCAGAGGTCTTCGGGGCTGTCATAGTCGTCCCGGATGCTTCCGGAATGACTGCCGCCACCACCGGAATAGGAGGGCTGCCCGCCGCTGCCGGCGGAGGTGGAGGTGGAGGAACCGTAATAACGGAACGAGCGCAGCATGAACTCTTGATCGCCTTTTTTCTGATCGCAAGTTCCGACGGCAAGAACTTCTCCGCTGCGCCCATACCACCGGACGGTGATGAACCGCCGGTCTTCCACCAGATAGTCAAAATTCAAACACTTTTCCTCTTCATCCGGCGCCCCGAGTGAGGTGTATTTCAGGCAGCTCATGGGCATCCCCTCCACGGGGAGTTTTCCGGCATACTGCTTTCTCAGCTTCTGCTCGCGCTTCGCCGCAGCTTCTGCTGCGGCCCGCTCCTCGGCGGCGTCCTTTTCCGCCTTATAGCCCTTGACAAGGGCTTCCAGCGCGTCAACATCCTGCTGCCAACCTGTATCATATTGCAGCGTAATGCGTTCCAGCTCATCCTGCCCGCCTGCATAGTCCATCCTGACGGTGTAGATATGGGCATATTTACAGTAGACGGACAGCGGCGCGGCATCCCGGTATCTGGATAGCTTTGAAAAGCTCCGCCTTGCGGAAGCATAATCCCCGGCAGACATGCTTTGAAGCGCCGCTTCATAAGCCGCTGCCCGCTGCCGGCTATAAAGCATGAGCGAAATGGGGATCCCGATGAGCACGACGGCAGCAAGGACGGCCGCGATCACTTTTTTCGCAGGGAAGGGCTTCTTTTCCGCCGCAGGCTCTGCGCTGGCCGCCGGCTCCGATGCGGCGGCTGCGGCCCCGGCTTCCGGCTGGTCTGCTCCTGCATTTTGCAGGGGAAGGGCAGGGGATGCCTTCGCGGCTTGCGGAGCCGGCGGGGCGTCTATGATGCGGAGCACGGTCTTCGTCAGCTCCGGCGGCCAGGGCGCGACCCGGCGCGTGCAATCCATAACAGATTTGACTTGCCCTTGCTGCAGCACATCATCTTTGCCAAACGGCACCTCGACCCAATCGCCGACTTTGAGCGGCAAACCTCCGGTGAGATAGGCATACGGACGGTGCATTCCCTGGATCAGCACAGAGCAATAATGATATAAGGGATCATCATGGGGCTTCATGGCTGCAATGGGCTTGCTGGCCGCATAAGATCGCGGATCCGGCCTTGCGGGACGCGGCGGCGTTGTAAATACGCGTCTGAACCGTTTTTCCCAGTTTTCTTCAAGATATGGATTTTTCACCGCAAGTTCAAGGCAATGCTTTCCCAATTTCTCCTGCCCGCAGTCGCGACAGGCATCCAGAACGGTAAGCTGCAATCTGCCGATGGATGCGCTCTCAAAAAGCTGCGACAAGAACCTTTTATCCTCCAGCGCAAGCAAAAGCGGAAGCGCCTGATCGCGGCTCGGAGATTCCAGCCAGTCCCAGTCCGGAAGCAGCTTTCTGGCTGTTTTGGGGTCAGCATGCAGCGTCGGCCCCGCGATGTCCAGAAGCCGCCGCCACATTTCGATGCCCTTTGCCGTGCTGTCTGCAAATACATCGTCCAAAACACGCTCCCATGACAGCTCGTCAAAGTCTTCAGCAGTCTCATGCGGGACTTCTTCCGGATATTCGACCAGCAAAATCTCGCGGCAAATATCCTCGGAATCCGGGAATTTGCCCTGCGCCAAGAGACGCTTTGCCCGTTCTGCGTCCGGATGCAGCACCGCCTTGTTCTGCCGGCGGATATCATAGGTTTCCTGCAGCGCAAACTGGTAGCGCTGCGCTTCGTCCATCTCCTCATCCTTTTTTCCGCCGAAATAGGCATAGGCGGAAGACAAGCCGAAGAAAAGATCCTCCAAGCCGTCCGGCTGAATTCTGTTATAATAATCCTCCGTCGGCTGCAAGGAGAGCAGTTCCGCCCAGAATGTGCCGCAGTCCGTTTCGGAAAGGGCTGCTTCCTCGCAGAACAGGACGCGCTGCTGGGCCGCGCACATGATCTCTTCTGCACCTTCGCCCAGATTCAGGTCATCGGCATCGTTTAGAAAAGCGCGCAGCTCCTCTGCCTTTTTCTCATCCGACAGAGCGCCTGCTTTCCGGATCCCGATTGAGATGTGGTGCAGCAGCAGCTTTCCGAGAAGCTGCGAGAGCAGGGCGTTCCCGGGCGCAGCCTGATCCAGGGCTTTTTTCAGTTTGCTCCATGTTTCAGCCAGGTCCACCTGGTAGGAAAAAGAAAGCGTCAATGGGAGCTGCAGCGTATCTGGTATGGGTTCCGGTTCCGGCTCAGGCTCCGGCTTCCGCGCCGGAACGCGCAGGAAGCCGCCATAGTTGCCGCACCAGCCGCATTCCCACTGCGACCCATATATCCTGACCGGACTTCCACAATTCGGACAATGCATAGAATCGCACCCTCCTTGAATCGGAATTACGCAACGCCAATGCCTTATACAAGAAAACGCCACGCATCCCACAAGCCGGCCAAGCCTACGGTTTTTCTGCCCATGGCGTAAAACAGGTTCGCAACGGTAGTCTGACCGCCGGGAACAAGGATGCTGTCGCGGAAGGCGACGGAGAGGCATCCATGCTTCGCCTGTGACCCAGCCGGAATCTGCGGTGAAATGTGGCTTTATTGATTGGATTTGCGTTCGATTTGTGCTTTGACCTTTTTGAACAGCGCTTCCGTTTCGGCGAGCGTTGCCGGATCATCGGCAGCGTCCCTGACCTTTTCCAGGATCTTCAGGATATGCATTTCTTCCTCGTGGGTCAGGTTGATCTCGATTTCATTTGTGTTTTCATTGTGATCTCTCCTTGCTATTTTTATAATGTAACTATTTTCATTATAGCACCAAAAGAACGAATACTCAATACAATTTCGCAAACTACGGATAAACATGACCGGGTTTCACGAATGCGGCGTCACGGGGTGCTGCCTTTTGAAAAAAGAGAAAAGGATTCCCGACAAGCTTGGAGCGGGCTGCCGCAGGTTCGGCGCCTGCCGCGCGGCCCCAAAGCCCTCTGAAATCGTTGATTTCAGAGGGCTTCCTTTTTCCGGAAGGCGCAGCAGTTCCGCAGGATGGGTTTTCCGCCCCGCATCAAGGGGAGCCGCACGGCGCAGCCGGGCTTCTGCAGGGGCCGGCCATGTCCCGCGCGGGGCGGCTGCGGGCAATTTTTGCGCCGGACGGATTGACAAGCGCCGCCTTTGGATGTATAATCCGAATGATATATAATTCAAATTATATGTGGGGGCGGGAGCATGCCGGCAAAAGCAAAAGTCACAAAAGAAATGATCCTTGACGCGGCCTTTGCGGTTGCCCGCGAAGCCGGCGCAGAAAACATCAACGCAAGGACGGTGTCGGAACGGCTGCATTGCTCCACGCAGCCCATCATGTATCATTTCAAAACCATCGAAGCCCTGAAGCGGGAGACCTATGCGGCAGCAGACCGTTATCATTCGGAATACCTGATGGATCTGAAGCGCCCCCAAAGGGGCGTCATGCTGGGGATCGGGATGAATTATATCCGTTTTGCCATCGAAGAGCCGCATTTGTTCCGTTTTCTTTTCCAGTCGGATCTTTTTGACGGAACGACGCTGCTTGAGCTGATCGACGCGGAGCCGCTTACCCCTGTTCTTTCCGCAATGCAGGGAGCCCTGAACATCAGCATGGAACAGACCAAAAAGGTCTTTTTGACCGTCTTTCTCTTTGCGCACGGGTATGCAAGCATCATCGCCAACAATTCGCTGAAGTGCGACGAGGAGCTTATCCGGTCCCATTTGGAGCAGGCGTATCGAGGGGCGATCCTGGCCGCGCAGGAGGAGAGCAATGGCTGAAGCGCGGAGAATAACATGGACGGGGGAGCGGGAACGATGCGGATCCGAAAAGCAGGGCTGACCGCCGCAATGATCGCCGTGATCCTGTCCGCAGCTGCGGCGGTGTGCTTTCTTGCATACATAAGCCCGCCGGAGGACCCGATCGGCGCCTTTTCCTATCCGCCGGAGTTTTTCTGCGCCGGTGCAGAAAACCGCATCGACCTCCAGACCGACGGAAAATGCGCGGCCTATGCCGCCGCTTATCTTCTGCGGCACTTCGGGGAAGCGGCAGAGGGCGAAGCGCTCTTTCCGGAATTGAAGCGGCCGCTTGGCTTCGTCTCTGCCAACAGCATCACGGAGGTTTTTGCGCGGCATGGGTATCGGGCGATGGCCTGCCACGGAAGCATCGGCACATTGAAGCGGCGGCTCACGGCGGGACATCCCATCATCGTGTTCATCCGTATCCCGGGCGATACGCACTATGCCGTCGCTGTCGGCTATGACGAGCAGCACATTTATCTGGCGGATTCCCTTGCGGAAAACGCCAATGCGTCAGACGCGCAATACAATCGGGTGATGACGACGGCGGACTTTGAAGCGGTATGGAAAACCGGGACGCTGCTTCCCGCCAACATTTATATCGTTGTGGAGCCCAAAGACAGCGCAGCGGCTTTATGCGGCTTGCGTCTTACGGGCGGTGGCCCCGACGGGGAGAAGGAGCAGATATGAGTTTGCGGAACAGGGCAGGTGAGGGCAATGGCTGAAGCACGGAGCGTGAAGCTGGATTGGCTTCGCTGCCCCAGCTGCGGCGAAAAAACAAGGACGCAGGTACGGCCGCATACGGTATTGGAGGATTTTCCTCTGTTCTGCCCGAAGTGCAGATATACCTGCGTGATCCGGTTCGGAGACGGAAAAATCAAAGAGATCAAAATGCCAGACGCTTAGACGCAGTGCAGCCCGGGAAAATCGGCTTGTGCTGCGTTTGCTGCTTTGAGCGGGGCTTTGCAGCAGGGCCAGAAGCATACAGGAGGAGCTATGATGAAAAACAGCGCGCTGGTGGTGATCGACCTTCAGAATGACATTACGAAAAACTACCGGGAGATCATCGGAAGGGTCAATGAAGCCATCGACTGGGCGGCCCGGGAGGAGCTTTGGGTCGTTTACATCCGGCATAACAATTTATCCCCAGGGACGAGAACATTCAAGCCCGGCACCCATGGCGCAGAGCTGGTGCCGGAGCTGAATGTGGTATCTGACCGGATCTTTACCAAGACGAAAAGCAGCGCCCTGACCTGCGAGGCCTTTGCCGCCTTTCTGCAGGAGCGGGGCATTGCGGAGCTTTATATTGCCGGGGCAGACGCCGCGGCCTGCATCAAATCCACCTGCTTCAATCTGGCGAAAAGCGGCTATGCCGTCCATGTTCTGGCAGACTGCATCACCAGCTATGACAAAAAGAAGCTGCCGGAGCTGCTTGCCTATTATGAAAGCAAGGGCTGTGAAGTCACGGCGCTTTCCAGGATCGTCAAAGGGTAAAGCGTCTTTGGTGCGCGGCGGTTCATCGCGGCCGGCAGCTGTGAACAGGAGAGAACGACATGGATATCTGGGAAAAGCTCTATCAGCGAGCGAAAAAGGAATACCACCCGGAAAAGGTAAGCCCCTTTCTTCAGGCGCATCATGTGGTATGCGCCCTGGAAAGCGAGGATGGAACGATCTATACGGGCTTTTGTATCGAGGCGTGCAGCGGCGTTATGAATTTATGCGCCGAGCGGGTCGCCGCGCTGAATATGTATGCCAGCAGCGGTCAGACGCGGATCAAAAGGCTGATCGCCTTTCGGGACAGAGCGCCGTTTGGCGGCGGGAGCGGGATGCCCTGCGGTGCGTGCCGCGAATTTCTGTACCAGCTGAATGAAGAAAATGAGAACATGGAGATCATGGTGGATTATGAGAGCCGGGAGACCGTTACCCTCAAGGCGCTGCTGCCGGACTTCTGGTGAAAGGAACGCTGCTCCGGCGGATGACCGGAGAAATGGAAGCATGGAAGGAAAGCGCTGAAAAACGGAGCTTCAGCGCCTGTATCGGCAGCACAGGAGGAGACTGCATGAAAAAACTGTATGAGAAAAACGAACTGACCTTTGCGATCGCCTGGATCGTGGCGTACTGCGTCCTGCAGTCCCTGGCGAATCCGCTGAATGAGCTGATCGGAGTGGGATACGCCGCAAGCGCCGCCTTTTGCGTGGTGCAGACCGCGGTCCTCTTTGCCTTTCTCCGAAGAAACGGCCTGCAGGAGCGCTATGGTCTCTGCCGATCGCCCATCCCGGCCCGGCGGTTCCTTTACTATGTGCCGCTGGTGATCCTGGCGTCGGGGAACCTCTGGAACGGCGTCGCGCTGAATGCTTCGCCGGCGGAAACGGTCTGCCATATCGTCTGTATGCTCTGCGTGGGCTTTTTGGAGGAAGTGATCTTCCGGGGCCTTCTATTTACGGCCATCGCAAGGGACAACCTCAGATCCGCCGTTATCATCTCCAGCGTGACCTTCGGCGCCGGCCATGTGATCAACCTGTTCAACGGCAGCGGGATGGAGCTGTGGAGCAATCTGTGTCAGATCGTCTTTGCCGTGGCCATGGGCTTTCTGCTGGTGACGATCTTTTACCGCGGCGGGAGCCTGATCCCCTGCATCCTCGTCCATTCCGCCATCAACACCCTCAGCGCCTTTGCCGATCATACGGGCAGCTCTGTGAAGCGGCAGCTGATGCAGATCCTTGCCATGCTGCTGATCGCCGTCGCCTATGATCTGATCCTGACCAAAACGCTGCCGGAAAAGCAGCCGCAATGCAGGATGTCAACGGCGGCGAAGCGCAGCTGAAGCGCGTGGGTCAGATCGCGGGATGAACGCGGCAGAGAAGCGCATGGAGACCAAGGGCGCATCTGCCGCCGGGCCGTTCCGGATCACAAATGACGGGGGAGACCTCTGCAAAAAAAAGAGACAGGACCGCAAAACGGCCTGTCTCCTGCGCTTTTATTGCGGCCCATGGGCCATCATCTTCATTCCGGCACGCGCTTTGTGCATTGCTGCATCACGGCGACGATATGCCCGATGCTGTCCCGGCAGTCGTCCCGGAGCCAGCGGTCGATGATCGCCATCAGCCCGCGGATATAAAACGCCAGGATGTATTCCCGATCCCCGGGGGCACATGGAAGCGGTCCAGAATGGGGGTGAACACATAGTCGTACCAGCAAAGAAGGCCCGGCGGAACAACACAGACGGCGGTTTGTGTTGCGTTCAGGGCTTTTTGCAGCTCGGCCGCGCCGGCAAAGAAAAATCCGGCGGACGGGCGATCCCTTGGAAAATCCCCCTCGACGAAGGCGGGCGGGGCTGGTATACTAAAGAAAACAATGCACGATGGGAGAACGCCAGAATGAAAAAGATCCTGTTTATCTGCCACGGCAATATCTGCCGCAGCCCCATGGCCGAGTTCGTAATGAAGGACCTGGTGAAGAAAGCGGGGCTGGCGTCACAGTTTCAGATCCAGTCGGCGGCGACCAGCCGGGAGGAGATCGTCAATCCGGTCTATCCTCCTGCGCGGCGCAAGCTGGCCGAGAATGGGATCGCCTGCGAGGGGCACGCCGCGCGCCAGCTGACCCGCCGGGATTACGCCCGGTACGACCTGCTGATCGGCATGGACAGCGCCAATCTGCGGGAGATGCGGCGCATCTGCGGCGGCGATGATGGGGGCAAGATGTCCCTCCTGATGGACCATACCGCCCGCCCGGGCAATGTGGCCGACCCGTGGTATACCGGGGATTTCGAAGCGACCTGGCAGGATGTGCTGGAGGGGTGCCGGGGCCTGCTGAAGGAATTGCTGCCGGAGCAGGCGGGATCAGACGGCGCGAAAGAATGACCCCGGCGCAGCCGCGCCTTCGGGCTCAGGCCTTTAAGATTTCGGTGATCCGGGCAAAGTCCTCCCGTGCCTCCCTGAAGCAGGGAAGCATACAGTAGCAGTGTATCATCTTCGGGCGGGCATAGGCGGCGCAGGGGACCTTCGCGCGCTTACAAGCTTCCGCAAAATCCGGCAGCGCGCCGTAAAGGACCTCGTCCGCAGAATAGAAGAAGTGAATATCGCCCACGCCGGAGAGATCGCCCCGGGAGCCGGAGATCATGTAATCCGGGACCTGTTCCTGCCCGTGGCACATGAACCGTTCCACCGTCTCCAGAAAGGCATAGTCGATGGCCACATCCCTGCGGTTCAGCGCCTGCATCCGCGCTTTTTCGGCGTCGTTCCAGGGCACCTCGCCGGGAGAGACGGCGACGATGTGCTGCGGCTGCGGCAGGGGAGCGCCCAGGGCATTGTTGTGGGCCGCGATGCCCAGCGCCAGCGCGCCGCCGGAGGAAAAGCCGCAGGTGCTGACATTTCCGCCGCTGTAAAGCCCGATCATTCTGCGGTAGCACGCATAGACCATGTCGTAGGTCTCCGTGATGCAGTGCTCCGTACACAGCGGATAAAAGGGGAACCACACATCGCAGCCGGTCTCCCGCATCAGCTTGCGCATCACGGGCAGGGCGCCCCGGTCGGGCCCGATGACCATTCCGCCGCCGAAAAAGTAGAGGATCGCGCGCTTTGACGGCTGGGGATGTTCGCGGACGATCAGGCAGGGGGATCCGTTTACCGTGATCGTCTCGTAGCAGGCCTTGCGATCTGTGGGCGTAAACACGCCGCGATGGCGGTTCTGCTTTTCGATGACCCTCCGGAGCGGCTCCTCCGGCAGGGCAAAGGCCTTTTTCGCGCCGGAGAGCTTATATGCTCCCCGCAGCAGCGAAGCAAACAGGCTGATCCGCCCGTTGTCTGCGGCAATGAGAGCGGGCTGCATTTCAGCCATGCCGCATCGCCTCTTTCCCGATCCGTTTCCCTTGTCTGCCGGCCCAAAGGGCATTGACCAGCATCCAGAGACAGAGCGCCGCGTTGCCCGAGCCCTGGCTCAAAACAAAATCCCAGGTGGAGGGCGCAGGGCGCCGTTACGCCTTTTCCGGCAGGACTTCGTTGATGCAGGCGAGGGCGTTCAGCGTGCGGGGGAAGCCGATATAGGGCAGACAGACGGTGAGCGCGGCCAGCAGGGTCTTCTTGCGGTTGCCCACGGCGGCGTTGCCGCCCACATGGGCCTTGACCTGCGGCTGCAAACGCGCCGCAAAAGGGCATTTCCCAGGGCGGCCGCCGGAAAATGCGGCATATCCGGCCAAATCTCTCTTGACATTCTCAAATGTGAGAATATAATATAAATAAAGAATGATCCGAACGGATCCTGCCCCCAAAGGGCCGGCCCTTTGCCCCGGCGCAGGCCGCAGGGCTGCGGAACGCGCAAGGCTCCCGGAGGAGGATCACATTGTGAGAGGAGAAAAGAACCCTATGGAACAGTACAGATTTTCAACGCTGGAGTATCAACGGCCCGATCTGGAGGCCCGCCGGGCAAAGCTTGTGGAATGGAAGGCTGCAGCCCAGCAGGCGGAGAGCTATGATGCGCTGCGGGCGCTGATCTTTGAGATCGACCGGGAAAGCTGCGCGCTGTTCACACAGTATTCCATCGCACACATCCGCCACACGCTGGACACCCGCGATGAATTCTATGAAGCGGAGATCCATTATCTGCAGGACACCCTGCCCACCCTCAGCGGCGCGGAGGTGGCGCTCAGCGAGGCCATCGCGTCCAGCCCCTTCCGTCCCGATATCGAGAAGGAGTTTGGCCGGCAGTATTTCGTCGCCATGGATCTGCAGAAGAAGCTGTTTTGCGAGGAAAATGTCCCCCTGCGCCAGCAGGAGAGCCGCCTGACCAACGAATATCAGAAGATCATGGCCACGGCGGAGATCCCCTTCGACGGCAAGACGCTGAACCTCTACGGCCTGCAGAAATACTTTGAGCATCCCGACCGCGCGGTGCGCGCCGCCGCCGTCAAGGCGTACTCCAAGTTCTACGAGAGCAACGAGCCGCGGCTGGAGGAGATATGGGACGAGCTGATCCGCATCCGCAACCAGATGGGCAAAAACCTCGGCTATGAGAACTACATCCCCGTCGGCTATCTCGAGCAGGGACGCACAGATTACGGCGAAAAGGAGGTCGCCTCCTTCCGTGAGCAGGTGCGCACCTTCCTTGTCCCGCTGTGCCAGAAGCTCTACGACGCGCAGGCCAGGCGCCTCGGCCTCGACCACGTCATGTGCTACGATGAAAAGATGGTCTTCCCGGACGGCAATGCCGAGCCCGCGGGCGACGACGCCTTCATGGTCAAGACCGCGCAGAAGATGTACCACGAGATCAGCCCGGAGACCGGCGAGTTCATCGACTTCATGATCGACCACGAGCTGATGGACCTGCAGAACAAGCCGGGAAAGGCCTCCACGGGCTATATGACGAGCCTGCCCAGCCTGAAGGCGCCCTTTGTGTTTTCCTGCTTCAACCATACGATCTTTGATATGCAGGTGCTGACCCACGAGCTGGGCCACGCCTTTGCGGGCTATATGGCCATGCGCAGCCAGCCGATCTCGGATTATTACAGCGAATCTACCGACATCGCGGAGATCCACTCCATGTCCATGGAGCAGTTTGCCTATCCCTATGCCGAGTGGTTCTTCGGCGATCAGGCGGATAAGTTCCGCTTCGCGCATTTGCAGGAGGCGCTGACCTTCGTGCCCTTCGGCGTGGCCGTGGACGAGTTCCAGCACATCTGCTATGCCCATCCCGAGCTGACGCCCAAGGAGCGAACCTATCAGTGGCATCTGCTGGAGGAAAAGTATATGCCCTGGCGCAAATATGACAACGATCCGTTCATGGAGCGGGGCGGCTACTGGTACCACAAGCTGCACATCTACCTCTATCCCTTCTACTACATCAACTATACGCTCACCACCATGGGCGCCATGGAGTTCAAGAAGAAATATGCCGAGGATAAGCAGGCCGCGTGGCAGGATTATCTCAAGCTCTGCAAGACCGGCGGCAGCCGCAGCTATCTGGAAACGCTGCGCTATGCGAACCTTGCAAATCCCTTCGAAGCCGGCTCTGTCGACCGTGCCTGCGGGTATGCCGAGAAGATCCTGCTCGAGCAGATCGCAAAGCAGGAGCAGTAAGTGTATTACCATGCTTCACCGCTGTGTGATCTGCGGATTCTGAAACCGCACGTGTCGAACCACGGTGTTCCATTGGTCTATTTTTCAAATAAGCGCGAAAATGTTCTTGTTTACCTGAGTAACGCCGTGGAAAGATTTTGCCGTGAGACGGGCTTCGTCCACGACGGTTCGTGGTATAAGTGGGCATCTTACGGCTTTCAAGCAGCGCTTTGCACAGATGACGCAACCGCAGCGCCGCTGGCTTGAGCGAACGCTGCAAACAGAATATAAAAA
>ENA-OUQC01001400-OUQC01001400.1-human-gut-metagenome-genome-assembly--contig:-NODE-1400-length-12677-cov-4.160276_pt1 | contig 12677 bp, 6 predicted proteins | sample MGYA00237942_ERZ548815 | MGnify/ENA primary metagenome ERZ548815 (study PRJEB26490, sample SAMN05194722) | human gut metagenome | biome: terrestrial biome; feature: human-associated habitat; material... | reverse complement strand
TCTTGCCGACAAGCAATACATGATTGACCTCGGCTATTCGGGCGATGCCCTCGTGTTCGAGAACTGCGCCGTACACACTGTCCCCAAGAAGGAGGGGGATTCAGACGGAGCGTTGTGCCTCAACTCTTGCAAGGGAGGTTCTATCTCGAGCAACATTCTCAACCGGGATGTTCTGCTTCATGGAGTCACCAATGTGGTGTTCGCTGGTAATCACATGGAAGTCGGAGCGCAGCTGCGCATCGTCAACAGCGACCTTGCTGTCAACAACAACCACTTTGAACGCGGTCTCCGCCCGTCAGTAGTGTTCGACATCTCTGACGAGACCCACGGAGAGAACGTTGAGACACCCTGGAACGGTCACTTCTCGGTCATAAACATGACTGACAACACCTTCATCGAGTGGTTCAAAAAGGCGGCTGAAAACGACGTGTTAGGACGACCCTGCATAAAGGATGTCTGCGACTACGACTTGGCATTGTGCAGCCTGGGTGAAGCTCCGTACGAGATACACCTCGCCCGAAACTACCGCTATGTGTACCTGACCGATGTGGAAAGCCCAGACCGGTCAAACCATCCGACAGGCATCACCGTCGGGAAATATGTGACCCCGACAGGGACAATAATACCAGTTGACGAGTTCAACAAGTACAGCCACATCCTGTCTACAGAATCTACCATCCGCTCCAACCTCGGCATTGCCAAATACGAGGCATACTCGTCGATTCCTCAGCTGTCTGCATTGGTATTCTCCAACTCTCGCGTTATCAACCTTGGCCCAACCAAGGCAACGACCTCAAATGAATGGAAATTCTCCTACTATGGGGAAGTCATTCTCGACCCGGTGCGAGACATACGCGGACCGAAGTTCAACTTCTCGTACGGAGAATACGACAAACAATACGGCAACATCATCTCTCTCAAACGTGTAACTGGAGACAAACCGTTCATACTGCGCATAACCAGAGTTCTCAAATCTGGCACTAAGCACTTTGTTGACGTGCCTGTGTGCGACGGACGACTACTCTACGACAACCACTACTGCGTCAACGGCTACAAATGGCAGGACAAACCTGCCGCGCTGGATGCAGACCCTCACCCGACAACCGCTGTCGAGTTCAAAGACCGCAACGTGGTCTGTGCTAAAGGCTTTCTCCCCTCCTCAAACGAAGGCTGGGTCAAGGGAGACATCATAATCAACAACGGCGAAACATCCAACGGCGAAACATCAACTGCCGCGATGTGGTACTTCAACGACACTAAATGGATCGCAAGATAACATCAAACTCTCAAACTAAAACGATATGAAATCCTTATTCCTGAAAGCACGGCTAATCACGCTCACAGCCGTGCTATTGACTGGCGTCTTCGGAGCGTCAGCTGACACAGCAACAATAGGACGTGGTGTTTACCGCCTATATACGGTAAACAATGCACGTTTTGCAGAACTACTCGGTTTTGCATACGCAGAAAACGGAACGGAACAATCTACTGATGCTGGCAAAATACTCGTGCAGGAATTCATTATCCCTGACATAGTCGAAACTGAATATACGGACAGATACGGAGACCATTTCATGCAGCACCACGTAGCGAGTGTCGCGCCTGAGGCCTTCAAAGGACAGTACCTCATGAAGTCTTTGCAAATTCAAAGCAACATAACTGACATCACAGACAACGCACTGGGAGAATGTACTGGCCTTTGGAAGGTAATGTCTACAAGCAGCATGCTCAAAGCAAACAGTTCTGGCACAGCTTTGTACAGAAAAGATGCCGCACAGCCAGAAAAAAACCTCAAACACCTGCTGTGGATAAGCGGCGGCCTGGAAGAATTCACCATTCCGTCAGACGTGTCCCATGTCAGCTCTTCAGCCTTTGCAAGTTGCTCGCCTGAGCTTACAAGCATCACCTTAGACCCAAGCAACCCTTATCTGGCCGTAAAAGACGGCGTGATATACAACAAGGACATGACAGAGATACAGGCATGCATGCCGCTCGTTTCAGAAGTAATAATCCCTGCCGGGACAAAGAAGCTGCCAGACTACTTCATGAACGGCGCGGCATTCGCCAGCGTAACCAAGGTTGTCCTGCCCGAAGGGCTGGAAGAAATCGGCAAATTTGCCTTCGCCGGTTGCTCGCAGCTGAAAGAGATTTCAATCCCGGCATCAGTAACCGCTATAGGAGACTATGCGTTCAGAGGAACTGGAATTGAATCAATCGTGCTGCCACAATATGCAAGTCAACTCGGCAAAGGGCAGTTCAGAGACTGCAAGGCTCTGAAGTCTGTCAAGCTGCCGCTAAATACAAGCGTTTTGCCTGATGAGACCTTCTATGGCTGCCTAGCGCTCAAGTCTTTCACAATCCCGCAGAACATCACAACGCTCGGGGAAAAAGTGTTCATGAATTCCAATATCGAAGAAGTCACAATGCACGACGCTGTCGTCGCAGCCGGGACAAGCACTTTTGAGAACACGCCAAACCTCCAAAACGTTGTCCTGTCTGCTTCATTGGCACGCATTCCAGACCGGATGTTTGTCAACAGCGGCTTCTCGGACATTGCAATCCCCTCCGGCACCAAGGAAATCGGAAAATTTGCATTCTGCGATGCGACAAGATTAGTTACAATCAATCTAGGTCCGACACTCAACAGCATAGGGGAATACGCATTCGCAGGCACACCTCTCGTAAGTGTCACCGGAGGCGAAAACCTAAGAACAATTGGAAAATCTGCCTTCTACCGCTGCCGTGAACTCAAGGAAATATCACTGCCCGATTGTTGCAAGCTCTCACCATGGACATTCGCTGAAAGCGGACTGACATCGTTCAGGCTGCCAAATGCAAATACAATTGTGCCTGACTATCTGCTGCGCGATACTCCTGTGACAAGCATCATCATAAGTTCGAGTTGTTACCGATTAGGCGAGCAGTGCTTCTATACCCCTACTTTGATGCAGGTTTACTGCAATGCCGCATATTGCCCAACTGCAAATGTTTATGAACACTCATTTCACCAGGACACATTCGACTATGGCACACTCTCCGTCCCGACTGGCAAAAAAATAGACTATTACACAGACGCATTCTGGGGAAAGTTCAAGAACATCGAAGCCAACGACTCAGGGGTTGAGGATGTGAGCGGCGACGAGGAGGGTGTGCAGATTTCCGTAGTCGGCGGCGAGCTTACAGTAAGCGGCTGCGCAAATGTCGAGGTCTTTGCCGCCAACGGCCTCCGCGTATACGCCGGCACGCCTGGCAGCATCGGCAGCCTACCCGCAGGCCTCTACATAGTCCGCGCCGGCGGCCGCACCGCCAAGGTCCGCCTCTGAACAAGCGGCGGCTGTCAATAATTTTTCGCGGTTTTACGGCGGAAAATTTTGCGGTACGAACCATTATGCGTAACTTTGCGTTGACAATAAAAGCAAGAGAGCTGAAAGAACACCACATCAAATGATTGGGAAACTCATCAATTATACGTGAAATACCGAGACAAGCCGTCTCATCAATGGCGGGCCCCACGCCGGCACTCGTGCAGGTGTTGCCCTCGCGGCACAGGCGGATTACAAAGAGGAGAAGGCACTCAAATCCTGTCATACGGAGTTTCATCACATATCCTTTGGTGTGGCTACCATAGGCCGATGGTCGTAGCAATGCGGTCATCGGCTCTTTTTTGCCTCATTGCCCTCGCCACGGGCATTGCCTGTGGCTGATGTACAAACATTGCCATACAACACCCGTAAACCGAATTTATGATGAAAGACGTAAGAAACACCCTGCTCGAGCGCGTGAGCATACGCCGCTACGAGCGCGAGGCGATAAGCGATGAAACAATGCAGTTCATCTATGATGCCATACGCAACACACCCACAAGCTATAACGGACAGCAGTTCTCGGTCATCGACATCGACGACCAGCAGCTCAAGGAGCAGCTGTACGGCATCACTAACCAGAAGCAGCTCAAGACCTGCAACCGTCTGCTGATATTCCTCGCAGACTTCAACAAGATAGAACGGCTCGCCACAGCACACGGCCTCGACATCCCCCCTATCCGCAACACCATGGACGGCGTGATGCTGGGCGTGATAGACGCTGCCCTCGCCATAATGAGCGCAGTCGTCGCTGCTGAAGCGTGCGGCCTGGGCTGCAACTGCGTGGGCTACCTGCGCACTGCTGACCCCAAGAAGATAGCAGAGATGCTCGGCCTCCCCAAAGGCGTGTTCGTGGTATGCGGCCTTGCCCTGGGCATTCCGCGCGAGCATCCCGACCTGAAGCCGAAACAGCCGGCTTCGCTCACGGTGTTCCGCAACAGATACCGCACCGACGGCGACGCCATGCTCGAGGAGCTCGAGAAATACGATGCCGAGATATGCCACTACAACCGCACCCGTGCCGGCGGCCCGTCTGAAAATGACTGGGTGGCACACATCCTCGACTACTACCGACATGCTTGCGACTACCGCATCTTGCAGTATCTCGCCGACCAAGGCTTCGACATAAAGAGATAACACACTGTTAAACAAATCATTGACAATACAGACAGGCACGCCGCATCCACAGCGTGTCTGTCTTTTCATATATGATCCAAGCAACATCAGGCAACGAGGTGTCAGCAACTTATTTTGCCCGTTGCGCATTTTATTGCTATTTTTGCGAGTACTAATCAAATCAACCCGTTCTACTATGACAAAACTGTTTACGACACTGGCGATTGCAGCCGCTGCGGCAGCTGCGATGCCCGCCTACGGAGCTGACATCACTCCGCGTGTCAAGGAAGCCGGCAGCGAAATGCCCGCACGTGCAAAGGAAGGCGTTGCCACACCCGCGCCCGCCGCTCGCGAAGCATCTGCCGGCGTTGAGCTGATGGGCTGCGCCTTCGGCTCCTCCGCAGGACACAAGTCCGGCCTGTACAAGTTCTCCACCACCGCGCCCGAAGTGATGACCCTCCTGAATGAAGACCCGCAGGCCACCGGCGGCGGAACATACGGCAAAGGCAAGTACTATTGCCAGTGGTACCTGTCTATCATGGGGTCTGACGTATGGACCAACTTCGCATACGACACCAACACCTGGGAGTGGAAGGGCGAAGTAGGCTCTCGCGAGACATGGGCTTACGACCTGGCATACGACGATGCCACAGACCGCATATACGGCTGCTTCCACGACCCCGACGAGCAGTATGAAGGCGCACGCCTCGTGTTCGGCTGGATAGAGGCCGACAAATACGCAACCCCCTCACCCTCCATTCACCCCGTATGCGACGTGTTCGAGGCATACGATGGCCTCGCCTTTGACGGCACAGGACAGCTATTCGCGCTCACCCGCGAGGGCAAGCTCTACCGCCTCGACAAGGAGACCGGCGCGACGACGCTCGTAGGCATGACAGGGCTGGTAGGCTACTACAACACCTCCGCAACCATTGACAAGTCCACAGGCACGATGTACTACTTTCTCTGCCTGAAGGACGGCCCGACATCCCTCTACGCCATCAACACCACAACAGCCGAGGCCACACACATCTACGACCTCGCCGGAGGTGAGGAAGTGCAGGGCCTCGCGATATTCGAACCCATGGCAGACGCTGACGCTCCCGCAGCTGCCCAAAACCTCGTGCTCGACTTTGAAGGCGGCTCGCTCACCGGCAACGTTTCCTTCACCACGCCCACCAAGACTTACGGCGGCGCTGACGGCGGCGGCATGATCAACTACAGTGTCGCTTACCGCCTCTACGACGAAGAGGACAGCGAATACTTCACACTCGTAAACGGCATCACAACATACGGCCAGGATGTCACAGTACCCGTGACCCTCCCCGACAACTACCAGTACGTCATCGCCGTGACCCTCAACAACTCCGCCGGCAACAGCCCGACAGCCGTTGCTGACCGCTTCATCGGTTACGACACTCCCCTCTCCCCCCTCGAATGTACCCTCACTGCCGAAGGCACGCAGATGACCGTCACCTGGACAGCCGTCGAGAAGACGATGCACAACGGATACCTCGACACTGACGCGCTCACATACTATGTGACACGCCTCGAAGGCGATGTCGAGACTGTTGTGGCAGAGGCTACGAAAGCCACCTCGCTGACCGAGACCATACCGATGCCCGAACAGCACACCTCAATCAGATACTCCGTCCGCGCAGTCAACCACGGCATGGTGTCTGCCGCCGAAACCTCAAACAACATCTCGCTCGGCACATACACCGCGCCCTACGTCTGCGACTTCGAGACAGCCGACCAGTTTGCCGAGTTCACCGTGCTCTGCAAGGAGTCAGACCCCAGCAACTTCTACCACTGGGAATACCACACCGGCCACCGGGCAGCACGCATGAGCAACGGCAAGTATGCCGATGACGACTGGCTGATAACACCGGCCATACGCCTACAGGGCGGCAAGAAATACACTGTCAAGATGACTGTGGCTAACAACAACGCCAACAGCCTGGCACGCTTCACCCTCAACGCCGGCAACGAACCCACACGCGCCGGAATGGGACAATATGAGCTGCTCGCCCTGACAGAGTTCACCTGCAAGCGTCCGCAGACCACCGAATACCAGGCAGACTTCACCCCGGCGGCCGACGGTCTCTACTATGTAGGCATACACTCGCTGGCACTCGCCTCGTCTTGGGACGACTTCTATGTATACCACATCGAGCTGAAAGACAGCGACAACTCCGGCATCGCTGATGTCACCGCGACGGAAGCCACTGCCGAATACTACACCATCGACGGCCGCCGCGTCAGCGCAGACGCAGCGCACGGCCTGGTGATAGTAAAGCAAGGCACACAGGTGCGCAAGGTCATCATCAAGTAACAGCCTGACGCACACCACCCATACACAGGGGGCGCATCCACGCGGTGCGCCCCCCGCTTTTTATTTGCCGCATTACATGTCATTACAAGGATGCGTTCTATTCCTGTTTTCGTCACTTTTCGGGGTTTGTTTTCTTATTTGCTTTATATCAGCAAGTTGATGTTTTGCAATTTGGTAATTTGGGTAACGCGGCGTAAATTTGCGCCATGTTTGTCAACCGCAGCAAGAACAAATCGGGAACAGTCAGTGTGCGCGTGCTTCAAAAGAGCGGGCGCAACAACATGCTGGTAAAGAGCTTCGGCAGCTCGCGCGAAGAAAAGGAGATAGACGCAATGGTCAAGGAGGCAGAGGAGTTCATCCAGCGCCAGACAGGCACTTACCACCACCTTTTCAACCCACCTCCGGAGCAGGACATCGACAGCTTCGTAGGCAGTCTGGCTAATTCACAGGTGTCGGTCGAAGGACCGGAGGCTGTTTTCGGCAAGCTGTTCGACCATTTGGGCTATGGAGAGGTCGGCGGGCTGTTCAGGCCGCTTGTCCTGAGCCGGCTTGTGGCTCCGGGCAGCAAGCTCAAGACGGTCGATTACCTGTGGCGGTATTGCGGGGAGTCGCATGACGTCAACAAGGTTTACCGCTACCTTGACAAGCTGTGCGACCGCGACCCGGAGCAGCCGGGCATAAAAGACCGCATAGAGCAGATCACGTTCGCGCACAGCGCCTCGGTCACGGGAGGTTGCGTTGACGTCGTCTTCTACGACATCACGACACTGTACTTTGAGGCTGCGGACGCGGACGACCTGCGGCGCACGGGGTATTCCAAGGACGGCAAATTTGACTGCCCCCAGATTCTGCTGGGCCTGCTGTTGACACGCCACGGGCAGCCTGTAAGCTACGAGATTTTCGAGGGGGGCTTGTCCGAGAAGAAAACGTTCATACCGCTGCTCAAGCGAGCCCGGCAGAAGTTCGGCTTTCCTTCGCCGGTTGTCATTGCAGACGCCGGGCTTCTTTCCAGGGGGAACATAAAGGCACTCGTCGAGGACGGGTATGAATACATCCTGGGGGCACGCATAAAGAACGAGAACGCGGCAGTGAAGGAACGCATCCTGGGCCTGGAGCTGACGGACGGGCAGGCAGCTTCGGTAAATACGGACGACGGCCTGCGCATAGTCGTGTCGTTCAGCGAGAAACGGAGGGAAAAGGACGCCTTCAACCGGGAAAAGGGGCTTAAGCGGCTGCAGGGGAAGGTCGCCTCCGGCAAAATCGGCAAGAAACACATCAACAACCGGGGCTACAACAAATACCTGAAGCTGCAGGGCGAAGCGACAGTCAGCATCGACATGGAGGCATTCGCCAAGGACGCCGCCTGGGACGGGCTGAAAGGGTACGTCACCAACACATCCTTGCCTGACAAGGATGTGATAGGCAACTACCGGAACCTGTGGCTTATTGAACGAGCCTTCCGCATGAACAAGACGGACTTGCGGATACGCCCCGTGTACCACCGTCTAAGGAACCGCATTGAAGGCCACATATGCATCTGCTTTTGTGCCTACGTGCTGCAGCTTGAAGTTGAACGCATGCTGAGGGCTGCCGGCTCCGGCATCACAATTGACAGAGCCGGGGAACTCGTCAGGACAATGTACGCCATTACATACACAAAGCCCGGGAAAGCCAAGCCCACGAAAGTCATGTTGCGCATGGACCCAGAGCAACAGGAGCTGTACAGACTGGTAGAAAACTGGGTGAATCGCGATTTGGGTAACGCATGACGAAAACAGGAAATATGCCGTTTCGTGAAACGGCAAATCGACATATTGCGAGGGAAGATGGCTTAGCCAATGCCATGGGAGTGCGGGGCTGGGCAATAAAACAGAGGTGCACGTGTGGGTGCTCCTCTGCTCGTATACGTGTGTATTGCGGTGTGTCGTCAGAAGGCGAGGATGGGGCGTGCGTGGCAGTCCTCGTTGAGCCATGCAGCCATGCCTTCGATCAGGCCGTCTGTGCCGATGTTGAAGATGCATGAGGAGTCAGTCTCATACGGAGTTGAGGTGCGCAGCGACACATAGTGGCCGTTGGATGCGTCGTGGTCAAGGCTCATGCTTTCCTTGTCGGCATCGGGGACGAGTGAGAAGGCTTCCATGAACTTGGCGAGCACGTCGTATGACACTTTCTCTGAGCAATAGTATGTAGCGTCGTATGAGTATGTCTGCCATGTCTTCATTTTGGCAGCCACTTCACCGCCGCAGAGGTTAGCGAGGCAGTCCCACATCTGTCCTGTCGAGGGTATGAACCAGCCGCTGGTATTGGCCGGGGCGGCTACCTTGAATTCGGTTGCGCCATAGTAGAACATAGGCACTTTGTCGGCAGCGTCATCGGGGTATTCGGCGAGCATAGCCTGTGTGTTCTCGCGACCGGCGATGTTGCCGTACCATGTTGAGGCGAGTTTTGCGCCACGGAGAGTTTCAGTTTCGTCCAGGCGTGCATAGTATACTGTTTCGGGCCACTGGTTGGCTGGGTCGCAGATGTTCTTGCAAGCGATGACATAGCCGTGGGTGTAGCCGTCTGCGATGTCAGAAGCTGCCATGCGGGACTGGTCGGTGGTGAAGACGATGCCGATAACGGTCTTGCCGGCGATGGGGGCGGGCTTTGTTGCAGACCAAACGGGGTCGGTGCCGTCAGCGTTGATGCTCACCAGACCGCCGTCGCTCCATGTGCCGTCAGAATAGAAGTAGTCGCCCACTTTCGGGTCAGCCTGCGGGGGTACGGGTATTTCCTCGCCTTCAAAGGTTATGTCCTCAATTTCCCCAAGCTGGTAGGTCACGTTGGTGCCGTTCTTGAGGTTGACCTTCATTTTGGTTATCTCGGTTGTCTGTGCCGACACGCCCAGTGCGAGGCACGCGCCCAGGAGGGGCAGGTATAATTTCTTCATCGTTTTGCTATTTTGAATGATTTGTTGTGGATGTTGATGATGTAGATGCCGGAGTTGAGGCTGGAGAGGTCGATTGCGCCGTCCTCGGGGAGGAGGAGTGCAGCGGCATTCCTGCCGGCGGTGTCATAGACGTTGACCTGTGTGCCGGCGGCAAGCCCTGTGACTGTCGCCGTTGAGGTGCGTCCGTTCCAAGACAGTGAGACTTCGGTCTCCGCGCCCTCGACTTCCATTATGCCGACCCATGAGCCCTCGAGGTCGAAGGTGAGGTTGACGATGTCAGCGTAGTCGAAGGTCTGTTCGCCGCCAGCGGTGACTATTTTCAGCCCCTCGCCGTCGGGTTTCATCTTCGTTATCTCCGCCAATGGCACGGGGGTAGTCCCGTTGCCGGTATGTATGAGCAGGGCAGGGTTGTCAGCCCATGCTGTCAATGCCAACATAGCCATTGCCGGAAGAACCAATGCTTTTTTCTTCATACGATGTATGGTTATTAGGGTTAGAATTCGTCCAAAAATGTTGGATACAGCGCAAAGTTAGGCAATTATTCCAAAACTGCAACTTGAAATGCCCGATAAAAATGCGCAAAATGCGCCATGACGGCGATAAAATCGGATATATGTGCCATTGTTGGTTGTATTTGCCTGTAAGAAAGACGCGGAAAAGCCCGGAAGCCTCCCCGCGTCAACAGTGACATTATAGGATAGTAATAGGATTATCTTACGACAACCTTCACGGTCTTGCCATCCACAGCCACGACATAGATGCCGGCTGCGAGGCGAGCCACAGCTGCGCCGTCAGTTACGGCTGCGTTGTATACTCGGCGGCCTGTGAGGTCATATACTGCGACAGCAGTGCCGTCAGTTGCGCTGACTGTCACGAAACCGTTGCCGGCAGCTACGCGCACGCCCTCGGCGGCTGCATTGTCAACGCCGGAGCCAGAGTTCTTGATGTTGACTGTGGCAGCTTCGGATGCGCCGGCTGCGTTGGTGGCGATGACGGAGTATGTGTAGTCGTATGAGGTGACAACAGCGTTCATGTCATAGAAGCTGAGCACGCCTGTGGTCACATCTGCGATAGCGTTTACGTCCCAAGATTTGATCAGTGTGCCGTCGCGGAAGAGTTCGATCTTGTCCAGGTCAACAGGTGCGTTGCCGTTGACATCAGTGGTAGGCACGGTGAATGATATGCCGATGCTGCTGTCTTCAGCGGTGGCTGCTGTGAGGTCGGTCACGGCTGCGGGAACGGCTGTCGGGACATCCTTGCCCTCGCTGTCGCCCAGGACGATGTCGTCAATGTCGAATGTGTGGCTGTCGGCCTCAGTGGTGATGTGGAAACCGATGTAGTAGATGCCGTATGCCGGTACGGTGAAGGTGAGTTCCTTCGCGGTAGTGCCTTTGGCAAATGTTGTTGTTTCCATGATGACCGTTGAGAGGGCTGCGGCGTTGGCATCCGTACCCATTGCAACGGTGAGTTCCTCGCCCGTGGTCCAGCTGCCGGCTGTGCCGTTGAACGAGAGCTTGTATGTATGTCCCGGACGGAGGATAACCGGCGGCATTACCAACCAGTCGTCAGCTTTGTTGGTTGAGCTGTAGCTGTATCGTGCAGATGCGCCGGACCAGCCTGAATTGAGTGTCCAGGTCTTGTCATCGCCGTTGGCGTTGATTACGGAGAAGAATATGTCGTCGAGCGATTCTGCGTCGCTGAAGTCCTGGGTATACGGGGTTGCGTATCCGTCGCCGATTACGAGTGACTGTGAAGCCACCATGTCGCCGCTCTGTTCGCCGCACAGCGGGGTAATCTCATAATAGATGGACTGCAGTGCAGAGCCTTCGATAGTCTCGCTGAACGAGGTCGAAGTAGTCTCAACCTCCACGTTGGCGGGCATGCGCACGACCTTGTACTTGAGCCGTGCGGTATCAAACTCGCCGCCGGTTGCGCCTGTTGTCGGGGCATCCCATGTCAGTGTGATGTTCTTGCCGTCGCGAGAAACGACTACGTTGCTGACTGTGCCGGGACGGTCCTGTCCGATGAACTTGGCAACGCGGGTAATTGCGCTTGTGCCGCCCTTGGCTGTGCTGAAGCGTACAGATACTGTATGCTTGCCGCCTGCGAGGGTGACGGGATATTCTATCGCGCTGCCCGGAGCTGTCATGGCTGAAGTGGCCTTGACTCCGTCAACGAAGATCTCGTATGTCACGCCGGCGGAGATGGTTGAGCCGGCAACGGTCTTGTCAGCTACGGTGAATGTGATTTTCACGTTGTTGGTGAAGGGGGTGTCGTCAGCGGCAACGATTGCGAGGTCGGCAGCTGCTTGAGGAGCAGTGTCTGCCACGCTTTCGTCGAGCGTCAACGCGCTGATGAGGGCTGTGTGTGAGAATGTGAACACCTCTGTAGCAGCGGCGGTGGCAGGGTCTACGGTGTAGAGCTTGGCTGCGCTGTATGTGCTGACCTTGGCTGCCCAAAGGAACTTGCCTGTGGATTTGTCATACACCATGCCGCTTGCATAGCGGTCGGTAACAGTCACGCTGGTGTCGCCCACCTTGGTGAGTGCGCCGTTGGCAGCTACAATGTAGAGTGCGCCGGTGCCGTCAATGGCGTAAAGCGTGCCGTTGGCATCGTATGCCATTGACACGAGCTTGACAGAGAGGTCGCCGAGGCGTGTGCTCTTGCCTGTCTCCACGTCGAGAGTGCCGAAGAAGAACGTGGTCTTGTCAGCATTGTAGAAGCAGCCGGCTACGAAGCCCGAAAGGGGGTTGTATGCCAGTGCCGTTGACGCATCAGTCCAGTCGAGACGCTCGATGTATGAGGCCTGTGTCCAGTTGGCGTATGAGCCGTCGTGTGTGTATCGTTTCAGCTCGGGCTTGAGGTATGAGGAGGAAGTGTCGTATGAGGAGAACGAGAACATCCCGTCGGTGAACACGCTGCCGTTCTTGCACTC
>ENA-OUQC01001397-OUQC01001397.1-human-gut-metagenome-genome-assembly--contig:-NODE-1397-length-12695-cov-3.476028_pt1 | contig 12695 bp, 12 predicted proteins | sample MGYA00237942_ERZ548815 | MGnify/ENA primary metagenome ERZ548815 (study PRJEB26490, sample SAMN05194722) | human gut metagenome | biome: terrestrial biome; feature: human-associated habitat; material... | reverse complement strand
TGGGCTCGGAGATGTGTATAAGAGACAGGGCAGAGCGCATGCAGAAAGAACTGGAGAAGAACGGCATCAAGCTGAACGACAATTTCCCGCAGTTTGACTACATCTACCCGGAACGCCCGGAACGCCCGAAGAACAAGCTGTTCGTGCATGACGAGAAAATCGTGGGCGAAAGCGTAGACTCCAAGATGAACCGCATCATGGACGCTGTACGTGCGGAGAATGCAGACGCGGTCATGCTCTCATCGCTTGACGACATAGCGTGGGCGACCAATGTGCGCACTGCCGGCGACATCGCCTTCTCCCCTATTTTCGTCTCATACCTATATATAGACGGCAACAACCGCATACTGTTTGTTGACGAGGACAAGCTGACAGACGACGTTTCCGCCCACCTGGCGAAATACAATGTAAAGACTCTTCCTTACGATGACGTGACCAAATATGTAGCAGCTCTCCCGAGCGAGACGCGCCTGCTCATCGACCCGGACAAGACCTCTCGCGGTCTGTATTCGCACATCAGCTGCAAGACGGTGTTCGGCGGCGCAGGAGTGGCACGCCTAAAGAGCATCAAGAACGCGACCATGCTCGCCAACCTGGAGACGGCGATGGAGAAGGACGGCATCGCGCTGACACGCTTCTTCATGACGGTGGAGCGCGAATACCCGACAGGCAAGCTGACCGAGGTCGGGCTTGGCAAGCTGCTTCGCAGCCTGCGCCTGAGCGACAAGTCGTGTGTAGACGAGAGTTTCGCCCCCATCATCGGCTGGAAGGGACACGGCGCAATAGTCCACTACGAGGCAACAGAGGAAAGCGACGCTACTGTTGAGGGCGACGGCCTGCTGCTGGTGGACTCGGGCGGCCAGTACATCTACGGCACCACCGACATCACCCGCACGATAGCTCTCGGCACGCCGACAACGGAGGAAAAGCACGACTTCACGCTTGTCATGAAAGGCCACATCGCGCTGGCACGCGCCATCTTCCCCGAGGGGACACGCGGCTCGCAGCTTGCCCGCCAGTTCCTATGGGCTGAAGGGAAAGCATACTACCACGGCACCGGCCACGGCGTGGGCTTCTTCATCAACTGCCACGAGGGTCCGCAGAACATCCGCCTCAACGAGAACCCCGCGACACTGCAGCCGGGCATGATAACGAGCAATGAGCCGGGTCTCTATTACGAGGGACGCTACGGCATCCGTTGCGAGAACCTAATAGTGACAGAAAAGGCCATGACCACAGAGTTCGGCGACTTCTACAAGTTTGCCACCATGACCCTGTTCCCGTTTGACCTGCGCCTGTTTGACACGAGCATCATGACCGACGAGGAAATCGAGTGGGTGAACAAATACCACGAGAAGGTGCGCAGCCGCCTGACACCGCTGCTGACCGCCGAGGAGGGCAAGTGGATCGAGGAGAAGACCCGTCCGCTGACCCGCTGAAACACAACCAACAACAAGAAGAAACAACACAAAATGGCACTTATAAAACCAGTACGGGGCTTCACCCCGGAAATCGGCAAGGACTGCTTCCTGGCCGACAACTGCACTATCGTTGGCGATGTCGTCATGGGCGACGAGTGCAGCGTATGGTTCGGCACGGTGTTGCGCGGCGACGTGAACTCGATACGCATCGGCAACCGTGTCAACATCCAGGACGGCAGCGTGCTGCACACGCTGTACCAGAAATCGACTATCGAAATCGGCGATGACGTGTCAATAGGCCACAATGTGGTCATCCACGGCGCAAAAATCCACAACTACGCGCTCATCGGCATGGGCGCGATAGTGATGGACGACGCGGAGGTGGGCGAAGGCGCACTCGTAGCAGCCGGGTCGGTGGTACTGAGCCGCACCAAGATAGGCGCACACGAGATGTGGGCCGGAGCGCCGGCGAAATTCGTCAAGATGGTAGAGCCGGAGAAAGCCAAGGAGATGAACGTCAAGATAGCGCACAACTACCTGATGTACTCCAAATGGTATGACGAAAAGTAATTGACGGCAACGAGGGCAAGCAGCCCCAACAGCCGCCAACATAGGCAGATACAGCCGCCGGGAACGCATTTCCGGCGGCTGCACCGCAAAGGCTCAAATTTTTGGGCAGATAATTTTGCCAATCAAATTAGAATAACTAATTTTGCACCGCAAAAGCAAGACCCTGTGTCTTGCCGCTGCGACAATACAAACAACTAAGCAACAAAAAAAGAACGAAATGATAATTGTACAAGTAAAAGAAGGCGAGAACATCGAGAAAGCGCTGAAGAAGTTCAAACGTAAATTTGAAAGAACCGGAATCATCAAGGAACTCCGTCACCGTCAGGCATTTGAGAAGCCGTCGGTAGCCAACCGCAAGAAGATGATGAAGGCTGTTTACGTGCAGCAGCTTCGTCAGGCTGAGCAGTAATTGCCGGCAACGGGATACAATTAAGCAATATACACGAGGGTGTAGGCAGTCGCAAGAGTGCTTACATCTTTGTTGTGCAATTACGGCAAGGCTGCAAGCACAGAGACCACGTAATATCTCAGAGAACTCGAGTTCTCTGAGTACTCCAAAATAGCAACAGTATGACGGAAGAGGACAAGGACACACCTCAGCCCGGCGACAAACCGGACAGTGTGACGGAACAATACCTGTCACGCTATGAGGACATGCTGCGGCTCGAGCAGGGACGCAGCGACCTGACTGTATATGCCTACCTGCACGACGTGCGCGAATACATCGCATACATTACCGGCAGCCGCCCGGCGACATTCGACCCGGGGAGCATTTCGACTTCCGACATACGTGTATGGCTGGCGTCGCTGAGCCGCAAGGGGCTGCAACGGCAGTCCGTAAAACGCAAGCTGCAGAGTCTGCGGTCCTTTTTCGTGTTCCTGCTGCGCAGCGGCGACATCGCTCCCGACCCGACCGGGCCGGTGGAACTGCCGGTAAGGAAGAAGCCGCTGCCGAAATATGTGCCGGAGCGCGAAATGGAGCAGGTGATCGAGACAGACGAGCAGTCGCCGGACGCTGACAGCTTTGAGGGTATGCGCGACCGCATGATCATCTCGCTGCTTTACACCACAGGGATGCGCCGCGCAGAGATACTGTCGCTGACAGACAGCGACTTCCGCATGGCTCGCGGCGAACTACGGATAGTGGGCAAGGGCAACAAGGAACGTATCGTGCCGCTCGCGCCAGAGATGATGCTCGAAGTAAAAGAGTATATGCGGCTGCGCGACGAGCGTTTCCCGGCACGGCCAGGCAGCCGCTTCCTGACAGGCAACCGGGGCAAGGACATGAGCGCGGCGGCGTTGGCAACAATAGTGCGCTCGCAGCTTGCCGGCACATCGTCGGAGCAGCGCACGCCGCACGTGCTGCGCCACACCTTCGCCACAGCGATGCTCAACGGCGGCGCAGACATCAACACGGTCAAGGAGTTCCTGGGACACGCCTCGATAGCGACAACGCAGATTTACACTCACGTCTCGTTTGCCGACCTGCAGCGCGACTACAACAAGGCACACCCCCGCGCCCATAACCAAAAGACAGGCAAAACGCCCATAACCGACCGCCCCAAAAGCGACCCGGAGCAGTCTAACAAAAAATAAGATGCCCGGGATAATAACTTTCCCGGAGAAATTGTTTATCTTTGCAAAGAGAAGGACCAAACCGTACACGCCGCCAACGGCGGATGCGGAAATGTCCCGACAGAGAGAACAATGCAGCACGCCGGACGTACAGTCGCGAGACGACCTCGAGAGTTCCGCCAAGCCGCAAAAAATGAACGTTTAACCGATACGGAGCTGATGAGGATATAAGGAGGTTGCCCCAAGGCTACGACTTATATTTTCCACCGGTATCAAAAAAAGGAGACTGATTATGGAAGTGAACATCAAAGCCATCCATTTCGACATCACAGACAAGCTGGTAGCATTTGTGAACAAGAAAATCGACCGTCTGACCCGTCGTTTCGAGAATGTCACGGGCGTGGACGTAAACCTTCGACTCATAAAGCCCGAGACATCGATGAACAAGGAAGCCGGCATCCGCCTGGCTGTGCCCGGCAGCGACGACCTGTTCGCCTCAAAGGCCGCAGACACATTCGAGGAAGCGGTAGACCTGAGCATCGAGGCTCTGGAGCGTCAGCTGGAACGCATCAAGGGCAAGAAATGAGCCCGCTGAAAAAAGCCCGCGTCATCGAGTTCCCCAAGGTGTGCGACAACCGGGGAAACCTGTCATTCGTGGAGGGGGCACGCCATGTGCCCTTCTCCATACGGCGCATTTTCTACATCTATGACGTGCCTGGCGGAGAGACACGCGGAGGACACGCCCACAAGAAATGCGCACAGGTGCTGACTGCCGTGTCCGGGTCTTTCGACCTGATAATCACCAACGGTAAGGAGGAGGAAAGCATTCGCGTCAACCGCGCCAACATGGGAGTCCTGATTCCCCCGGGCGCATGGATAACCATGCCCAACTTCACGACCGGCACCGTACTGCTCGCCATCGCCTCCGAGGAGTATGACGAGGAGGACTACATACGCGACTATGACGACTACCTGCGGTACATCGCCACGCTCGATGCCGCGGATGTGCCGGACATCCGCCTGTGACAAACGCTACCGGGAAACGAAACAATGAAAAACCCGTTCCAACAACTGCAAAAGACACACGCGGCATACCTCGACGAGCTGAAACGCGCCGCTGCGGAGGTCATCGAGAGCGGATGGTACCTGCGCGGCTCGCAGACTGCCGCCTTCGAGAAGGAGCTGTCGGCAGCCCTCGGCGTAAGCGACAGCGTCGCCACCGGCAACGGGCTTGACGCGCTGCGGCTGATACTGCGCGGCTACATGGAGCTGGGGCGGCTGAAGGAGGGCGACGAGCTGATAGCTGCCGCCAACACCTATATAGCCACCATACTGCCGGCATCGGAACTCGGGCTGAAAGTCCGCCTTATAGACCCTGACGAGCAGACTATGTGTCTGAACCTGGCAGATGCAGCACGCAATGCCAACGACAGAACGCGCGTAGTGGCTGTAACGCACCTATACGGCAACCCTTCATGGGACGAGGAGGCTGCGGCTGCATTGCGCCAGAACGGCGTAATTATCATGGAGGACAATGCGCAAGCTATCGGCGCGGCATGGCATGGGCATAAAACCGGCTCACTGGGCGATGCCTCGGCGCAGTCGTTCTACCCTTCAAAAAACATAGGCGCGCTGGGCGATGCAGGCGCGGTGTGCAGCAGCGACAGCCAGCTCATCGCAGCAGTACGCTCGCTGCACAACTACGGTTCAGACAGGCAATACCATTTCAAATACCGAGGTTATAACTCGCGCATGGACGAAATGCAAGCCGCGCTGCTGCGCATCAAGCTGCGACACCTCGGCGAGGTGACAGCCTTGCGCAACCGTGCAGCCGCCGTCTACAATGCCTCAATCTCGCACCCTGACATACAGACGCCCGCTATGCTGCACGGCTGCACACAGGCTTGGCATCAGTACATACTGCGCTCTCACAGGCGTGACGAACTGGCGGAATACCTGCGCAGCAACGGCGTAGGCACTATGATACACTACCCTATACCTCCACACCGGCAACCGTGCTATGAGGGCATGCTTAACGGCTCATACCCGCTGACAGACCGCCTCGCGGCAGAAGTGCTGAGCATCCCCATTGCCGACATAGACGAGCGCGAAGCAAGCGAAATATCCGACATAATCAATTCATTCCCAAAGAACTAAATGGAGACCAACCATTCGGCAAAAAAACCGAAGACAGCCAATAAACCCGCTGCGAGGAAACCCGCTGGCAACAAAAGCCGGCAACCGGCAAAGCATTACACACCCAGCAAATCCGACACCCGCCGCAAACTGCGCCGCACGCTGAAGATGCTGGCTTGGTGCATCGCTATACTGATTGTTATATGCATAGTGGCGTTGATGCCCTACGCATTGAGCGGCGCACCCAAAGCAGGAACACTCCACATACCGCAAGGGGCAACGCAACAGGCTGTCACGGACTCGCTGACACGGCTGTTCGGCGAAGAGTATTCCGGTCGCGTCGCCACGCTGCTGCGTATGCTCCCCGACTCCAAGCAGCCGCGCCCCGGCGCATACCTCATCGAGGAGGGGATGTCGCCAATGCGTACTGTCATACACATAGTGCGCGGAGGACAGTCTCCCGTCCGCATATCATTCAACAAAGTGCGGCATCCCGAAGAACTTGCAAGCCGGCTTGCAGCGAAACTGGAGCCTGACAGCGCGGCGTTTCTCGCAGCAATGGGCGACGAGGAACTGCTCAGCGAAGCCGGGCTGACATACGACCAACGGCTGGCTCTCTTCATCGAGGACACACACGAATTTCATTGGTCATATTCGCCGGAAAAAGTAATCGACAAGTACTTAAGGCATTACAAGGAGGTCTGGAACAAAGAACGCCGCGACAAGGCTGCCGCACTCGGACTCACGCCAGCTGAGGTGATGACAATATGCTCCATAGTGGACGAGGAAACTAATGACAACAGCGAGAAGGGGAAAGTGGGACGGCTCTATATAAACAGGCTGAAAAAGGGGATGCGGCTGCAATCCGACCCCACGGTGCGCTATGCCCTCGGCGACTTCACGATAAAGCGCGTGACCAAGGAACACCTTGGCATCGACTCGCCGTACAACACATACCGCAACAACGGCCTTCCGCCCGGTCCTATATGCACGACATCGGTGAAAACTATCGACGCTGTCCTCAATTCCGAGCCGTCGGACTACCTGTACATGTGCGCCAAGGAGGATTTCTCCGGCTCGCACTATTTCACCGCCGACTGGGCAGAGCACCAGCAGAACGCGCGCAAATACCAGAACGCCCTCAACGAGCGCGGCATACACTGACACACATCACCGGCACTGCCAACATGCAGTGTCGGGAATTTTTTGTAATTTTGCGCCCTGAAAAACAGCCGTACAGCACAGGCAGTACTGACAGACGAATGAGCCGCATACAAACCCTATTGGCACAGGCGATGCTTCTGACATTCAGCACGATGTCAGCATCTGCGGCATACACTGGCGAGCCTGTCGAAGATGCTGCTCCAGAAGCGGGAACCATTGTCGTGGCAGACAGCATTGCCGGCGACACCGCCACTGCAATTCCGCTGGCAGCGATTGAGACACAAGAGGAGACGGCTGACGATGACCGCGACTGGTGGCACCTGCTGCGCAAGGGGCAGCTCGACCTCAAGGACACGACTGTGGTATACCCGAAATTCATCGGCTTCTGCGTGGACGTGTACAACTGGGGCGACTGGTTTTTCAACAGCACCGACGAGGAGTACATTGCAGGCACCGGACGGCGGTGGAAGGCATTCGTCAAAAATGACAACTGGGTGGACAGCTATGCCATGAACCTGGGCTACAACATGCCGATACGCATCATGTCTGACATGTACTGCAACCTCGGTGCGTACATACAGTATATGGCTGTCAGCGTGGGATATTCGATAGACATGTCGAATGTCATCGGCAACAAGCCGTCCAACCACCGCAAATACGAGTTTGGTTTCTCGTGCGCCCGCTTCAACGTCAGGGCATACTTCAATGAGAACACCGGCGGCAGCTACCTGCGCACTTTCGGCGACTACCGAGGCGGCAAACTGTTCAAGAAGGAGTTTCCAGGCGTTCAGCTGACAAATTACGGCATTGACTCGTACTTCATATTCAACAACCGCAAATACTCTTACGGCGCGGCATACAGCTTCTCGCGTGTGCAAAAAAAGAGTGCCGGCAGCTTCATACTCGGGTTCAGCTATTCCAACATCGACATATCGATCGACCTGTCGCAGCTGCCATATCCGCTGAACTATTACCTGAGCATCCCCGCGACACTGTACCGTTTCCACTACGACACCTACAACCTCCTGGTTGGCCACGGTTACAACTGGGTGTTCCGCCCCAACTGGCTTTTCAATATCACCGCGTTGCCCATCGTCGGGTTGAACCATTGCCGCGACGATTCGTCAGAGCGAGGCACAAACCAGGTGGCTATCGGAGGCAAAGGCTCTATGTCGCTGGTATACAACTGGACAGACATTTTCCTCGGGCTTCAGGGACATATTGACGGCCACTGGTACCGCTCGCGGACTCACTCGTTTTTCAGCTCGATAGAGGATTTGGCATTTGTCGCCGGCGTCCGCTTCTGATTTTTGCGGTCAGACGGTGGCAGCAAGCGTAAGCACGGAGATGCGCGACTGCGGATATACTTCCGCGAGCGCACGCACAGCCGCAATCAGCGTTGACCCGGTGGTGCACACATCATCCACGACCAACAGATGCAGCCCGTCATAACCGTCTTCCCTCACTGCGTAATACTTGCCGCTGGCATTGTCGGCTCGCTGCCGCAGAGTGCGGCGTGTCTGGCTGATGTGCATACGCGCACGCAGCAGCCGCGCCACGGGCAGCCCGGCACTCTCACACAGGCCCGCAGCAATTTCCTCGGCCTGGTTGTAGCCGCGCCGAAGCCGCCGCGTCCAGTGCAGCGGCACGGGGACAACGGCATCTATGTCACTGAAAAAGTCTGTGAACACCAGCTCGCCGTACATCTGCGTGCCGAGCCAGCGTGCCAGCTTGGGCATATTGTGGTACTTGAAGTCATGCACCAGCCGCGATACATTATTGCCACGGACATAGTAATACACCGCCATGGCACGGTCAAACCGCACCATGCCGGCAAGCCGCTGTTCCACAGCATTGTGTCTGGCATCAAGAAACCCAGTCTTGGGAAACATCTCGCGGCATGAGCCGCAGACAAACTGCTCGTCGCCGACCAGCCGCTCACTGCACAACAGGCACAAGCGGGGATAGACCAGCGACAGCAGACGGCTACAGGACATCTTCGTCCTCAGGGTACATGGCATCTGCCCGCTCACGGCGCAGGTCCGCTATCGCCTCTATGACGAGCGTGGACTCAAATCCGCGCGAAAGAAGGTGGCGTATCACCTTGGCACGGTCACGGTAAACCTCCAGGTCAATGCCATCAGACTGTGCGCTCGCAAGACGAGCCAGCGTCTCGCGGTATTCCTTTTCATTTATCTCCGACAGGGCAGCCTGAATATCCTTCTCGCTGACACCCTTCGATGCAAGCGCAGCCTGTATCTTGACACGCCCCCACTGTCCCAGCCGGAACTTGTCGTTGGTAAAAGCCTTGGCATACCGAGAGTTGTTGATGAAGTCATCTTCGACGAGCTGCCTCAGCACTTCATCACTGTTCAGGCTGCCGAGCCCGAGCTGGCGAAGCTTTTCCCGAATTTCCGATTCACAGTGCTCGGAACGCGCACACACGCCAGCCATCTGCATGACAGCTGTCTGTATTGAAATGCGTCTTTTCTTAATCATCATCCGGTCTTTTTGCCACGGCGAAACGTTGTGTGCCGTGGATGTCATTTATTATTTTTACTTCCGCGAGACCATGCGCCTCCAATAACCGGCGCATGGCATCGCCATAACGTGAATTAATTTCAAGGTACAACATACCGCCGCGCCGCAGTCCCGTCATCGCCACCTCGGCAATGCGGCTGTAAAACAGCAGCGGGTCCTCATCGGGGACAAACAATGCCTTCTCCGGCTCATAGTTGAGCACATTGGCATCCATCCCAGCCCGCTCCGACTCCGCAATATACGGGGGGTTGCTGACCATAAGGTCAAAGCTGTCCGGAGCTGGGTTATAAGAGAACACGTCCGCGAGGAAAAAGTTGACACGGCTTTTCAGGCGGGCAGCGTTTTCACGTGCCACTGCGAGCGCGTCCTCGTCCACATCCATGGCTGACACGTGTGAGAACGGCAGGTTGCGCTGCAACGCTATCGCTATGCAGCCCGACCCGGTGGCTATGTCGAGGACATCCATGTCCTCGCGCCCTCGGAAGCGGTCGGCTATCATATCCACCATCTGCTCGGTCTCGGGACGCGGTATAAGCACCCGGCGGTCTACATGAAGCTCCATGCCGTAGAACTGCGCGATGCCGGTAATGTACTGTATCGGCTCACGGCGTTCCAGCCTGGCGAGGATGCGGTCCACAGACGCACGGACATCCGCGCTCAGCTCCTTGTCCTCGTTCATGAACATCTCCACTGCCGACCACCCTTTCAGGTAGCGGAAGATGATGCGTATTATCGCCTGCGCCTCGCCTGACCCGTACAGCGGCACAAGCCGGCTGCGCAGTTTTCTCATCGTGTCTCTCATATCATACGCACGCCGCAGCACCTGCACACGGCAATGCACACGCAAAACTACTATTTTTTGGCTACATACGCAAACCGCACGCGAAATATACTACGGCTCCCCGCGTTTCTGTTATTATAATATGGGTGTGCAGCAACGCAATCCGCCGCCGGAGATGCTGCAAGCCACCGTGCAAAAACATCTTACAAGTGTATGAATATGACAAAAACCGCCCACGACCTGCCCACGGCAGATGACATCAGATATATGCGCCGCGCCCTGCAACTCGCACACTGCGGCGAGGGAGAAGCATCACCCAACCCGATGGTCGGCGCGGTGATTGTCGCCGGAGGACGCATCATCGGAGAGGGCTTCCACCGCCGATGCGGCGAGCCGCATGCCGAGGTCAACGCTGTTGGCAGTGTGGCAGACCGCAGCCTGCTCCCCCAATCCACGATTTACGTCACGCTCGAGCCGTGTTCACACTACGGCAAGACTCCGCCGTGCGCCAAGCTGGTCATCGACAGCCACATTCCACGTGTCGTGGTCGCCACCCGCGACCCGTTTGAGAGGGTGTCAGGACGCGGCATAGCTATGATGCGAGATGCCGGCATTGACGTGGTCGAAGGAGTTCTTGCAGACGAGTGCCGCAAGCTGAACCGCCGTTTCATGACAGCCCACACGCTGCACCGCCCGTTCATCACGCTGAAATGGGCGCAGTCCTCGGACGGATTCATTGGCATACGCGACAGGAACGGCAACCCTCACCCGGCTGTGATTTCAAACCCGTTGTCGAGTGTCTTTGCTCATCGAGAGCGCGTCCGCCACGATGCTATAATGGTGGGGACGAACACCGTCATTTCAGACAACCCGAGGCTCGACGCACGGCTGTGGGCAGGGAAATCCCCAATACCCGTAACCATAGACCGCCACGGCAGCATACCAAAGGAATCGGCTCTGATGCACAACCGCAACACACTGGTATACGGCGACATAACGCTCGTAGACATACTATCCGACCTATACACCTCACATTCAGTCACTTCGTTGCTGGTCGAGGGCGGAGCGAAACTGCTCGGCAGCTTCATTGCTGCAGACCTGTGGGACGAGATACGCCGCGAGACATCCTCCTCGCCGCTGGGCGATGGCATCGCTGCGCCAGAATTGCCTGCCAGTGCGCAGCTGACTGATACACAAACTGTTCGCAACAGCCGCATTGAATATTTCGGGCGTTAAAAAGGCATAAAAAGGAAACTGCACAGCATATATGCCGAAAATCACGGACGATAATATGCCGGAAAATGCTAATTTTGCAAGTTGAAACATTAGGCATTGTCGCAAGTTGACACTGCGGCGCAAGATGCCAAGATAACAGGATTCAGAGTGAACAGACACAACATATTGAGGTTGGCACTGCCGGTGGCGCTGGGAGCTTCGCTCCTCGGGGTCGCCGCGTGCAACGAGGAGAAAAAGACCGCCATAGAGGAGTATGGCGCAGACTCGGCTGTGGCCATTACCAATTTCAAACTGAAGGCTGACAGCAAAGTCCTCACCAACCTCGACTCCGTTTTCTTCTCCATTGACCTCAAGAACGGCGTGGTATTCAACGCCGACTCTCTGCCCGCCGGCACCAAGGTGACAGACCTCATACCGGTAATATCATACCCCTCCTCCACACAGGCGGCTGTCATCACCATGGAGGGCGGCGAGAAGCGCGAGGGGGAAGTGGACTACTACAAGAACCCCTCCGACTCAATCGACTTCACCGGCAATGTCTCTATCAAGCTGACCGCGCAGGACGGTGTCACTACACGCACATACAGGCTGAAAGTCAATGTACACAAGCTCGTGTCAGACTCGCTGATGTGGGACAAGGTCGCCGTATCGCCGATACCCTCACGTTCCGGCAACCCGACAGCGCAGAAGAGCGTATCACGCGGCAACACAGCCTATTGTCTCGTGCGCGAGCAGGACGGCTCGTTATCCATAGCAACCGCCGCCGCTCCCGGGCCTGACAGCTGGCAAATACGCACCGTGGCTGAAAACGGCACATTCGACATACGCACATTCTCCGTCACCGACGATGCCTTCTACATCCTCGACACCGACGGCAGGCTCTATTCGTCAGAAGATGCAGTATCCTGGACAGACACCGGCAAGCGGTGGATAAACATCATCGGCGGCTACCAGTCCACGCTCCTCGGCATAGACTCGGAAAACGGCACGCTGCGCCACGCATACTACCCCGCAAACTTCACCGCAACGCCGCTCGAAAGCGGCTTCCCCGTAAAGGGGTATTCAAATACCGGCATATTCTCCAACAAGTGGAGCGTAGAGCCGATATGCCTCATGGTGGGCGGCTACGATGCCGACGGACAGACTACCGACGGCGTATGGGCTTTCGACGGCGGCACATGGGCGAAATTGTCGGAGCACCCGGTGGGCAAAATCTCCGGAGGCGCACTCATACCGTACTACATATACCGTACATCAAAAGTCTCTTGGAT
>ENA-OUQC01001389-OUQC01001389.1-human-gut-metagenome-genome-assembly--contig:-NODE-1389-length-12729-cov-3.919599_pt1 | contig 12729 bp, 14 predicted proteins | sample MGYA00237942_ERZ548815 | MGnify/ENA primary metagenome ERZ548815 (study PRJEB26490, sample SAMN05194722) | human gut metagenome | biome: terrestrial biome; feature: human-associated habitat; material... | reverse complement strand
CCTGAAGTACGAGCGCAGGCACTGACCCTGACCCGCTGCAGATAATACAGCAGAAGCCCCCTCGGTATTCGCAGTACCGAGGGGGCTTCTTGTTGCTTTGGTGGAACCATGGAATGGTTCCGTAGTCTCATCTACAACTTTAGTATATGCACTCCTGCGCAAAAAGTCAAGAGGGCCGCCACAGATTTTGTTTCGCATCTGCGCCTGTTTCAGCTTATCACGCCCACAGATCCTCGGGGTACAGGCCCTCCTGGGTTTTCTGGGCGATGGCGGCCACCACGGTGGGCTTATCCTCGCGGTAGGTCACGCCGTACCACTTATCGGTGCTCTTGAGCACGGTGACTGCTGCCTTGCCCTCATCGATGAGCTCGCTGGCCACAGTGGGCAGGAAATACTCGCACTTGAGGGGGTTCTTGGGCAGATTCTCATGCAGCCAGCCCGCAAAGCGGCGGTCGGCCTCATCAAGGAAGCTCTTGCCGAAGCCCCACAGGTTCATGCTGACAGGTGCTTCCACCGGCAGGTCATCCGTGCCCTCACCGGTGAGGGAGGTGCAGCGGATGCCGCCCTCATAGGTCTCGATGCCGGTGCGCTCGGTCACGCTGTGCAGGGTGCCGTCCGGGTTCACCACGCAGACACCGCGGGAGACGGTGCCGTTCTCAGAGACGGTATTTTTGAGCAGGTAGCTCACCATGCAGTAATCGTAAACTGCGCCGTCCTGATGGGTGGACAGATACTCATAGATGACCTTGAAGGCCTCGGGGCCGTAGTAGTCGTCCGCGTTGATGACAGCGAAGGGACCATCAATGAGGTCTTTTGCGGCCAGCACGGCGTGGCAGGTGCCCCAGGGCTTGACACGGCCCTCGGGGATGGTGAAGCCTGCGGGCAGCTCATCCAGCTGCTGGAAAGCGTATTTCACGTTCATGCCCTGAGAGACGCGGTCACCGATGGCGGCTTTGAAAGCCTCCTCGATCTCATGCTTGATGACAAAGATCACGGTCTCAAAGCCTGCGCGGTGAGCATCGTACAGGGAGTACTCCACAATGGGCTGACCCTTGGGGCCCACCGGGTCGATCTGCTTCATGCCGCCGTAGCGGCTGCCCATGCCGGCAGCCATGACCACCAGGACCGGTTTGTTCATGTTTTATCTCCTCCTTGAAAAGGGTGTTTCTCGTTTACGGTTTTATTATACTCCAAACCACGCCGGGCAACAAGACGAAGCTGTTTTTGAAACTTGGCAAGTTTTTATTGCATATATTAGCAAGCAAATATTGCCTTTTGCTTTCAGACAGGGTATAATAACCTCATCCGACACAAAAACGACCGGCCAGCCGCTTTTGCAGGCCGAAGTTAAGAAGCCGTTTTCACAAGCATTGCACACCGCTTATGAAAGCAGCTTCTGGAAAGTGAGTTTTTCCATGAACGAAACTGTGACCAAGCGTTTCCTGCTCTACTTCCGCCTGATGATGGTGGTGTGGATCCTGATCGCCAACGCCTTTTTCCACGCCATCGAGTTTGAGTACAGCTGGCTCGTCTTTTTGAGCAACATCATGCTCTTTACGATGGAGGGCGACATCAAAGACCGCTTTATCAGCGTGGAGCTGGGCGGCCTCGTGGGCATGGTGCTCACGGTGCTGGCGATGCTGGCCATCGGTGCGCTGACGCCTGTTCTGGGCGGGATGCTGGGCCTGCTGCTGCCGCTGGGCGTGGTGCTCTTCATCCTCATCATCCTGCACCCCTACGCCCCCAAGGTGCTGAACAATGTGGGCTTTGCCTACCTGACCGTCGCCTGCATCGACAGCGCAGCTTTTGCAGCGAATCTGCCTCTCTTCTTCGGGGTGTACATCGCCGGCTCTCTGGTCTTCAACGGCGGCTGCGTGCTGCTCATGAAGCCGGCCCGTTATCTGGCCGCCCGGAGCATCAAGAACGACGTCAAGGCTGACGCCTGAATCTGAGTTTCTCATCTTTTCTTCTTTTTTCTCACAGCGCCCCGGCAGCAAAGATGCCGGGGCGCTGCACTTTTATGTGGATTCTGCCGTTTTTCCGTGCTACAATGGGGTAAAATAAGAGAAAGGAAGTTTCCCGCCATGTATGCTGCATCTCCTGCACGCTGCTCCACCCTGCCCTACCACCGCTGCCCTGAACAACACCACCTTCACCGCTGACGAGCTGGAAGCCATCGATAAGGCTTCCGGATTTTACAAGGAGTAATTTATGTCCAAAACTGTATGGATAACCGGAGCTTCCTCCGGCATTGGCCGGGAGTTTGCCCGCCGGTATGCCCGCCTCGGCTTCCGGCTCATCCTCACCGCCCGCCGCACCGACCGACTCGAAGCTCTGGCCGCAGAGCTCACCGCGAAGCACAGCACCTTCTGCCGCATCCTGCCCGCTGATCTGGAGCAGGAGAGCGAGTGCGCCCGTCTCTGCGAGGCGCTGACGGACGAGCGCATCGATATTTTCATCAACAACGCCGGCTTCGGCGTCTGCGGCAGCTTTCTTGAGACCAGCGGCGAGAAAGAGCTATCCATGGCGAAGGTCAATGTGCTGGCCATGCACCAGCTGTTCAAGTTCGCCGTGAAAAAGATGGAGGCGCAGGGCTTCGGCACCGTGCTCAACGTGGCGTCTTCCGCCGGGCTGCTGCCGGGCGGACCCTATATGGCGGGCTACTATGCCACCAAAGCGTATGTTGTCAGCCTGACCCGGGGCGTGGCCGAAGAACTGCGGGAGCAGCACAGCCCGGTCTACGTCTGCGCCCTCTGCCCCGGCCCGGTGGACACCGAGTTCAACGAGCGGGCCGATGTGGTGTTCGCACTGCGGGGCATCAGCCCGGAACTCTGCGTGGAGGAGGCCATGCGGGGGATGCTCCGCCGCAAGACCATCATCGTCCCGTCGGCCCTCATGCGGGCGGCGACGACGGCCCAGCGGTTCATGCCGATGGCGATCTTAATGCCCATCATGGCCCACCAGCAGAAGAAAAAACTGGGCTGAAGGGCTATTGTGTGCAACAAGCAGCAATCCCGGCCTTTGCAAAGCCCGTTTTTATGACGATTTCACGAAAACGCAGCAAAATGAGAAAAAATTTGCAGTAATTGTGCCAAGAAAACACCTTGACAGTCGGAATAAAGAATGCTACTCTAGTATACAAGAGGGCGCAGGGCCGGACAGTCCAAATCGCTGCTTCCCATGGCGGCAGTTAGACTACAGGTATCGTCCGGCAGCGCAGCGCCCCGCAAAGCAAAATTCTGATTGGAGGACTTAATTATGGCACAGTGTACTCCCAAATCCTTTGACCTGACCGGCAAGGTCGCGCTCATCACCGGCGCATCTTACGGCATCGGCATGGCGATCGCAAAGGCAATGGCCGCAAACGGCGCTACCATCGTCTTCAACGACATCAAGCAGGAGCTGGTCGATAAGGGCATCGCCGCTTACGAAGAAGCCGGCATCAAGGCTCACGGCTATGTCTGCGACGTCACCGATGAGGACGCCGTGAACGCCATGGTCGCAAAGATCACCGAGGAAGTCGGCCATATCAACATTCTGGTCAACAACGCCGGCATCATCAAGCGCATCCCCATGACCGAGATGACCGCTGCTCAGTTCCGTCAGGTCATCGATGTTGACCTGAACGCTCCGTTCATCGTCGCCAAGGCTGTCATCCCCGACATGATCGCTCAGGGCGGCGGCAAGATCATCAACATCTGCTCCATGATGAGCGAGCTGGGCCGTGAGACCGTCTCCGCCTACGCTGCAGCCAAGGGCGGCCTGAAGATGCTGACCAAGAACATCGCCTCCGAGTACGGCGAGTACAACATCCAGTGCAACGGCATCGGACCCGGCTACATCGCTACCCCGCAGACCGCACCTCTGCGCGAGCGTCAGCCCGACGGCAGCCGTCATCCCTTCGACAGCTTCATCGTCGCCAAGACCCCCGCAGGCCGCTGGGGCGAGGCTGAGGATCTGGGCGGACCCGCTGTCTTCCTGGCTTCTGCCGCTTCCGACTTCGTCAACGGCCTCATCCTGTACGTTGACGGCGGCATCCTGGCTTACATCGGCAAGCAGCCGCAGTAAGTTTTTCCATATCCGGCATTTTTTGCGCCGTGTCCGCTGCCTTCCGGGTGCCGGGCGCGGCGCTCTTTTGTTTCCCATATCGACTTTTTTCCCGGAATCTGCTACACTGGTCATAATAATATAATAAAAACAGGAGGACTTTCCCATGAAGATCGCACTTATCAACGAGAACAGTCAGGCCGCAAAGAACGGCATCATCGAGGCCGCTCTGAAGAAGGTCGTAGAGCCGATGGGCCACGAGGTGGTCAACTACGGTATGTACGCTGCCGATGACGCCGCACAGCTGACCTATGTGCAGTGCGGCATCCTCGCCGCCATCCTGCTCAACAGCGGCGCTGCCGACTACGTCATCACCGGCTGCGGCACCGGCGAGGGCGCCATGCTGGCCCTGAACAGCTTCCCCGGCGTCATCTGCGGCCATGTGGAGGACCCCGTGGACGCCTACACCTTCGCCCACGTCAACGACGGCAATGCCGTGGCCATGCCTTTCGCCAAGGGCTTCGGCTGGGGCGGTGAGCTGAACCTCGAGTACTGCATTGAGAAGCTGTTCGGCTTCGGCCACGGTCAGGGCTACCCCAAGGAGCGCGTCGAACCCGAACAGCGCAACAAGAAGATCCTCGACGGCGTCCGCGCCGCCACCTTCAAGCCCCTCATCGAGTGCCTCAAGAGCATCGATCAGGACCTGCTGAAGGGTGCCATCGCCGGTGAGAAGTTCAGCGAGCTGTTCTTCGCCTCCTGCAAGGACGAGGAGCTGGCCGCTTATATCAAGAGCCTGCTGGCTTGAGCGGTGGCCAGAGCATGACGGCCCTGTATCACCTGAACGAAAACATGGCCCATCTGCTGGAGGGCTTTCTGGAATCGGCAGTCCCCCTCATCGCGGGGCTGGCGGAGGTCATCGGCCTGTTCATCATCGTGACGAGCCTTGTCAAGGCCACCTACCACTATGTGCGGGCGACCTTTTTCCGCGACCGGTACGACTTCCACCACGAAATGAGCACCGGCCTGACGACGGCGCTGGAATTTCTCATGTCGGCAGAGATCGCCAAGACCTTCCTTCTGCAGAACCTCGAGTCGGTCATCCCGCTGGCGGCGACTTTCGCGCTGCGCGCTCTGATGAGCCTGCTGCTCCATGTCGAAATGCGGGCAGACCACACGGGGGAAAAATGATGCCTGCCAAAGTTTTCTTTGCCCATTCTTTTCCGGTTTGTGCAGAACGTCAAAAATATGGATTTTTGCATCGGCACGCCCTGCTACTGGCTCATCGGCTTCGTCCTGATGTTCGGCTTCAACGGCGACTCTTCCCTGAGCCTTTCCACCGATGAGACCATGACCCTGACCGGTCTGGTCTGCTTCAACACGAACCTCGCCGCAGCCGTTGCCACCTGCGTGACCATGATCTTCACCTGGCTGCGCTACGGCAAGCCCGATGTCTCCATGACCCTGAACGGCTCTCTGGCGGGTCTGGTGGCCATCACCGCAGGCTGCGACACCGTTTCGCCCTTCGGCGCATTCTTCATCGGTCTGGTGGCCGGTTTCCTCGTTGTGCTGAGCGTTGAGTTCTTCGACAACATCGCCAAGGTGGATGACCCCGTTGGTGCGGTCTCCGTCCACTTTGCAAACGGCGTGTGGGGCACCATTGCCGTGGGCCTGTTCTCCAACGGCGGCGACGGCGTGGGCAAGGGCCTGTTCTACGGCGGCGGCTTTGCACAGCTGGGCACCCAGCTGCTGGGCCTCGTGACCGTTGACCTCTACGTTGTGGTGGTGATGTTCGTTGTCTTCAAGCTCATCGATAAATTCATCGGCCTGCGCGTTCCCGCAGAGGTGGAGATCGACGGTCTGGATATCCACGAGCACGGTCTGGCATCCGCCTACGCTGGCTTCTCCATCTCCGACGCAAACTCTGCCGCCATGGTGCCCAACGAGAACACCGACCTCGGCGAGGACGATGTGACCAAGGCCACCGACCGCCAGATCAGCGCCGCAGTGCCTGTGGTGCGTGGGCCTTCGCCCGTCATCCACGATGGCGTGTACGACACCGGTATGCACAAGGTGTCCATCATTGCAAAGCTCTCCAAGTTCGATCAGCTCAAGACCGCGCTGAACGATCTGGGCGTCACCGGCATGACCGTGACCCAGGTGATGGGCTGCGGCATCCAGAAGGGCACTTCTGAAAAGTACCGCGGCGTGCCCGTGGACAGCACCCTGCTGCCCAAGATCAAGGTGGAGGTCATCGTCTCCAAGATCAGCGTGGACGCTGTGGTGGAGGCCGCCAAGAAGGCCCTGTACACCGGCCACATCGGCGACGGCAAGATCTTTGTCTACAACGTGACCCGCGTGGTCAAGATCCGCACCGGCGAAGAGGACTTTGCCGCCCTGCAGGACGTCGAGTAAGCGTCCCCCTGATTTCATCGCTATCCCGCCGAGACGGCGTGGATATATTGTTCTCCTTTTTCCTTTTTTCTGATAATTCCAAACACAGCTCAAAGCCCCGCTCCTTCGCACAAGGGAGCGGGGCTTTGGCTTTTCTTGACAGCACCCGTCCGTCGTGCTATCTTTGTGGGCAGGATATAAAAAACACAGGAGTGTTATCATGAAAGAATTTTTGAAAAAGGAGCTTTATTCCTTCCGGGCCGTCGCGGCCATCCTGGCCCGCTGGCTGCTGTTGGCCGTCCCCACCGGCCTCGTCTGCGGCGCGGTCGGCACAGCGTTCCACCTGGCCGTGGAGCACGTCACTGAGTGGCGGGCCGAGCACATCTGGCTGCTCTGGCTGCTGCCGGTGGCAGGTCTTGCCATCGTGGCACTTTATAAGGTGACGGGCTGCGAAGGGATGGGGACGAACAATGTCATCCGCGCCGTCCACAGCGGCGAGAGCGTCAGCCCGCTGCTGGTGCCGGCCATCTTCTTCGGCACGGTGCTCACCCACCTCTGCGGCGGCTCGGCCGGACGCGAGGGCGCGGCTTTGCAGATGGGCGGAAGCATCGGCTACAACATCGCAAAGCTCTTCCGCTTCTCCGACCACGACCGCCGCACGGCCACGGCCTGCGGCATGGCGGCGTTCTTCTCGGCACTGTTCGGCACGCCGCTGTCGGCGACCCTCTTCGGCATCATGGTGGAGGATGTGGGCCTCGCGTTCTCGGTGGCCTTTGTCCCCGGCTTCGCCGCTGCCCTCATCGCCTATGGCGTCTCGCTGGCCTGCGGCATCTCTCCTACCCATTTTGAGCTGACCGCGCCGGCGCTTTCCATTGATTCTACTCTGCTGGTGGCTGTGCTGGGTGTTGCCTGTGCGCTGGTGGCCCGGATATTCTGCTGGCTGCTCCACACCATGGAGCACGAAATGCCCCGCCGCCTGCCGAACCCCTGGGTGCGTGCCGTCGTGGGCGGTGCTGCCGTGGTGGCCCTCTCCTACCTGATGGGCGTGGGCCGCTACAACGGCGCGGGCATGGGCGTCATCACTGCCGCCGTGGAGCAGGGGCAGGCCCTGCCGTGGGACTTTATCTGCAAGATACTGCTGACGGCTCTGACCCTCTCGGCGGGCTTCAAGGGCGGCGAGGTAGTCCCCAGCTTCTACATCGGTGCGACCTTCGGCTGTGCATTCGGCCCGCTGCTGGGCCTGCCCGCCGGGTTCTCCGCCGCCGTGGGCCTCGTCTCGGTGTTCTGCGGCGCGACCAATACGCTTATCCCCTCCATCCTGCTGGCCTATGAGCTGTTCGGCGGCGTGGGGCTGGAGCTGATCGCGCTGGGCTGCGGCGTCTGCTATATGCTCTCCGGCACCCACGGCCTCTACAGCAGCCAGCTCTTTGTGACGGAGAAGCTGCTGTCGGAGTATACGGAGAGCTGGGGGAAGCGGCTGCACCACTGATCCTTTTTCATTTTCCAGCGCACAGCCCTTGATTTTTTCTGCGCCCCGTGCTACAATCATCTGTAGTTTCATCCTGTGATGCGCATGTGCGCAGGTTTTCTGCCGCCGGTGCGTCAAAATCAAATGTCCCAAAACGATGATGCGGACAAACCGAAGTCCCGTTCTCCATGCCGCAGAGAGGGTTGCCGTCCGGAAGGACGCGCTGCAAGCAGCCTGCCATGTGCCGGACTTCTACCACCGCAGAGTGCAGAGGCGAACCTCTGCCGGGTGCGCCCGTTACAGCACAGCGAGTGGCGTGCAGCAGCACGCAATTCGGGTGGAACCGTGGAACGCAGTTGGATTTTTCAAAGGCGCTTCATCCCGTAAAGCAAATGCGGGGTGAAGCGTCTTTTTTGTTATACCAAACGCATTTTTCATGTCAAGAAGGAGTAACACCATGAAGATCATCTATAAGGACGGTCATGTGGACGAGTGCCCGCAGGACCAGGAACTGCACGTTATCCGTCACACCGCAGCCCACATTATGGCTCAGGCCATCAAGCGCCTCTACCCGGAGGCTGACTTTGCCTTCGGCCCCGCCACCGAGAATGGCTTCTACTACGACGTTGACCTCGGCGACACCAAGCTGACCGACGAGGACCTGGCCAACATCGAGAAGGAGATGCACAAGATCACCAAAGAGAATCTGGCCATCAAGCCCTTCATCCTGCCCCGCGCAGAGGCTGTCAAGCTGATGGAAGAGCGCCACGAGAACTATAAGGTCGAGCACATGGCTGACCTGGCCGACGAGACCGAGTTCAGCTTCTTCCAGCAGGGCGAGTACGTTGATATGTGCATCGGACCTCACCTGACCTACACCAAGGCTCTGAAGGCCTTCAAGATCACCCAGCAGTCCGGTGCATACTGGAAGAACGACAAAGAGAACAAGATGCTGACCCGTATCAACGGCGTGGCTTTCCACAATCAGGAGGAGCTGGACGCCTGGGAGAAGGAGCAGCAGGAGGCCCGTGAGCGCGACCACCGCAAGATCGGCAAGGAGATGGGCCTGTTCATGACCGACGACCTGGTTGGCCGCGGTCTGCCCATGTTCCTGCCCGCAGGCTACACTGTCTGGCAGGAGCTGGAGAACTATATCAAGGAGAAGGAGCGCGCCCGCGGCTACCTGCACGTTATGACTCCCTGCATCGGCACCGTGAATCTGTACAAGACTTCCGGCCACTGGGACCACTACCGCGAGAATATGTTCCCCGCTATGGAGATGGAGGGCGAGAGCTACGTCCTGCGCCCGATGAACTGCCCCCACCACATGATGATCTACGCAAACCGTCCCCACTCCTACCGCGACCTGCCCATGCGCATCGGCGAGATCGCACACGACTTCCGCTATGAGTCCTCCGGCACCCTGAAGGGCATCGAGCGCGGCCGTCACTTCTGCCAGAACGACGCTCACCTGTTCTGCACTCCGGAGCAGATCAAGAGCGAAGTCGCTGATGTCTGCAACCTCATCTTCGAGACCTACAAGGACTTCAACATCACCGATTACCGCTGCGTTCTGTCCCTGCGTGACCCCGCCGACAAGAAGAAGTACCACGACGACGATGCCATGTGGAACCACGCCGAAAACGCTCTGCGCGAGGTGCTGACCGAGCTGGGCATCCACTTCACCGAGGAGATCGGCGAGGCTGCCTTCTACGGCCCCAAGCTGGACGTGAACGTCAAGCCCGCCGTGGGTGCCGAGTACACCCTGTCCACCTGCCAGCTGGACTTCTGCCTGCCCGCAAAGTTCCACCTGACCTATGTGGACAAGGACGGCACCGAGAAGACCCCCGTTGTCCTGCACCGCGCCATCCTGGGCTCCCTGGACCGCTTCATGGCCTACCTCATCGAGGAGACCAAGGGCAAGTTCCCCACCTGGCTGGCTCCTGTTCAGGTCAAGGTTCTGCCCGTCTCCGAGAAGACCCTCGAGTATTCCGAGGCCATCACCGAGAAGCTGGTGGAGGCCGGTATCCGTGTGGCTCTGGACGACGACAACCAGAAGATCGGCTACAAGATCCGCGCTGCACAGCAGGTGGACCGTGTGCCTTATATGCTGGTCCTGGGCGCCAAGGAAGCCGAGGCCGGCAATGTCTCCGTCCGTGACCGCAAGGGCGAGACCACCACGATGGAAGTGGATGAATTCATCGCAAAGGTCACCGAGGAGATCAAGACCCGCGCATGTAACAACTGATTTCGCCTGAAATAAACAGTAAGCGCCGCGTTCCCAAACCGGGAGCGCGGCGCTTGTTTTATCCTCATAGATGTTAATTTTTCGTGCAATGTATTGCAATCTATGTGCAATGCGATATAATACAGTTGGAAGGAGATGATTTTTATGGCAACCACAAATATCAGCATTCGGATGGATTCCGATTTAAAAGCACAGGCCGAGGCCCTGTTCTCGGAGCTGGGCATGAACCTTTCCACTGCATTCAATGTCTTTGTCCGGCAGTCCCTGCGGGATGGCGGCATCCCCTTTGAAATCAAAATGGATCAACCCAACAAGGAGACCATGGCCGCTATGCTGGAGGCAGAAAGGATCGCTAAGGACCCGAATGTAAAGCACTATTCTGATGTAGAAGAGGCTCTTCGGGAGTTGAAGCGATGAACCTCGATATCGTCTGGACGAACCAATTCAAGAAGGACTACAAACTTGCTCAAAAACGGCATCTCGACGTTGATCTTCTGGATAATATCATCCGCACCTTATCACGTGGGGAACCGCTCCCAGAGAAAAACAGAGACCATGCTTTGACCGGCAATTGGATCGACCATCGCGAATGCCACATCCAGCCAGACTGGCTGCTCATCTACCGCATCGAAGACAATGTGCTCGTTTTGACTTTGGCCCGCACCGGCAGCCACAGCGATTTATTCAACAAATAATGCGAAACAAACAGCGCCGCTTTCCCATGATCGGGAGAGCGGCGCTGTTGTACTTCGGAATCAGGCCATCATTTTAGTTTTCTCGTCGATCAGCGCGAAAACCTTATCGTATACATCGTTTGAAATCATCTGACGCGGCATCCAGAACTCAACCAGTTTTTTTAGTCCTACCGAATCCCCGCAGATTTTCCGGGCCTGTTCATAGGCGAATCTATTTGCATCGACCTCATGCGGCTGGCCAAGATACAAATTGTTGAAATATTCTTCGTCTCCTTTTAGTCTACACTTCAAATAGCGATTTCCTGCCAACTTGTAACACGTCCCGTCGAACATCATAATGTACTGAATACTTCGTTTTATCGTTTCATTAAATCGTTCCGGCTCAAGATATTGGGACGCATGACGCAGTTCATGAAAAAGGTAAAACAGCTTGCTGTATTCAGGCTCTTTATTCAGCTTCTCCGCATTTATAAAAACAGTTCTGCTTGAAACATCAAATGTTCCGTTTGCGGTTTCGTATCCAATAGGCATCTCAAAAGATAACCGTAACTCCAAGTCGTGCTCTCTGCAATACGCTTCAAAATATTTTTTATATTCCGACATTCTCTCACCTCCAATTTCCAATCGTACGAAAAATGCCCCTGCTAAAGGCATTTTTGAGCTTTCAGCAGAGGCATTATGTTTACAATTCGTTACTTCAGCAGGTTATTATCCGCGAAGTAGTCAATGCGCATGGCTTTGCGGACATTGGCCAGGGTGGCGGCAGCGGTCTTTTCAGCCACGGCGCTGCCTTCCTTCAGGATCTCCACGACCTCGGGCAGGCGCTGCTCCCACTCCTTGCGGCGGTTGCGGATGGGCTCCAGCTCGGCCTGCATGACGGCGTTGAGGAACTTCTTGATCTTCACGTCGCCCAGACCGCCGCGCTGATAGTGAGCCTTGAGCTCATCGAGGTTCTGGTACTCCGGCAGGAACTCGGCGAAGTGCTCGGGGCGGCTGAAAGCGTCCAGATAGATGAACACAGGGTTGCCCTCCACCTTGCCGGGGTCCTGCACCCGCAGGTGGTTGGGGTCGGTGTACATGGACATGATCTTCTTCTTGATGTCCTCGGGCTCATCCGACAGGTAGATGCAGTTGCCCAGGCTCTTGCTCATCTTGGCCTTGCCGTCGATGCCGGGCAGGCGCAGGCAGGCTGCATTCTGGGGCAGCATGATCTCAGGCATGGTCAGGGTCTCGCCGTAGACGGCGTTGAACTTGTGCACGATCTCGCGGCACTGCTCCAGCATGGGCATCTGATCCTCACCGGCCGGCACAGTGGTGGCACCGAACGCCGTGATATCCGCTGCCTGGCTGATGGGGTAGGTGAAGAAGCCCACCGGGATACTGGTCTCGAAGTTCCGCATCTGGATCTCGCTCTTCACGGTGGGGTTGCGCTGCAGACGGCTCACCGTGACCAGATTCATATAATAGAAGCTCAGCTCGGTCAGCTGAGGCACCATGGACTGGATGAAGATGTGGACCTTGTTGGGGTCCAGGCCGCAGGCCAGATAGTCCAGTGCCACCTGCAGGATGTTCTGGCGGACCTTCTCCGGGTTATCGGCGTTGTCCGTCAGGGCCTGCGCGTCAGCGATCATAATATAGATCTCGTCGAACTTGCCGGTGTTCTGCAGGCGCACGCGCTCCTTCAAAGAGCCAACGTAATGGCCAACATGCAGGCGGCCCGTGGGACGGTCGCCGGTCAGAATGATCTGTTTCATTGTGATTTCTCCTTCTCCGTCAGGCGGCTCACCCTCTCAGTCATTGCTGCGCAATGCCAGCTCCCCCAAAGGGGGAGCCCTTGGCAGGCCGGGCCACTTCCTACTGGACGCCTGAGGCCCGATATG
>ENA-OUQC01001388-OUQC01001388.1-human-gut-metagenome-genome-assembly--contig:-NODE-1388-length-12734-cov-4.432842_pt1 | contig 12734 bp, 9 predicted proteins | sample MGYA00237942_ERZ548815 | MGnify/ENA primary metagenome ERZ548815 (study PRJEB26490, sample SAMN05194722) | human gut metagenome | biome: terrestrial biome; feature: human-associated habitat; material... | reverse complement strand
GTACGGCCCCGCCGCCCAGCTTGAGCGGTACGACAGCTTTTCCGAAATGCTGGACGCTTTCTATACCCGCCGCGACCGGGCGGAGCAGCAGCGCCGCCGCAGCCACGACCTGATAAAGACCGTGCGCACCCTGCGCGACAGGCAGCAGAGAAAGCTTGCCGCCCAGTGCGAGGAGCTGCGCCGCACGGAGGGGCGCGAGGATATCCGCCATCAGGCGGAGCTTGTCACGGCGAACATTTACCGCCTCCGCCGCGGTGACAGAAGCCTTGAGTGTGAGGATTACTACGACCCGGCATGTCCTGTCGTGCATATAGAGCTTGACCCGCTCAAAACGCCGCAGCAGAACGCCGCGGCGCTGTATAAGGAATATAATAAGCTCAAGGCGGCGGAGCAGCACCTCACGGTGCTCACGCGCGAGGGGGAGCGCCAGCTCGATTACCTCAACAGCGTGCTTGACGAGCTTGAGCGCGCCGAGACCGACCGCGACCTCTCCGATATCCGCCGTGAGCTTACTGAGACCGGCTATATCCGCGCCCGCAAGGGCGGCAAGGCAGAGCGCGTGAAGCCGCAGTCGCCGCTGAAATTCGTCTCTGACGACGGGTTTGAGATACTCGCCGGCCGCAGCAACGCGCAGAATGACGAGCTTACGCTAAAGCTCGCCCGGCGCACAGACTACTGGCTGCATACCCAGCGCGTGCACGGCAGCCACGTCATTATCCGCTGTGAGGGGGAAGAGCCGCCCCCGCGCACGCTGGAGCAGGCGGCCGGCATCGCCGCTTACTATTCGCAGGCGCGCGGCGCTGGCAAGGTGCAGGTGGATTATACCATGGTGCGCAACGTGCGCAAGCCGTCCGGCGCGCTCCCCGGCAAGGTGATTTATACCGATCATAAAACCATGCTTGCAGAAAGCGACGGCGCTATTGCCGAAAGATTGAAGCGTTAGAAAGACAGGAGAATGGATAAATGCCTGCACAGTGCGTGATGTTTCTTATCATATGTTCCGGCAGTGTTTTCGCCATGGCCGCGTTTGACTCCCGGTTTGAGCGCGTCCTTCCGCTGACCTGCCTTTCGGCCATAATGCTTGTGTATCTTTTCGGAATATGCGGCTGGCTCAAAGGCGGTGTGTACGCGGTGCTTGCGACCGCAGCGGTGCTGTATGTCCTTGCGGCTGTATGCGTTATGCGGCGCAGGAGCTTAAAGAAATTTCTCCGGGGCTTCGTCTCCCCGCAGTTTATTGCCTTTGCCTTGATATATGCCGCGCTTATCTATCTCAATTACGGAAAGCTCCCTGTGCATGACGATGAGCTTTCCCATTGGGCGGATATAGTCAAGGCGATGACATGGCTGAACGATTTCGGCACGAATCCCGCCTCAAATTCGCTGTTTAAAAGCTACCTGCCTGGCATGGCCGTTTTCCAGTATCTCTTTGAAAAGGTCCATCTCATGCTTGAGCCGGGCGCGGATTTTTCCGACTGGCGGCTGTATCTGGCCTATCAGACGCTGTACGCCGCCTGCATCCTGCCATTTCTCGGCTCTCTGCGGTTTAAGCGCCCTCTCAGCGCCGTTCTGTCGCTGTTTGCCGTGTTCTTTGCGCCGCTGGTTGTGTTTCCCACGTTCTTTGCCGTTCTGCAAATAGACGGATTCGTGGCCGTGCTTGCCGGGTGCGGCTTTGCCAGTGTTGCTTCGGATGGGGATAAGGACGGGCTTTATAATGCGCGTATACTGCTGACCGTCGCGGCGCTTGTGCTCATGAAGGATGTCGGCCTCCTGTTCGCAATTATGCTTGCGGCGGTGTTTGTGATAGATACGCTTCTGCGGAATAAACAGCCTGACGGCAGGAAATGCGCATTTGCCGCTCTTGGCGCGGCGGCCGCAGTAGCGGTGCCGAAGCTTTTGTGGAATTATAATATATCCGCCAATAATGTCGAAAGAATGTTCGGCGGAAAGGTGGATGTACCGGCACTTGCGGCAGTGCTGACGGGGAAGGACGCTTCATGGCGAAGCGACGTGCTGCAAAATTATGTTCATAAGCTCTTTTCGGAAGGGGAGAGTGCCGGCAGTATTGCGTCCGGCGTTTATCTGCCCTATTTCCTTATGCTGCTTATCCTGCTTGCACTGCTCGTGCTGGTTTGCCGGGCCTATGGGCGCACCGGCAGCCCCGGCAGGGGCACGCGCATTGCGATGCTGTGCACGCTGACTGTCACGGCGCTTGTGTACGTGCTCGGCCTGTGCGTGATGTACATGTTCAAATTCAGTGAGTATGAGGGCGTGCGCCTTGCCTCGTTTGAGCGCTATTTCCGCATCCTGCTTCTCACGCTTTGGGAAACGGCGCTGCTCATGACCGTCGTGCTTGCCGGTCGTGCGGAGTCTCGCCGCGGGCTTGCACTGTGCTGTGCCGCTTTCGCCGTCACGGCGGCGCTGCTGCCGTACCTACAGCTTTCGCTGTACCTTTCGCGTGAAAACGTGGCCTATTCCAGACGCACCATGCAGCCGTATTATCAAATGAGTGAAAATATCAAGGCACACTTGGCGGATACCGATGAGAAGGTGTTCCTCGTCTGTGAGGGTTCTTCCGGGTGGGAAAGGCTCGTCATGCGCTATGAACTGCGGCCGTATACGCTCAGCGATAAATCGGGCAGCATCGGCAGGCCGTTTTATGACGGCGATATTTGGACGCGCGACGTATCGCCGGAGCAGTGGTTTGATGAGCTCACCGGAGAGAACTGCGCCTACGTGCAGCTTTTCACTATCAATGATTATTTCATCGATACTTACGGTGGCCTGTTTGAAGATCACGAGGTCGAAGAGTATACATTATACCGCGTCGATGCGGACAGGCATGTGCTGGTTAAGTGCGCTTGACCGCGCTTTCGCGCTGCGCATGTTGCATTGACCGTCTGAAAGCGTTATAATCATACAAGTTTTGCATGAATTTCTGCTTAGTTTATTGTAAAGGAGCGTGAGAGCTTGAAATATCTTATGTCCGGCAACGAGGCCATCGCCCGCGGGGCGTATGAGGCGGGCGTGAATGTGTGTTCGGCATATCCGGGCACGCCCAGCACGGAGATATTTGAACAGCTTCCCCAATATAAGGACTCCCTCTACTGCGAGTGGGCGCCCAACGAAAAGGTCGCCGTCGAGGTGGCATACGGCGCGTCCATCGCCGGTGCGCGGACGCTCAGCGCGATGAAGCTCGTCGGGCTTAACGTCGCGGCGGATCCGCTTTTTACTGCCGCGTATCTCGGTGTGAACGGCGGTTTCGTCATCGTCGATGCCGACGACCCCAGTATGCATTCCTCGCAGAATGAGCAGGATAACCGCTGGTACGCAAAGCACGCAAAGATCGCCCTTGTTGAGCCGTCGGATTCGCAGGAGTGCAAGGACTTCATGCGCACGGCGTATGATATCTCGGAGGAGTTCGACATGCCCGTGCTCTTCCGCACGACGACGCGCGTCTCCCACTCAAAAAGCCTTGTGGAGCTTGGCGAGAGGACTGAGCACGAGATAAAGCCCTACACGCCGAACCCGAAGAAGTTCGTGTGCACCCCCGCGGGGGCATACCGCAACCGTGCCAAGGTCGAGGCAAATATGAAGCGCCTTGAGCAGTACAGCAATACCTGCGCGCTGAACCGTATGGAGCTCAACGGCGGAAAAATCGGCGTTATCAGCGCCTCCATTGCCTATCTGTACGCAAAGGAGGTCTTTCCGGAGGACACCTCTTTCCTCAAGCTCGGCCTTACATATCCACTTCCGATGGAGCTTATCCGCGACTTCGCCTCCAAGGTGGAGAAGCTTTATGTCATAGAAGAGCTTGACGGCTTTATGGAGGAGCAGATAAAGGCCGCCGATATAGACTGTATCGGCAAGGCCGTCGTCAGCCCCATGTATGAGCTTGACCCCGAAAGGCTGCGCGAGGAGATATTCGGCGTAAAGCCGCAGACCTGCGCTGTCGATGCCGCGGCCGCGCCGCGCGCCCCGGCGCTTTGCCCGGGCTGTCCGCACAGGGGCTTTTTCTACTGTGCCTCCAAAATAAAGGATGCCGTCATAACCGGCGACATCGGCTGCTATACGCTTGGGGCCGCGCCCCCGCTGAACGCCTCTGACACCTGCGTGTGCATGGGCGGCGGCTTCACCATCGGCGCGGGAATGGCGCAGGCCTTTGCCATGACCGGCCAGAAAAAGAAGATATTCGGCGTCGTCGGTGACTCTACATTCTTCCACAGCGGCATCACCGGCGCGATAGAGATAATTTATAACAACGCCGCCATGATCCCCGTCGTGCTGGACAACCATATCACCGGCATGACCGGCCATCAGGATAACCCCGGCACGGGCTACAGCCTCATGGGCGACGTGGCCGCGGCCATAAGGATAGAGGATGTGCTGCACTCCGTCGGCTTTGAAAATGTCATCATTGTCGATCCGAACGACCTCGCCGCAATGACAAAGGCGCTCAACGACGCAGTTGAAAGCCCTGTGCGCGCCGCCGTCATTGCGCGCCGCCCGTGCCTGCTCATAAAGCGCGGCAAGCATGAAAGGGCACAGTGCGTCGTCGATGCGGCAAAATGCGTCGGCTGCAAAAAGTGCATCGGCATCGGCTGCCCCGCGCTTATGATGAGCGGCGGCAGGGCCGCCATTGACGCGCAGCTGTGCGTCGGGTGCACGGTCTGCGCGCAGGTCTGCCCTAAGCAGGCCATTAGCCGGAAGGAGGGCTGAACAATGGAAACACGCAGCGTTCTTTTGGCCGGTGTCGGCGGACAGGGCGCGATCCTTGCCGCGAAGGTGCTGGTGGACGGACTTACGCACGCCGGGTTCGACGTGAAAATGTCAGAGGTACACGGCATGAGTCAGCGCGGCGGCAGCGTGACCACTCAGGTGCGCTACGGCGCGCGCGTATATTCGCCGTTCGTCGGGCTTGGCGGGGCAGACGTGCTCGTGGCCTTTGAGAAGATGGAGGCCGTGCGCTACGCCAATTTTCTCAAGCCGGACGGCGTCGCCGTCATAAACGACTTTGAAATGCCCTCTGCCGCCATCGCCGCCGGGCTTGCGGAATATCCGCAGGGCTGCATAGAGGCGATGCAAAAGCGCTTTACCTGTCACGTGCTCGACGCCGCGTCGATCGCCGGTAAGCTTGGCGCGCCCAGATGCATGAACATCGTGCTCTTCGGCGCAATGACGAAGGCCCTCGGACTGGGGGATATCGACTGGGACGCGGCCATCTGCCGCACCGTTCCCGAAAAGTATGTTGAGCTGAATCTCACGGCCTATCGCGCCGGGAGAGACGCGGTCTGATATGCTCCTGCCGGAGCAAAAAAATTGCGGAACATTTTTCCTCGGCGTCAGTCTAATATAATGCGACGGAGATCGCATCATATTTATATTAGGTGAAGGAGAATGTGCGGCACGCCCGCACCGGTAGAAAACATGAAGAAAATTATTGCGGCATTCCTCTGCGCCGTTCTGGCGTCGTCTCTGTGCGCCTGCGGCGCGGAAAAGCTTGCGCCGGGCGCGCAGTATAAGGAAAGCGAGTACAGCGATGCTGCCGTGAACGACAAGGTGCAGCTTTTCATAAAGCAGCGCACAGTCACCGATGAAACGGAAGAGGTCACCATCACGCTTGAAAACCTCACCGACACGGACTATACCTATGACGCGGTGCAGCGCCTTGAGATCTACGATGGGTCGAAGTGGCGCGTCGTGCCTGACAAGCAGGACGCCGTGGTGCTCATCATCTATACCCTGCCTGCCGGCAGCAGTGATGAAGTGAGTTTTTATTTCACAAATCACTACGATAAGCTTGAGACCGGGCGCTACCGCATAGTGGTGCCGCTCGTCGCGCCGGACGGCAGTCAGGCTCTCGCCGCGGCGGAGTTCAGTATCGGCAGGACTGAAAAGTAACAGCGGAATAAAGCAAAGGCCGGGGCAGCGCGCCCCGGCCTTTGCAACTGGTAAAAAGCCTCGCAGAGTTTCGCGTCCGCAGACGCGAAAGCAGTAAGATCCGTTTTCTGCCGCGACATGTGCGTGGCAGAAAACACTTTGCGCGGAGTGAGCGTCGAATTGTCCGCTGTCAGCGGACAACAGAGGCGCAGAACGCAGCGAATCTTTCTCGAAAAAGTGGCAATGCCGCTTTTTCGACAGTCTACAAAGGCCGGGGCGGCGCGCCCCGGCCTTTCGCATGAAAGGGCGCTTTTCCACCCCGTGCGCCCGGATGCGTTATATTATTTGACATCAAATGTCCGGTATGGTATAAATATATAGTTATATTTGCGTTAATCCGCCCGAAGAAAGGGCTTTTACAGGAGGTCTTGCGCATGGACAGAAAGCCGCGCGGGAATAGATCCTTCCATTTTGAGCATTGGCAGCTTATAAGCCTGTGCCTCGCCATATATGATGCGATCGCCGTCAATGCCGCGTTTTACGCTGCGCTCTGGCTGCGCTATGACTGTAAGTTCTGGGCAATCCCCGCCTATTACATAGACGCCCTGCGCGCTTTCGCGCCGGTCTACACGGTGTTCTGCCTGCTGGTGTTCTGGTGCTGCAAGCTTTATAAGAGTATCTGGCGCTTTGCCGGGGCGCATGAAATGTACCGCGCCGCCGTCGCCACGCTCATCACGCTTGTCTTTCAGGTCGCGGGGACGATATTCCAGTCCCGCGTCCTCGGCACGACGGCGCAGATCCCGCGTATGCCCATCACATATTACTGCATCGGCATCACGCTTCAATTCATCCTGACCATCGGGATGCGCTTTTCGTATAGAATAATTCTCAGCTTTAAAAAGCCGTCCGCTGCGGGGCAAAGGAAGCGCGTCATGCTCATCGGCGCTGGTGCGGCCGGGCAGATGATCCTGCGCGACCTCAACCGTTCCGAGACCTCCGGCGACAGGGTCTGCTGCATCATCGACGACAATCCGAATAAGTGGAACCGCTTCATGGAGGGCGTGCCGGTCGTCGGCGGGCGGAATGATATTTTCACGAACGTCGAAAAGTATAAGATAGATAAGATAGTCCTTGCCATCCCCAGCGCGACGGTGGAGGAGAAGCGCGACATTCTTGGCATTTGCAGCGAGACCGATTGTGAGCTTAAGCAGGTGTCTGTGATGTACCGCCAGATGGGGCAGATAGTGGACGCGAATTCCATCAAGAATGTCTCCATCGAGGACCTTCTCGGCCGCGCGCCAATCACGATAAATATGGACGAGGTCTTTGAATTCATCAGCGGCAAGGTCATTCTCGTCACGGGCGGCGGCGGCTCCATCGGCAGTGAGCTGTGCCGTCAGATAGCGGCGCACGCGCCGAAAACGCTTATAATCTTCGATATATATGAGAATAATGCCTATGACATCCAGCTTGAGCTTCGGGATAAATACCCCGCGCTCGATCTCGTCACGCTCATCGGTTCCGTGCGCGACAGCCGCCGGCTGGAGCAGGTGTTTGCCAAGTACAGGCCGGAGCTTGTTTTCCATGCTGCGGCGCACAAGCATGTTCCCCTCATGGAGGACAGCCCCTGTGAATCCATAAAGAACAATGTCCTCGGCACGTATAAAACGGCGTATGCCGCCATGACGCACGGGTGCCGCCGCTTCGTGCTCATCTCCACGGATAAGGCGGTCAATCCCACTAATATCATGGGCGCGTCAAAGCGCCTGTGTGAAATGGTCGTGCAGAGCTTTGACCGGCGCATAAAGGCCGGGCGCGCGGACAGCATCCCGCGCCTCAGCAGCCATGCAAAGCCCGTCTCGGAGGTCTGCGGCGATGTCAGGACGGAGTTCGTGGCCGTGCGCTTCGGCAACGTGCTCGGCAGCAACGGCTCCGTTGTGCCGCTCTTCAAAAAGCAGATACAGAAGGGCGGCCCCGTCACTGTCACGCATCCGGACATCATCCGCTATTTTATGACTGTGTCCGAGGCGGTCAGCCTTGTCCTTCAGGCGGGCGTGTATGCGCGCGGCGGGGAGATATTCGTGCTGGATATGGGTTCGCCGATGAAGATAGACGCGCTTGCGCGCAATCTCATCAAGCTCTCCGGCTTCCGCCCGGATGTGGATATAAAGGTGGAGTATACCGGCCTGCGCCCCGGCGAGAAGCTGTATGAGGAAAAACTAATGGCGGAGGAGGGGCTTGAAAAGACGGCGAACGACCTTATATATATCGGCCATCCCGTCGATTTCGATTCGGATGTGTTCCTTGGCCGCATAGACGAGCTTATGGAGGCGGCCTATTCAAATTCCGAGGATATACGCACGCTTGTTGTCTCGCTTGCGCCGACGTACCGTCCCGGAGAAACCAAGTAAGAACAAGCTAAAAGCATAAACAGTCACAGCCGCCTCTGTCGAGGCGGCTGAACATCAAAGGCGGGTGAATATATATGGCTGTGCTGATAGACGGAAAGGCGCTGGCCCAGCGCGTGCGCGCTCAGGTCGCGCGGGAGGCGGCATTGCTGCCGCGCAAGCCGGGGCTTGCGGTGATACTCGTGGGTGACGATCCGGCCTCGCGCATATATGTGTCCGGGAAGGAGCGCGACTGCGAACAGTGTGGCTTCATAAGCCGCGAATATAAGTTTGATGATTCTGTCACTCAGGCTGAGCTTCTTGCGCTTATCGCGGCGCTCAATGCCGACCAGGAGATAGACGGCATACTTGTGCAGCTTCCTCTGCCCGCGGCGATAGATGAAAACGCGCTGCTTGAGGCCATTTCACCTGAGAAGGATGTGGACGCGTTCCACCCGGTCAACGTGGGGCGCGTCGTCACGGGAAAGCCTGTGCTCCTTCCGTGCACGCCCGCGGGGATAATGGAGATGTTCAATGCCTATGACATTTCGCTCGACGGCAGGATATGCGTCATGGTCGGCCGCAGCAACATCGTCGGCAAGCCGATGGGGATCCTCATGCTGCGCGCCAACGGCACGGTCATATGCTGTCACAGCCGCACGCCGGAGCTCGCCTCCCTCACGCGTCAGGCGGATGTGCTCGTCGTGGCCGCGGGGCAGCCGTGCCTCATCCGCGGCGACATGGTCAAGCCCGGCGCGGTCGTTATCGACGTCGCCATGAACCGCGACCCGGATACGGGGAAGTTTACGGGGGATGTGTGCTTTGACGAGGTCGCCGCCAAGGCGTCGTATATCACGCCGGTTCCCGGCGGGGTCGGCCCCATGACGCGCGCTATGCTCATGAAAAACATACTTGCCGCCGCGCAGATGCATATCTTCGGCGCAGCGCCCGTGTGCGGCATTGAGAGTTGACATGAAAAGAATCTTGTGATATAAATATTTGAGTCGGTGTAAAAGCCGGCTCAAATATAGATGGAGAGTTACCGAAGCGGTCATAACGGGGCGGTCTTGAAAACCGTTAGGGCGCAAGCCCACAGGGGTTCGAATCCCTTACTCTCCGCCATCATGGTCAGCCAATTTTGATGACACTGCGTCAAACGCAGTGTCATCAAGGCTTTCCGGGCTTTTTCAGCTCGGAAATTTTTTTGTTTTTCCATTGATGACAGATGCGGTTTTTACGCAGCGTTGCGGACTTGAACCGCGACAGAGCCATTTTATGCGCAACTTGAGGTGTGGTAAGCACACTTGTCGTATGAAAGCACTGCGATTCTCAAAAAATAAATATCACAAGAATTTAAGCGCCGGGTCGTTGGTTTTGCAGAATCAACGCTCCGGCGCTTTTGTCATATCTGGAGGTGAGTTAATGAGCAAGTGAGTGAGATAAACAACAAAACATTAAATCGGTGAAGCCGGAACTTTTGAGAAATCAAAGGTTCCGGCCTTTTTGCGTTCAAGGGGGTATCAAATTGAAGAACTACGAAATCAAACAGGCATTCAAGAACCTGCCGGATGCTGGGCTGCCAGATAACGATACGGTGATGTGCCGCGAATACGAGCAGTGCGAAGGGTGCAATTATCCAGCGCACGGTTTCATCTGCTGGCACGGCGACGGCAAATGCCTGAGAACTGAAATGCAGGAGGTAAAAAAATGATGATACATGCAGTACTCGGTAATCCAAACCACCCGGAATACGGTGTTGCAACCATTCCGTTTCCTATCCCACATGACCAGTACGCACACTGCATGGAGCTGCTGGAGGCATTGGAAATTGGCGATGCAGTCAAAGCTGACTGTCAGGTGCAGGAGATCAATAGCTTTTACTCTGCACTCAAACGCACAGAGATGCTTCCGGTTAATGTGGAGGAGCTCAACTATCTTGCCAAGCGGCTGGATAGTTTCGATGTCGGAGAAGCTGCTCAGTTTCAGGCAATGGCACACAAGCTGGAGCTTTCCGAGCTGAAGGATTTAATCAACCTGACTTTCTGCTGCCAGCAGACCACAGTCATCACAGATTTCTCTGACCTTGCCGCTGTTGGCCGTGACCACTACATGAACCTGCACGGAGGCTGCACAACTGTTACCGAGTTGGAAGCGCTGGATGGTGAGGAAACGGCAAGACAGCTTATCAAGAGCGGCGGCGGCACAGTCACGCCCTACGGCGTGGTCTATGATAACGGCATGAAGCTGGAGCAAGTATATGACGGTCAATTCTTCCCCTGTTATTACTATGAGCCGCGTGCCACTATGGTTGCGGCGACTCCCAAATCCGAGCCGGAGAATACCGAGCACATCACATGGCTATATCTCCCGATGGTGCAGGAGGAAATTGACCGTGTTCTCCAGCGGAACAACGAGAACGGTATGTTTACCGACCGGGGCTATATCGCCTACAAGGGGTATTTCAGCCTTGAGGAAATTATGGATGGCAGTCAAAGCAGCCACACGGAGATGGTAGGGATGGCATGATCGTTCAGAAAGCGCAGTTTTTTGAGATAAAGATGAAATAGGAGGAATTCAAGTGAGAAAATATGAAATCAAACAGGCGCTCAAGAATCTGCCGGACGCCGGATTACCGGACAACGAGCCGGTGATGTGCCGCAAATATGAGCAGTGTGACGGGTGCAATTATCCTGCGCACGGTTTTATCTGCTGGCACGGCGATGGCAAATGCCTGAGAACTGAAATGAGGGAGGTGCAAAAATGATCATTCAGGCAGAGATGAGACGAAAGCAGTCCGAATACGAAGGCGAGGCCTGTGTCATTGACAAGGTCATTGAGTTACCTGCCCCACGTTTTGAGCAGTTCAGCCATGCGCTGCTGGCGGATTATGACTTTATCGCAGAGAACAAAAACGCAATCCAGCACAATGATAACGCCAGACACTGTCTGCTCATCCTCGATACTGACGGAACAGGCGGTTTTCTCGTAGACCCGCAGGGCTACGACTATGCCAGATACAGTGCCTTTGTTCCGAATGTCCGCAGTCTGCTGACACCGGATGTGGAAATTGACCGGAGCCATCTGTCCGGGCAAGTGCCTTGGCGGGACGAGAGTCGGGATGAAATGCTTCGCATGACATTGCACGTCGATGGGAAGCCGGACTACACCCTCGTACTCCCCGCTGACGAGAAATACCTCGATGCTGTGAAGGCTTACCTTGATATTGATGTCTTCGCGGACGCGATGATCGAAGATATTTACTTCAAAGCACCTTACATTGGTGAGCTAATTTGCGACACAGATTGCCCTGCTGTAGAGGATTACAACGATTTCGCGGAAGCATTGGAGAATATCTGGCAGGAGGACGGTATGCTCCTGACCTATGCCGCTGCGCTGGAGGCTGAGAAGCCGGAGACTCTGCGAGGAGCCTATGAGCTCCTGCATAATCTGGATAACTACCAGCGTATCGTAAATATCTACGATTATGGTCAGCGGCGTTTGCAGGAAACGCTGGGGTTGGACGATGATGCCATTTACGAGCTGGACGGCTACATGGACTTTGAAAAGTATGGCGCTGACTGCATGGAAAATGACCATGTGATAGAAACAGGGTTTGGGCGGCTGCGGCGCTTAGACCCGCCCTTCCCGGAGCTGACGCAGGGGCAGCAAATGTTTCAGTAGACTTTGAGGCAGATGTGTAGTATGTTTGCCGTTACAAAAAAGGAGGAAGAATAAGAATTGGCTGTAGATGCAAGAACAGAGGAATTTCAGCACATCGGGGTATTTGACAAATTTGCGTTGTTCACCAACGCACGAATCGACCGCACTACCGTACCGGAGGGCTGGTACTGCTACGACTTCCGAGGCACAGGCGATGATCCCGGTGAGCTGCGCTTTATCGAAGAAAGTGTTGTGGTCAACCATTCAGGCTCGATCTTGATGCCGGAGAAGCTGGAACTGCCTGCGTCCGGTCAGCTGGATGCATGGGATGAATTTGGTTTTCTCGATGAGTGCGACATGACACTTCGAGAGTTTTGCGAGGTGCATGATCTACCATATCCCGCAGAGGAAGAAGAATTTCATATACGTCCGGCCCGCCCAGATGAGGCGGGCTTATTTTATGCTCAGCCTCCCGGTGAGGATGAACGTTTGGGAACCGTTGGACATCTTCAGATGGACTTTGGGCGCGGCGGCAAGGAATTCTGGCGCATTTGGTGGCCGAGTGTGGAAGAAGGAAACTCCCCTGCCTTCAAAACGGAGCTGGAAGCGGTTGTAGCAACGCTCCGCAAAAATGTCCTGAAAGACCGTTTTGCGATGGAGCGCTTCTGCCGCAGGCACGACGGGAAGATCAGCGGCGGCGGGACGCAGAGTTATGGCTATATCGTGAAAACGGAGCATTACCGCTACTGCCTGCGATGTTGTTCCTCTTCCGGTAGTTCCAGCGCCGATCTGATCTGCTATGCCCTGGAT
>ENA-OUQC01001387-OUQC01001387.1-human-gut-metagenome-genome-assembly--contig:-NODE-1387-length-12735-cov-4.744795_pt1 | contig 12735 bp, 3 predicted proteins | sample MGYA00237942_ERZ548815 | MGnify/ENA primary metagenome ERZ548815 (study PRJEB26490, sample SAMN05194722) | human gut metagenome | biome: terrestrial biome; feature: human-associated habitat; material... | reverse complement strand
AACTTTCTGCAAGGAGAACACACATGAAAAAAATTACTTCCTTGGCGCTGGCTCTCGCGCTGGCCCTGACCCTCACCGCCTGCGTGGACTACGACCCGGCGGAGGGTGCGGCTGCCGTCTGCGGCCTGTTGGCGGGCGAGACGTTCAGCGGCACGAAGTATGCATACGATAACGAAACAAAGAAATATTATATCGACGAAAACGGCACGTTTAAGCGCGAAAGCAACATTTCGCTTAAACTCAACGCGGAAGCCGCAGAACTTCTGGGCATAAACGTTGCGGTCGAAAATATCAAGATCGGCAACACGGGCGTTGAAGAACGAGTCAAAGCAATCGATATCAACGATTACGTCGAATTCATCGAAATTCTCTTTGGAACGGAGAAAGACGAAAACGGCAACGAAATCGTCGATGCAAACGGCAAGCCCAAAAAGAAGATAGTCGGGTTCGAGCCGAAACTGGAAGCACTCACCTTGTCGCTTGACCTTGACCTTGGCGCAATGTTCACCAACGGTATGGCGATGGGCAGATCCATTCTCGACAGCGAAGGCAAGACGGTTCTCACCAACGTATCGTCGGTCGGCGCAATCGGAAACGGCAACATGGGTATCCGTGCGTCGGTCAAACTTGAAATCGCCTTTGCGGCGCTTCTCAACAAACTGCAACAAGGCTTCGATTCGTCGGATATTTTCTCGGCGATCGAACAGGCATTGCCGCTCATAAAAGCGCAAATCTCGATTTACGCACAATCCGACGGCGACGAACTTATCGGTATCTACGTCGCGGACGGCAACGTATATCTGATGCTTGACGGACTCGGAATGCCCAACATCAAAGTTACCGGCGAATTCCTTATGGATATCATCAGGACGGCAATGGGTTCGGGCACCGCGCTTTCGTCGGACGAAGCAACCGCATCTGTCGAAACAAGTCAGATTATCGGTATCGTACAAAAAATCGTCGAAGGTATCAGCGTTGGCGGAAAGGCTTTGAAAGTCGCGTTCCAGAACGACTACTTCGCAAATCTTATCGACGCTGTATTGTCGATTGTTCTGAACAAAAACATTGACTACTACAACAAAGTAATGCCCGAAGTGCCGACCGACGTCGCATTCAGCGGACTTACGATAAACCTTGCCGGTATCGAAAACACGTACGAACAAATTTACCGCAAGGACGGCAAGTACTATTTCGACAAGGACTGCACAAGCCAATATTACGGCATGGTATTCTTCAAAAACACCGTAACAAATCATATCGAACTGTTCAGTGAGAAAGAATACGTCAAACAATTCGGCGCAGTTGACGAAACGACGATGTTCTATCGAAGCACCAGAAACGGTCTTGTGGAACTCGATCTCGTCGCGTACTCGACGCACCTGAAACTTGCCGTCAATATGCCCAAACTCGGCGCGAAGAAAGACATTGTTTCTTCGCCGGAAGTCGCAGGCGTAGCCTTTACGAAAGCAGACGAAGTTACCGGCGTCGCGCTTGGTCTGAAAGGTCAGGTCAAGATTGACAAGCAACCGGGCATCGCTCTTGCAAACATTCTGAGCGGCGTTGTCGGCGACCTTGAAACCAAACTCGTCATCGAAGAAGATATCGACATTCGTTTCGCAATCGAAGCGGCGGTCGGCATCAAATACAGTCTGAAAGACAAGAACTTTGCGCTGAACGCAGTCGATCTCAGAATTTCCCTTACGAGAGTCGATAAGACGTTGGGCAACGTACCGCTTGCGGTTCTTACCTACATCAGTTCGGAAGGCACGCTTTACGTTGACGTATCGCACTTCTTCCAGAAACAAAACGCGGGTAACAACAAGAACCTCGGTATGCTCAAAATCACGGGCGTAAACGTGCTTGACCTTATCAACGGACTTCTCACGGGCGAAGGCTCGGCGACTTCCGTTGCGCTCGGTTCGTCCGACGCGTGGGTTGAAGACGAGCAACAACCGTACACCTACGTATATTACGAAGCAAATGCCATTAACTCCGCTGCGCCTGCAAAGTTCGTGTACGTCGCACAGTTGAACGATAAAGACGAGCCGAGAATGGTTTACAGAAACTACACCGGCACTATTACCGCCGAATTCAAGACGGAAGACGGCAAAGCTTTGTACGTACGCGACCGCTCCGACAAGGATACGGGCTACACGCTGCTCAGCGCGGAAAACGCAGAAAAGTTCAGCCACAAGGCGAAATACACGCACGAACAGGCGACGACTTATGCGAAACTTACCGACTTGTACGTAAAGGTCGGGGAAGATTACGTATTGGCGGCAGGCGATGCGGACGTAACCGCGACTGCGCTTTACCAGAGAGTCATTGGCAATTACGTAAAGATTACGGACGGAGAAGCCGTTAACGCAGAAGACAAATACGAACAAAACGCCGACGGCACGTACACGCAGAACGCAAACGGCACCTTCAAAGCGGTTTACAAATTCGTGGAAGTTGCAAGCGGCAGCAAGTGGTATATCGAAGAATACAATTCGGAAACCTGCAAGTACGAATATAACGTATACGACCCGGCAAAGGAAAGCCACAACGCACCCAAACTTTATCACTACGACGAAACCGAGAAGAAGTACGTCGAAGGCGCAGGCGTAGGCAGCGCGAAGTCGTATGTCAAAGTGCCCGTTTACAGCATTTCGGCGGTCTGGGCTGATCTCAGAAACTACGGTATCGCCGACAACGTTGCGGGTTACGACGTGGCAAGCAACGCAAAAGTCAATATCACGGGCAAAGCGATGCTCGGTCTTATCGGCGGACTTATGGACAAAGCAGGTCTTGAAGACATTCTCGACGCATTGCTCGTAAGCGTCCATGCAACGAAAGATCCGTTCATCTTCGGCGCGGATATCGGCATCCTTGACGTTTACAACGATCACAAACTTGCGCTCAACGTAGGATTGAACATTTTCGGGTTCGACTTTGAAAAGAGAGAAGGCGCGGGCAACACCGACGGCAGCTATCTTGAATTCCTCGACGCCGAAAACACGATTTCGTTCAGACCCGCAAACGCGGATAAATATCGTCAATTTGCCGACGTCGACCTTAACCGTATTCTCTCCGCATCGGAAATCATGGACGTCCTTGTCGACAGCCTTGACTTCGGTAAGAGCGGAAAGATTTATCTGAACCTGTCGCTTGACGCGGATTCGTTCGCAAAAGACACCGGCGACAACTTCGTCCTGTGGGAAAAATACTTTGCGGCACTTCTCGGACTTAACGAAAACAGCGCAAGGGTATTGTATCAGGTGCTCTTCCCCAAAGACGAACTTGACGGAAAGGGCAATTTCAGCATCGACATCGCGGCGGCAATCGACGTGAAGAAACTGCTTGGCGGACTTATCGCAGGCACAGGTCTGAACCTTGAAGGCACTGAAATCCGCATTACGATTAATTCCGATACGATGTTGTTCTCGGAAGATTCGCGCAAAGACGGCAGCAAGATCGTCATCACCGCAATCGGTGAGGCGGACGGCATTTTGTCGGTCTTTATCGACAACAGCGGATACCGCGGAAAGGGCAAACACGTCGCAAGACTTGACCTGAACGCTATCCTCGGAACGGCGACGTCCAGCGCGGCATACGCAAGCGCAAACGAGAATACGGGACTTATCCCCGAAAAGATCTTCGGCGTTCTGAACGCGCTCCTTGGCGAAGTACGTCTGGGCGGCGGCAAGATCTCGGTTGTCCTGAGAGAAAACTTCATCGGCGCACTTCTGAATACTTTGGTCGGCACGGATATTACGGAACAACAGTCCCTTGTGAAGGGCGAAATCTATATCGACCTCAGAAACCTGGAAGTCGGCATCGAAATGATCCTCGGCGACGACGATTACAGAACGGAAGTGGATCGCGACTTCTATATCGGACTCAGAATCGGCGGCATCAACCTGACTGCTCCCGACGGATTCGATATGACCGAATACACCTTCATCAAGAAGGCGGACCGCGCGAACTTCAAGAACATTAAACAACTGAAACTGGATATCAACTTTGAATCGGAATGGTATTACGAAGCGACCAATAAGACGGATGGCTTCGATATCAGTCCTGTCGTCGATATCCTTGAAACCATATTGAAGAAGAAACTCTTCCCCGACAGATTGTTGCAAGTCCTCGTAAAAGATGACAAGATCGACGCCGTTTACGCCACTGCGATAAGCGCGCACATCGACCTTGCGGACTTCAACAATATGAAACTTTCTGTTGAAATTTTCAAGTCTACCAGCGAAGAGCCCGTAAGAGAACTTAAACTCGGCGTGTACCTTGACGGACAAAGCGTTTACGTTGATTTGTCGGGTTGGGGACTTCCCAAGATCAAACTTGGCGGTCTGAACCTTGGCAACACTATCAACGACGCATTGTTGCCGCTGCTTGATCAGTACCTTGTCGGCGACGACAACAAACGCGGCGGCGAGACGGCTGCTCTTGCAAGTTCCTACGTCGGAGACTACGACAAGAACCATATCGAGTATTCGGACTTCGTCGAAGCGGCAGACGGCAAATACGTGCTTGTCTATAAGGAAAGCAACAGCGGCGGATACGTACTTGTCGACGGCAAATACGTGAAGTACAATGCAAAAGTACATGCAGGCGCAACCCGCTACGCAAGAAACGTTGAAGAGTACGACGCAGCGAACGAGGCACATCAGAACGTAACCCGTTACAACGTGAATAAGGGCGCGTTCAGATCAAGCTGGGGCAAGGTATTGTTCCCCGTTGCGTACGAAGAAGACGAAAACGGCGGATACGTCCTTATCGACGGCAAATACGTGCCGTACAACGCGGGAGAACACGCAGGACAAAAGCGTTATAAGGAAGTTTCGGGCAACAAACCGTACATCTCGTTGCTTCTTGCAAACAACCGCTTCGGTTTCGGCATCAACGCAGACCTTATCAACAGCCTGCTTGAAACCATTCTGGGCGCGTTGAACCTTGATATTCAACTTCCCGACTTCGGCGACGCAGTCCTGCTGTTCGATTCCAGAAAGGACCTGAACGGCGACGGTTACGCCGACACGCAACTTGACCTTGCGGTGCAAGTCAACGACAACCTCTACTTCGGATTCCGCACGACGAATCTTGAAATCACGGGCAACTCCACCAAAGTAAGCCTTGCCGAAACAAGATATGCGGAAGTCGTAACGAGCCACAAAGACGAATTCGTCACCGTATACGACATCGAAAAAGGCGAAATCGGTCTTGAAACGGTTGCGCTCGGCTTCAACGTACAGATCAGACAAAACTGCGTCGACAACGGACAAAGCGACTTCGAGAAATACCTTGGCGTACTGCTTAAATCGCTTTTAGGCATCAACAACTTCACTCTGAACCTGCCGTCAAGTGGCGAAATCGGTTGCGACATTGACCTGAGAGTATCCCTGAACCTTGCACAACTTGTCACCGCATTGCAGGGCGGCAACGTTGACTGGTGGAACGATATCGAGTTGTTCCTTGACCTGAAACCCTTGAACTACGGTTCGTTGCTCACGATGTATAAACAGAAAGGCGACGCGGACGTTTACGCAGACCTTTCGGGCTTGTCCTTGTTCAAGGTCAAGATCATCGGTTTGCAAAGCCTTATCGGCGGACTCGTGTCGGCATCGGCAACCGCGCTTGCAAGCGGCGATAACGAAGTCGCGATTGCATCCGCATCGGGCGACATTGCAAAACTTACCATTATCCCGGGCAAAGTGGGCTTCACCGTCGAAATCGGCTGGGGCTTCATCGAAGGACTTCTGACGAGCCTGCTCGGCGATACGCTGCACGTGGCGGACGGCACAGGCGAACTTGCGGGTTACAAGACCATCACCATCGGTGAAGGCGCAACCGCAACGGTCATTCCTTTGCCGAAGATGAATAACGACAGAGCCTTGTCGCTTTCCATCAACCATGCGTCTGCAATGTACAACAGATCCTTGGAAATCGACCTTAAACTCGGCTTCAACAAGAGCGACGAAAGCGCGGTCAACCTGAAAATCCACAACTTCGTGCTTACAAGCGGAAAAGAAAAGTCGGCAAGGTACATCAGGTTCGGCGCGACGGCGGGCAAGATTAACGAAGCCGGCTCAGGCAACGGCGTACTTGACGCAATCAACGGCATCAATGCAAACGCGTTCTCCGGACTTGTGTTAAGCGACGCGAAAGGCATCAGCCTTGTGAATATCCTGACCGCGGTGATTAAGGGTATCGACCCCGACATCAGCATCTCGTGGAAAAAGAATACAAACCATTACTATACGAATAGCAGTAGAGAAAGCTACAACTCTAAACAATACGCAACAATCGAATTGTCGCGTACGAATAAGGGCACAACACACATGTCGGGTTCTAACGTCAAGACTTACGCAGGCAAGTTCCAGGCAAGGATTGACAACGACAAGGGACGTTTAATCGGTGCATGGTTGTTCAACAATCAGTTGTACATCGATATAACGAAGACGCTTGACGTCACGCTGCCGATCGGCGCATTGAGAAAGATGAAGGTTGCGGACCTTGACATTTTGGGACTCCTTGGCGGACTCGGCGCGGCATCGGCAACAAACGCCATGGCAAGCGACGGCGCAACCACCGAAAAGAGCCTGAAAGATACGGTATCCGGATTTGTCAAAGGCGTTCAGGTCAACTGGTGGAACAACCAGTCGGTCGCAGGAAATCCTGTCGGCGACAGAGCGATCACGACAATCCGCGTCGACCTTAACGGAAAAGGACTTAACAACATTCTTGCAAATCTTTACTACCTGCTTTACGGTATGTACGACACGAACGCTCCCGCCGCGGAATTGTTCAGCGAAGAAGCGTTGTATCAGATGGTTTACACCGAAGGTCAGGACGTAACGCTGAAAGACGGCACGGTTGTGAAGAGCGTGAACGCTCACGGAAAATGCGTGTTCTATCTGCAAACGTTTGCGTCGAATATGATCGGCGAAATGGCAGGCATTCTCAAAAATATGCTTAAACCCGGCGGATCGTTCGGCGACTTTCTGAGAGAAATCCTTGGCAGATTGCTGCCGCTTCCGAAACTTGACGAAGCCGAAAACGGAAGACCCAGTTACGTCGAAATCGTAATCGACAAGAACCGTCTTGCAAGCGGAAAGGGTGTCCTTAAACAAATCGCACTGATGATTAACAAAGAACGCACCACAAACGACGGCACCACGATAACGGCGGTTGGCAACAACGACGACACTGCGGAAATCGTCATCAACCTTGACAGCAACGTGACGTTGCGCTCGGTATCGGCGGTAAGAGACTACAACACCAACAGTACGAGACCCAACGAAGACTCCGGCAAGACCATAAACGTCGCGAACCCGTTCGATCCTGTCGAACTCACGACGGCGGCTTTGAAATCCGCAGGTCTCCTTGACAGAGTCGCGGCAGACTTCTATGGCATTTCGGAATACGATTCGAAATCCGAAAAAGGCGTGAACGACTCTTATGCGGAACTCGGCGGAACGCCCATCGTCTGGGATACGTCGACTGCAAAACTCATTCCGGGCGAAGAAAGCGAAATCTGGGGCTATGCGCTTAACTACAAAGTGCAGAAAGTCAAAGTCAAAGTAAGCAACAGCACGGGCTTCCTGCGTCTGTTCGGTTACTTCAAGGCGGACGGCACGACGTTTGTCGAAACCAACAAGATTACGGTTGATCCGACCAAAGATCCGACAGGTACAGACAATATTTCGGCAGGCTTGCCCAGAATTATCGTAATCATGAGAAGGGACGGCGAATTGCAAGTTCTGTCCAGAGATTACGACAAGGATAAGCCCGGCACCGTCAATATCAACGGCACCGATTACACCGTCGACGGCAAGTTCAACTGGATTGACGAAGACACCGTCGAAGAAGGTGCAACGGTTGAAAAACTGTTCTGGTATCAGGTCGGTTACAGCTCTTGTATCCAGAAGAGCATAAAGGTCAAGTACAACAACGTCGATATCGTTTCGGGAAGCTTGCCGAACGACGACAAATTCGGAATTCTGAACGGCGGCACGGCATTTGACTTCACGCCCGAAAACTTCGATATCGTCGGCAACCTCGGACTCCCGTCCATTAAGGCAAGCGAAACGTTCACGAAGGTCGGCGACAAGTTCACATACGTCGGATTTGACGGCAGCACGTACGAGTTCACCCCGGGCACCGCGCCTACGGATGAAACCGAACTTGCGGAATGGAACAAGCATACGCTCGGTGGCAACGGAACGTTCACAAGGTCGTTCAACGGCAAAGTGCTCCAAAACGGCACGTACGTCTACGTCGCTGCGGAAAGCACGGCGGCAGGCTTGCTTGACAGCCTTGGCGGACTCTTCGGCGGAAGCGGCGCGAATACGGATAACGGCAAGTACGCTCTCACGGTAACCGATACGAGCTACACCGGACTTAAAGAAATCACCGTAAAACTCGGCACGGGTAAGACGACAACCGTCGACGTGATCGAGTGGAACTACGACGACTTCAAGTACGATATGAGAAAACCGCAAAACGGCGCAAGCGGAAGAATCGTTGCGGTCATCAATAAGTACGAAATCAAACGTACGACAGGATTGGACGAAAAGACGGAAGTCGTGAACAGCAAGCAGAAAATCAAGATCCCCGTCAGCATCACGCAAGAATCGCTCAGCGCGCTTGCGGACGGCGACCTTAAATTCAACCAGTACGAAGACGCGTTCGTATTAAGCGCGACGGGCGACTACGTCCTCGAAACAAGAGACGCGTTCATCCCGTACGACGAGACTTTGCACAAAGACAAGAAGCAATATGCGCTTGTTGACGGCAAGTACGTTGACGCAGGCGACGAGTCAGTGGTTGCAGAGAATAAGGCAAGATACGTCGAAGGCAAGGTTACCGGCTACGTTTACAACAAGTACGAAAAAGGCAAATCCGCAGACAACAGGTATGCGATCAATATCTTCGACGCGGAAGAACTTTACGTCAAAGTAAAACATTCAAGGATTACTTCCGAGACGCAACAGTTCCATGTCGACGACTTCAAGTTCTATACCGACACGTTCGCGGCAACCGACACCGCGCAGACTCCGTTCACGATGTTCGTCGTGCCGGAACTCGGCGTAAAGACGGAACGTAATATCACCGTGAAAGCGTTGTACGACGTAAACGGCGCGTACGAACAAATCTTTGACATCAAAGTCGTCGTAACGCCCAAGGTCGCAACCAAGGTCGTGTTGCTTATCGATAACGACCAAGTGATTGACAGAACATATCTTGAATCGACCGCGGAAGTCACCGTTTACTACAAGGACGGCACCGAAAAACAAGGGCTTGCAAAAGACCTTATCCGCCTGACCGACAGCGAAATCGAGAAGATTAAAAATGCAAAAGATCATCTCGGCATAACTTACGGCACGGCAAGCGTGTTCAAGAAGGGTAGATATGAGCTTATCGCGGCGGGCGAAACGTACGACGGACAAAGATTCAACCTTGTCGACGGCAACTTCGTCGAAGCGACGGACGGCGCGTACAAGTTCGTTGAAGACGAAACATTCGTCCAGAACGGCGTAACGTTCGAAATCAGAGTGTTCATCAAAAACTGAATAAATCAAAATTAAAACCGGCTCCCGAAAGGGAGCTGATTTTATGTCCGAAACGCTTTAATATTTCTTACGATTGTGATAGAATAAGGCTATGAATTTTGAAATCACGGGATTAAACGCGCTTATGCTCGTCGCGCTGTGCCTGCCCGGTTTTTTCCTGACAAAGGCAAACGTGCTGAAAGAAGAACACATCAAAGGTTTTGCGGTGTTCCTTTTGTACGTGTGCAGCCCCGCGCTGTCGATATACAGTTTCCAGCAGGCGGAGTGCAACAGGGAAATCCTGATAAACATCGGCATACTTTTGCTTGTTACGACGTTTATGCAGGTGCTGATAATGGGCATCGGCTTCCTTATCAACATAAAAACTTATAAAATCGACGGGGCGTCGCGCGTGGCGACCGTTGCGGCGGCGTTCGGAAACGTCGGATTTTTCGGCGTTCCCATATTGCAGGCGTTGCTTCCCGACCATCCCGAAGCCATTGTTTACAGCGCGGTAATGAGCGTCATGATGAACCTTATCGGCTGGACTCTCGGCATGTTTATGATGAGCGGCGACAGAAAACACGTTTCCGTCAAAAACTTCCTGATAAATCCGACGACGCTGTGTCTGTTGATTGCGTTGCCGCTGTTTTTCACAAATACGTCGTTCCCGAAGCCCGTCATGAACTTTGTGGAGTTCTTCTCAAAAATGTCCACGCCCACGGCAATGACCGTGCTTGGCATGCGGCTGGCTTTCGTGAAGTTCAAGGACTTAATGGATTACAGGCAAGTAGTCGCGATTTTTCTGAAACTTATCGCGTTGCCGCTTATAACGTTCGGGATAATGTACGCGCTGCCTGTCGACGAAACGTTGAAAATCTCAACGTATATTCTGTCGTGCATGCCGCCCGCGGCAATCACCTTAAACTTTGCCGAGCTTTCAAATACGTCCCCGAAAACCGCCGCGAATATCGTCGTTGTCGGGAGTCTGCTTGTCGCGATAACGCTGCCGGTATTGTTGCTTATTGCATAGAAAATTATTGAAAAGTCTGAAACGTTGTGATATAATATATTAAAACGAAAATAAGGAGTCTTATTATGGCATTCAATTTTATAAAAAGACAACTCTTGAAGGTTATCGAATGGACAGACGATACTCAAAATACCATTTTGTATCGTTTTGACGTCCCCGACAGATACGCGATTATGCGCGGCTCGCAGCTGACCGTCAGAGAATCGCAGGTTTGCATCTTCGTCGTGGAAGGCAAAATCGCCGACGTTTTCACGCCCGGCAGATATAAACTCGACACCGAAAACCTGCCCGTTCTTACGGCGTTGTACAGCTGGAAATACGCCTTTGAAACCCCATATACCGGCGAAGTCTATTTCGTGAATACCAAACAATTCACAAATCAGAAATGGGGCACTTCCAATCCCATTATGATGAGAGATAAGGACTTTGGCGTTATCCGTCTGAGAGGCTACGGCATTTACAGCTATAAGGTTGAAGACGCGGTCAAACTCATGCGCGAACTTTCCGGCACGAACCAGCAATTCCTGACCGAAAACATCGCCGACCAATTGAGGAAAATGATTTTGTCGACGGTCACCGACGTCATCGCCGAATCGGGCATTGCCGCGCTGGATCTTGCAACGCAGTACGACGAACTGTCCGGCTCCACGAAAGATAGACTTGCCGACAAATTCACCGAATACGGCTTTAAACTTATTGATTTCTATATCGAAAATCTTTCGCTTCCCGAAGAAGTCGAAAAGACTTTGGATACCCGCACGTCGATGGGCGTTCTGGGCGACAAGATGGGCACGTTCACCCAGTATCAGGCGGCGCACGCTATGCGTGAGGCGGCAAACAATCAGGGCGCGGGCGGCTCGCTTGCAGGCGCAGGCATCGGTCTCGGCGCGGGACTTTCGATGGCAGGCGTTTTCAGCGAAGCGTTGAAGGGCGCAAAAGACGCTCCCGCGGAAGCAAAAGCCAACACCGTAAAATGCACCAAATGCGGCGCGGACGTGAAAGCAGGCAGTAAATTCTGCCCCGAATGCGGCAACAAAATGGCGGAAAGCAGATTCTGCCCGGAATGCGGCGCAAAAGTCGGCGCAAACGCAAAATTCTGCCCGGAATGCGGCAAAAAACTTAACTGATTGACACACGATGCAAGGCAAAAAGGCTGGCAAAAAAGTTGATTCGACCGACGTCGTAAAGTGCAAAACTTGCGGCGCGGATATGTACTTCGATATCGCGTCGGGCAAACTCAGATGCCCGTACTGCGATAACACCGTCGAGGCGAAAGCCAACGTTTTTGAGAACGAACACAACGTCGACGGCTTTGACGAAAGCAAACTTCGCCACGAAGACGGAGTCATTACTTATCAATGCCCGAACTGCCACGCAAAGTGCGAAATGCACGGCGTTTTCGACACGTCGGCAAAATGTCCGTTCTGCGGTGCGACCAACGTCTTAAAGGTTGACGACATCCCGGGACTTGCTCCCGACGCGATTCTTCCGTTCCGGATTACGCGCGACGTAGCGTCAAAAAACGCACTTAAATGGCTAAAAAAGAAACTTTATGCGCCGATTAAGCTGAAAAAGAGTTTTAAGCCCGAAAATCTGAACAGCGTATATTCGCCGACGTTCAGCTTTGACAGCGATACTTTCAGCACTTACAACGGGCGCCTTGGCGAATATTATACCGTGACCGTCGACAGCGGCAAAGACCGCCGTACCGAAACCCGCACGAGATACTTCGTCGTCAGCGGCACGTATTCGCAATTCTTCAACGACATTCTTATCGAAGTCAGCCCGAAACTTTCGCAAAAGGAATTTGAAAAGGTGGGAGGGTTCGATACCGATAACGCGGTCGAGTACACGTCGGAATATATCGCTGGACATTCGTCCGAAAGATACGACACGAGCGTCAACGACGCTTACGGCGCGGCAAAAGAAAAAATGAATGCCCGTATCAAAAGCGCGATTTTGTCGCAGTATCATTACGACGTGGTCGATTACCTCCACATCGACACAAGTTTCAACAACAGCACTTTCAAGTATATCCTTGTGCCTTTGTGGTGCAGCGGTTTCAAATACCGCGATAAAATTTACAACTATTTCGTAAACGGAAGGACGGGAAGAGCGGGCGGCAAAACGCCGATTTCCGTCTGGAAGGTTGCGCTC
>ENA-OUQC01001384-OUQC01001384.1-human-gut-metagenome-genome-assembly--contig:-NODE-1384-length-12771-cov-3.536018_pt1 | contig 12771 bp, 23 predicted proteins | sample MGYA00237942_ERZ548815 | MGnify/ENA primary metagenome ERZ548815 (study PRJEB26490, sample SAMN05194722) | human gut metagenome | biome: terrestrial biome; feature: human-associated habitat; material... | reverse complement strand
TCAGGCAATCCTGATCCAGCTCAAAGAGCATGACGTTCAGGTTCTTGATGCCGCAGGCCATGGCGGGCTTCCGGGCCAGCAGCGCCAGGTTGCCCACCTGCTCCTCGCCAAGGAAGATGTTCAGCCATACCACCTGGTCGGCCCACACCGGGCGCTTCTCCTGGCGGAAGGTGAAGCCCTCCATATGGGTGTACCGGGGCATACTCTCGATAACGCCCTTGGCCCGGCGGAAGAGGCCGGTGACGTTCTTGCTGTCACCGGCGAAGGCGCCGGCGATGTTCTTGCGCTGGGAGGGGAGCTTTTCCCGGCTGTCATAGGGGGTGGGATAATCCGCATCCCGGAACACCTGGGCGCACTCGAAGATGGAGAACTCCGTGAAGAAACGCTCATTTTTCGCCACGGCCTTGCACAGATTGGGCAGCAGGGAGGAGCGGATGAAGCGCTCGGCGGGGGACGGCGGCGTGGACAGGGACAGGATGCCGTCGGTGCTCTGGTTCTCTACCAGATCGTATAGCTCATCGTACTTTTCCAGCACGATCTTCGGCACGATCAGCTTGCCCTCTTCCATGGATCATCCCTCCTTTCCAGCCGCTTCCGGCTGCGCCTCCTGCGGGGGCACGGTCAGCGACGCGCTCATTCCCTCGGCATAGCCGAGGAAGTACGCCCTGTCCACCTCCGACAGCTTTTTCATGAGCTTGTCCATCTCTCGCAGCATCTGCTTCTCTTTTTCCGACATCTCTATCCCTCCTGTTGATTCGCGCTCCCGTCTGCGTTATGATGAAGCAGAAAGGAGGTGTTCTGATGATTTACCATCAGCCGATCAAGATCGTTTGTCCGTATCGGCGGGAGACCGGCGCAATCGAGTCAGTGGTCTTGGAATACTGGCAGGATCGTCACTCGGTCGTTTACCGCGCGTTCGATGGCTGCGATAACGCACGCGGTGGAAGCGCGTGCAAACGCTGCATCGAATCAATTAACAGGCGCATCTTGGTCTCCGGGCTGAGCCAAACCGTTGACTTCGAAGGCAACGTAGTCGTCGATCAGCCCTAAGTCGTAGCAAGCTGCGGTAAGTGCCTCCACATCTGCCGCAGCAAATGCTTTTTCTGCGTCCGTCCGCGCATCGAAGTTAAGTCTTCGCTTTGCGCCTGCAAGCAAGTGCTTCAGTGTGAGCGCCCGCTCTTCCGTCATCAGCTTCGGTCGTTCCATTCCCACACCCCCCCCTTTACCGTTGATTTTTGTAAACGTCGATGTTAGACTGTGGATAACAATCTTTAATAAGGTAGGCGATTCTTTCATGGACTCAGGAAAATTTCTGCTCATCCTGTTTGCAGGTCTTATCGTGTACGGGCTATTCCGGCTCTCCGTCCATCTCTGGAACTCATTCGTTGACTGGCTTGCGGACACCGCATGGCCACGCATCAAGGACTGGTTCAGGAATCTAGGCGATTCCATCAGACACCGAGAACCTTTGTCTGATTCGGCGAAGGTAGCCATCATATTCGCCGCTTTGATGGTCACTGCGGTAGCTCTTCTTTGGGGAATCTCCGCAATGGAGTCTTCCGTCGAAGAATCTTTCCCAGCCGCAAACACCACCGTTCCCTCCGTGAGTTTCATCAGGGCCAACCCACACACCACGGCTTACGTTGAATCTCCGCAACCGACACCGTTTCAGTATTACTTCTCTACTCGATCCGCTGCGCCAACTCGTGTGCCAACCGTCAAGCCGACACGGACGCCAACGCCGACACCGACGCGCGTAGTTTACACGCCAACGCCGACACCGACGCGCGTAGTTTACACGCCAACGCCATCGGCAGAGGATGCAGAGATCATCGTCTACGTCACGGAGTACGGAAGCAAATACCATCGGAGGAGCTGCGGCTCTCTGTGGAACAGCTGCTATGAGATCACGCTCAGCAAGGCGATTGCGAACGGCTACACGCCTTGCAAGAAGTGCAACCCACCGAAGTGAGTAGTTGCTCTGTATCATAAATACATAATACCATGCGATTATCGTATTGTCAATGCATTTGAGCAAATTTTTATGTGTTTTTTGTATTGACAATACGATAAAAAAGTGCTACACTCTTTATCAAAGGAGGTGATCTAATGAACGACCGCATCCGAATCCTGCGAAAAGCTCTGAACCTATCGCAAGACGAATTTGCGGGCAGGCTAGGGTTGACACGCGGGGCGATTACAAATATTGAACTGCATAAGACCGCGCCAAAGCCGCTGCTGGTTGACTTGATATGTAATACATACGGAGTCAACGAACAATGGCTGCGCACCGGCGAGGGGGAGATGTTCCTCCCGCAAACGCGCAACAAGGAGCTGGCCGTGTTCTTTGGCACGATCCTCAAAGACACCGACGAAAGCTACAAAAAACGTCTGCTGTACGCTCTGAGCAAGCTGGACGAATCCCAATGGCAAGTCCTGATTGACTTGGAAAAACTAATGGCAGGCGAGGAATAACCTCACCTGCCATTGGTTTTAATCCGGCGCATTCAGCAGCGATGTTATGAACAGCAATACGATTCGGAGTTGTTCGTCGGTCAGTTTGTTCAGCATCTCGATGGTGATCCCCAACATGTTTGCCTCCTATATATCCATGCGCTGACGCATCATAGTCCGGTAAAATCCGCCGCGCCCGTTGCGGCGGCGCGGCGGTCGGCGGCTCATGGCTCAAGGGGTTTGCAGGAGGAAGCCCGCCGTCAAGAACAGCGTACACCCAGCGGATGCGGAAATCCATATCGGGTTACCGCATCCGCATTCATGATGCTGGACATTGGCTGAATTTCGCCTGAATTTGTCATTTCCCGCGCATACAGAAAGGAGGAATGGCTATCACCACCACCATCGAAAAAGCTCTGGATATGCTGTCTAAGCTGTATACGGATAACGCATACACGCTCGATCAGATCTCCGAGCAGAGCGGCGTTGGCCGCACCACCGTTTACAACTACTGCAACAAGCGCGTCAAATCTCCCTCTATCGACACGATGGAGCGCATCGCATCCGTCTACGGCTATTCCGTTTCCGAACTTCTGGCGCTCGACGGCACGCCGCTCGACCCCGAAACGCAGGAGGAGATCAACACGCTGGAGCAGCAGCTCGCCGATGAGCGCGACGTTGCCCAGAGCATGGAGATCGACTTCAAGCGCCGGATGCGCGAACTGCGAAGGGAGAACGAGGAAATGTCCGGCAAACTCTCCGAAATCGACGCTCGTCTCGACATCGCCATACGGGAATTCCAGACGGCCTCACGGGATAAGCGCGTGCTGTTCGTTTGCTTTGTTCTTGTTATCGTCCTTCTCATCATCGTCATGGTTTACGCGGGCTTTGCCTACTTCGCGTTTGATATGGCGGACAGCACCAAAGGCATTTATCGAGGGTAAAAAAAGTTCCCCTCAGACCCGCAACGTCTGAGGGGAGTTACCTTGTAGCGCACGCATCCTGACCACCGGAAAGGTCATGCCATGCATCTATATTGTAGCGCATTTTTCGACAAAAAGAAAGGGGAATTTTCATGCCACGGCCAAAAAAAGCCAAGCCCAACCGCAACGACGGGCGATACGAAGTCAAAATCACCGTCGGGACCGACATCCACGGCAAGCCAATCCGTAAATCCTTTTACTCTGATGTCTCAAAGGCCGACGCGGTGCGTCAGGCGGAAGAGTACAAGATTCAATCCGAGTCTGCATTGCGATCCGCCGCCGAGATCATCGACGACGATGTAACCTTCAGAGAGTGGGCGCAGGAATGGCTGAAAACCTACATCCAGCCTCATGTGGACGAAAATACCTATCAGTTCACCTACGAGAACACCATACGGAATCACCTCTCGCCTGCGCTCGGAAGGCTGAAGCTCATCAACATCAAGCCCATCAACATCCAGAAATTCTACGCGGCGAAGACGGATTATTCCGTATCCATGCTCAAAAAGATGCATATGTGCCTGATGGGCATCTTCGACACCGCCGTGGACAATGGTATCCTGCGGGCAAATCCCGCCAAACACATCAACTTCTCCAGCGATGCAGAGGAGCATGAGAAGCACGCCCTGCCGGACGATCAGATTGCCTTCTTGGAGCAGTTCGCCCTGCAGGAGAATATGCCGGAGATCGCGCTGCTGCTGGAAACCGGGATGCGGCGCGGTGAGATGCTCGGTTTGATGTGGAGCGACATCAATCTGTCGGAGGGAACCTATTCCGTGAACCGATCCCTCGCGGATGTGCGCGGAAAGGGCGTGGTGATCCGTCCGCCGAAGAAGGACTCCTACCGCACCAATCCTCTCTCAGAGGCCGCCAGCGCCATTCTCAGGGGCGTTCCGCGCGAGGGGTTGTACTTATTCCCCAACAAACTGGGGAATCTCCAGAGCCCAAATGCGTGGTCAAAGAGGATGGCTTCCTTCATGCGGCGCGCCTGCAAGCTACGCCCGGACATTCCGATGGTCACTGCGCACGAACTCCGCCATACCTACGGAACCAAACTCCGCCGAGACGGCGTTGATATTTACACCATTGCCAAAGTTCTGGGCCACAGAGACATCAATGTTACAGCCAACGTATACGTCAAGGAAGATGTAAAAATGTTGCGTGAAGCCCTCGGAATCGCTTCCTCAAAAACCGAAAACTCGGTACAAGTGTCGTCAAAGTGTCGTCAAGTTATACCTTCATAACGAACACAAAAAATCCCTTAACTCAAGTTTTTGCCTGAATCAAGGGATTTTTCGATGGTGCGAGAAACAGGACTTGAACCTGCATGAAGGGATCTTCACTAGTACCTGAAACTTATCTGCTGACTTTAAGAAATGCCGAAAAAGTCGATAATTCAGGCATTTCGTGCGCTACACAGCAGGTGTAACAAGCTGTAAAAGGGTGTAAAATGTCGTCAAACTGTCGTCAAAACGCAGAAAGCACAAATGTTGTATGCCCTTATCGGCTCTTCTGGTACGCTTCGTGAGTCTTCACAACATCTTTCATGCGCTCGTCCTGACAAGCTCTGATCCATTCCATGAGCATCCGCGCCTCCTCGGAGGACGGGTGCTCCTTTTTTTGCTGCATCGCCAGCCCCTGCAGGACCTGCGCGTGCTGCAGCTCGTCAGATGAAAGTTTGATGTATGCCTGCGCCATGCCGGGATTCTTCTCACGGAAGTGCATCGCGTCCTTGGCATAGTCCCGCGCATCGTTGATCTCTTCGTCGATCTGCTCGTAGAGCATCGTCAACTCGTCCATCATACCTTAACCACTCCAATCGCCATGTTGGTGATCGTCGGCTCAGTCGTACCGGCAACCACAACGGTGAGACGCGCATTGCCGCAGCATCTCACGCGCACGACGGGGGCGAACGACAGATTGACGTATTCGGTGCCTGCTGTCGCAACGGTCTCCGTTGCGGTCGCTCCCGGCACGGCGACGCCGTCCTGCTGGATGCCAAGCGCCACGTTTCCGACGGTCGCTGCCGTCGCGGTCGCGGTCATCGTCACAAGATAATCTCCCGGCTCAAGCAGCACGATGCTCTCGCCATCGGCGATGATGCACTTGCCGTACCGCCGGATGATGCTGCCCACAGGGACGGTGCTGCCGATCGGCGCGGCGGTGCTGGTGGTGTTCGCGGTGTAAATCAGACTCTTTGCCATGGTTCTTCTCCTTTCGCAAAAAAGGCAGGGATTGTCCTGCCTTTCAAAGTCGGCCAACAGGGCCTAGAAGTTGTTGCCGTTGCAGCAGCCGCCGTTGCAGAAGGGCGAAGGCCCCGCATTGTAGGAGTAGCCGTTGGGATAGCGGACTACGCCGTACATCTGCTCACGGACGAAGAGCTGGTTGTTCGCCTGCTCAAGCTGCGCAATGCGCTGTTCGAGCTGGGCCTTTTCCAGCGCCGCAAACTTCGCATCGATGTTCGCGTTCACGCCGTCGATGGCGCGCTGGGTGTTGCAGCAGCACTCTGCCAGCTGCCCCTGAATGGCGTTGCCGGTCTGCATGAGGGCCATGTTCGTGCCGTTCTGCGCCAGCGCCATCTCCTTGCCGAGCTGACCGATGCCGCCCTGCATCTCGTAGCCGAGGCTGCAGACACCGTTGCCCAGATTGGTCAGGCGGTCGTTGATCTGGCCAAACTGCTGGCCGTACAGGATTTCCTGCTGGCTGGCAGCGGTCGCATACTGGCCGTAGTCGCTCTGGCGATTCCAGCCGTTGCCGCCGAAGCCGAACATGAAGAGGAAGAGCACGACGATCAGGAACCAGCCGCTGCCGAATCCCTCACCGTCATTGCCGCGAGTCGCGGCAGCGATGTCGGAAAGACTGAAGTTTTCCATGGTGATTCTCCTTTCATTTATTCGCAAACCGTTGCGCACCGGCTTACTTCAGAAATTGCATAAAATCCTGAGCCGGCTCCTTGAGCTGCTCAAATTGCTGCGGGCTCATCTGGCCGGACTGGAGCAGACGGATGATCTCCTGCTCTGCCTTTTGAGGAGTCATGCCCCGCGCGAATTTCTTGAATTCCGCGAGCATCTGCAGCGGGTTATTAGGCCTGCTGGGCGGGAGGTTCCGAAACAGGCTGCTTGCCATAAGCCATCACCATTCCTTTCAGCTCGTCGAACTCTTTCCGGGTGACGTATTCCGCCGGGGGCGGAGCGGGCGCAGGAGCCTCCGCCTCTTCTGCAAAGCGGAAGCGCCGTATCGTCGGGAATCCTGCGCTGTCGGTGGACTTGACATAGAGGATGTCGTCGCCCTCGTCAAACAGCGCCACGACCTCGTTCGGGTTCATTTGGAAAGCCTTGGCACCGTTGATCCCCGACACGCGCAGAAGCTGTCTGGCGGGCATCTGAGGCGTGCCGGGCTGCTGCCACATGGGGCGTTGCCCATACGGATTCATGTAGGGGTTCATGTAATTGCTCATTTGCCGCACCTCCTGCTTTTATTGTGCAAAAAAACAGGCCCCTTCGCGATTACGCGAAAGAGCCTGTTTATGCCCTGTTTCATATCATTTTCGTGACCTCACGAAAATGGTCGTATTTTACCTTCCAGCACGCCAAACCCCGCTTGGAGCACGCGCACAATCTGGGTGCGGGAGAGGCCGAATTCCTCGGCTACCCGCTCATAGGGAACGCCGTCCAGAAAAACCCTGCGGCAGATCAATCTGTTCCGCTCTGCGTTTCTCCCGATGATGTTCTCGTCGATCAGCTCACCCAACTCGGTTGCGGCAAGCGTGCAATGGCTGATCTCCGCAAGCATTTACTTCTCCTTGTCTGTGGGCTTGGTATTCAGCTCGCCCACCATGGCCTCGATGAGTGCGTTGATCTTATCGTTGACCTCAATGCCCATCGCTTCCAGCAGGCCAATCACGTAGGCCTTCTTCTGTGCGCCCGTCTTGGGGCCGAAGATCTGCTCCGCAGCGCCAACGCCGATGCGCACCCATTCCTTGACGCGCTCAAAGTCCGCGTCGGAGAGTTTGCCCTTGTACCACAGTATAAAGGCCACAAACAGCGTCATTCCGATCCCCGCCGCCAACACGGCCATAACCACATACATCCACTTGTCCATCTTTATTCGTCTCCTTCCGTATCATCAGGATCGTCTATCGACGCTCCCGTTTTGTTGAGGCTGTGGTGGTCGGCGGTGTCCGCCAGCAGATAGCCGACAAACGCCCCGCCAAACACCGTGATCAGCTGCTCGGTTACGCTCGCGTTCGAATCCATGCCCTCCGTGGCCAAGAGATAGCTGTACACGATCCCTCCGGCCATGAGCAACCCGAATCCAAGCAGCAGATACTTTCTAAGCGTCCACTTTTTCCACTTTTTCCTCATGGTTCGCCTCCCGCGTGGGAAGCTGCTCAAGCTCACGGACGATAGCCGTGACCGTGCCGTTCCCACCCAGCGCGTGATAGCTCTTATACATCGCGTTGACATTTTCTCTGGCATAGACCGGGTACTCTCCCTTGTTCATATAGTGCGAGTGCGCGTTGATAATGCGGTCTCTCAGCAGCGCCTGCAACCCCTGTCTCACGTCTGCGTCGCGTTCACGGTCGGCTGCGCGTTCCTTGTTCATCGCTCGCACGCGCGCTACAGACCAGCTCACGACTCCGGCGCAGATGGCCGGGATCGCCCAGCCAAGCACCTTATCCAGCACACCCATCCAGTCCATGTTAGGCCTCCCCGAATTTTTTGACCGCCTCGGCAGTCTTTTTGCCGTACACGCCGTCGGCCTCAAGGTTCGCGCCGCGCCGGTTCAGCTGCTCCTGTAGCACCTTCACGCGCAGACCGCGCATTCCCAGCCGCAGCGGCGCGTTGGGGTTGTAGCGGATCACCGCGCACACCCTGCCCTTGTACAGTTCGATGTCGTCCCGGCGCACGCCGTAGGCCGTCCCTCTGGCATGGACGATCTCGCTTTGGTTGGCCACCATGGTCACATGGGTGATCTTGTTGGCTCTCCTCGTCGACCGGCTCGTGCAGAGGAATTGCACGTCCCCCGGCTGACGCGCCTTGTTGATGATGTTCACGCCGCCGAAGGTCTTGCCGATCTTGGTGTAATCGGCAGGCCATAGCAGCTCAAACTGGTCGCTGTAGACCTCCTCGCAGGAGAGCGGCACCTCTCTGCCGACCTTGTCCCACTCCACGCCCTGTGCCGCGTATGCCCGCGCCACCAGCGAGGAGCAGTCAAACACCTTCTCCTTCAGACGCTCTGACTGACTGTATCGGCAGCCCACCTTGGACAGCGCCCACTGCGCTGCGCGCTCCGGCACGCCCTCGTCAACCGCTTCGGGAGGTTTTTCGATGATATTCTCACCGTACCAGAGGCCGTTCCGCCTCATGCAGTCCTCGACATCCTCCACACGGCCTTTGGTTTCAAGGCTCACCGCCTGCAGGCTGTTCTGTCCCCAGCGGTGCGCACACAGCGCATACCGCCAGCTGTTAAGGCCGGTGTACTTGTAGCGCCTCTCGCCCAGCTTGGCGTAGTAGGCGTACACCGCCGCCATGCCCCGGATGCTCTCCCAGCCGTAAAGGTCAAATTCAAACCCTGCGTAACGGAAGTAATCCTTGGCGTACTTGGGCTTGAACTGGCAGGGACCGACCGCGCCCGCCTTGCTCACCAGCCCCAGCCGGAAATCGCTCTCGCGCTCCACCGTGCCCAGCAGCAGCCCCACGGGAACCGAGAATTCCTTTGCCGCCGCTTCTGCCGTCTTCACGGCAATTGCCGGAGCAGTCTTGCCGTCCTTCGTCTTATAGATCACGCTGCGGTCGCCTCCTCCCAGCCGTACACGCCCGGCTCCCACACGTTATCGGGTGCCGTGCTGACATAGTGCTTGCCGTTGTGGCTGACCTTCGCACCCTTCGCATATGCGTCGTGTGCCCCGGTGGGCTGAATCCATTCCGGCCATTCCTGCGTCGGGTCTGAGATCCGCGTCCAGAGGGATACCGCCGTGGACGGCGTATAGTCCGACTGCGACGTGTGCGGCTGTGCGCAGCGGTACAGCAGGCCGTTGTACTGCCGGATGTCGCCCTTGGCATAGGCCACGCTGCTCGCGCTCCATTCGTCAAACAGCACCGCAGGAGCCGCCAGTGCCGCATCATCCGGCGCATAGGCCGCGAGGGTCTGCGTCGCTGCGCGGATCGCCTTCGCCTGTTCGAGAATGTCGCTTCTCAGCTTACTCACGGGTCTTCACCCCCAGTTCCTTGAGCGCCGCTTCCATCGTCGTCAGATCGGGCTGGTTCGGCTCTTCTGCTGGGTCCGGCTCCGGCGGAAGCTCCAGCTTCAGCCCCGTCAGCTTCTGCCAGCCCTCGATCTGCCCCGGATCGATCTCCACCAGATTCACAACCTCGCCGTTGGCATCCTTTGCCTGATACACTGCCATTTTTTTCATCCCTCCTATATTGCAATTCGGATAACCAGCGCGCCGGATGTGCCGCCCGCGCCGTAGCCCGCACCGCTCAATCCCCAGCCCGCGCCCTGCGCCGCCGTGCCATTCGCACGCCCGTAATCCGTGTTCTTCGTCGCATCCCAAAACCGTGACATGATTTTCCCCGCGCCCGGTGTTCCGTTCTCGCCGGGAGCCTGCCGAGAGGGCATTGTTGACAAGTTTTCCCCGTATGACGTCCCTCCGTTGCTCCCTCCCGTGCCCGGCGTCCAGTCATACGGTGATGTCTCTCCTTTTTTACAGCGTACTGTGCCGTTGTTCCCTCCATTGGCGGATACGCCAAGAAACGAGGTTGATCCGCCCTTAGTGCCTACGATATTTGTATCGTAGCTCGTCTCTCTGTAGTGATCGTTATTCGTTCCGCCTGCGCCGATTGTCACAGGGTGCAGCGCAATGCCGAGAATCTTCCCGATTGCCATCTCTGTAAAGCCACTCCCGCCACCCGCGCGATGATTGTAGCTGCTGGTCATTGTCGCAGATCCACCACCGCCGCCTATCATCCACAGGTCGCAGATATACTGCTTCTGTACGGTCAGTGTGCCGGACTTGACGATCACCGCCTCGGCATAGAGTTTGCCGTCGTAAATCTCCCAGCCGACCTGCCATGGTCCGTCAAACGTGATTTCTCCGTTCAGGAAGGGATTGCGGCTGGCGTTAGGTATACCGCCCACGCTTCCGTTTTTGATAATCATGTGCTCCTCCTATACCGCGATGCGGATGACTAGCGCACCAGAATGTCCATCAGATACCGTACCGTTGGCGTACCCACTGCTCCCTCCGCCAGCGCCGTACCCCTCCCCGGAATACTGAGACGCTCTCCAATGCATCCAGCCACCATAACCCGTCCAGCCAATCCCACCACTTATACCGTCGGCACCGGCCTCGCTTGCCTTGTCTGGGTCTCCAAAGCGATAGTATGGGCCGCTATTTTTCACTCCAACCACCCCTTTTGCCGCAGAAAATACGCCTCCGAGGGTAGTGTAACCGCCATCCGAAGAGGTTGACCATTCCCCGCCTGCACCGATTGTTACCGCAATGCTGCCGCTAAGGTCGATGCCAAGTTTCTGAGCAAATGCACCGTTTCCGGGTCTCTTGTTATTGATACCCGCTCCTCCGCCGACGCCGCACACATCCGCCGTATAGTTCCCCGTCACCCTCAGAGTGCCTGAGGATGTGAACACCGCCTCCCAGTACGGAATGCCGCCATAAAACTCGATGTACCAATTGCTCCACTTGCCGTCAAACGCGATCTGCGGCTTGGCGTTGTAGTCAATTCCGCCGTCCGCACTTCCGCCCATCTTTACAAGCATCGTCTATACCCCCCTATCCGATAATCAGTATCTTGACCGTCAGATCGACTTCCGGCTTCTTTTCCAGACAGGTTGCTGTCACCGTTCCAGCTCCTGCGGTAAAACTGGAAATGCAGCTCCATGCCTGAGCAAGCGGCTTTTCAGCCGTTGCATTTGTGCCGTGGACATAGTCCATCACTGCGTTGGTGTCTGCCGTTATGCCAGATACCTGCACCGTTTGGCTTGCCGGAAATTCGAAGAAGGAGCTGCCGGATGACCAACTGGACGCAGACAGCGTAAAGGTAACAACAGACGATTTGTTCGCTTTGAGACCCAGTGACGTTGCCAGCCCCGTAATATCTGCCTGCGCGTGAGTATGGGAAGCGGCAGCGTAGTCCGTACCGGCAACCGCCTTGGCCACCTTCCCTCCGGCACCCTTGAGCAGCCCGGTAATGTCCGTGCTTGTGGAGGTGCTGACCGCGTTCGGCCCCACAGCGCCCTGCGGCCCCTGCGCCCCGGTCTCGCCCTTTGGCCCCTGTGCGCCGTCCGCGCCCTTCGCACCGTCCGCGCCCTTGTCCCCCTTGGGGCCGGGATCACCTTTGTCGCCCTTGTCGCCCTTCTGGCCTTGGAGTGCGCCGTTGTTCACCCATCCCAAGGACGGACTCCAGACGTAAATCTCATAAGGCGCTGCCACGCCAACGCCGTAGGCATCCCCCGGTGCCGGATTCGTCACCGCCACGCGCAGCGCCGCCTCCGTGGCATAATAATCGAGGATCGTCAGGCCGCGCCCCGGAACGCCCGTGTCGCCCTTGTCGCCCTGACTGCCCTTGTCGCCCTTTTCACCCTTGGGGATGTCAAAGGTAAACGCAATGCCCTCCGTGCCGATGGTCGCGCCGCCGGATGCGGGCACGTCGCTTGCCACCTGCGTCACATCCACCGTGACGTTCTCAGCCGCCTTCGTAAAATCCGCAACCGCCTGCGCCTTGCGGATGACCTCGTCGGTGTTCTTCTGCACCTGCTGCGCCTCTGCCGCCACCTGATCCAGCAGTGTGGGATTGGCCTTCTCCAGCTTCTTCTTCGCCGCCGGGAGCACATCCACGATCACGAAAAACGGCTCGCTGTGCCACACCACGTCGTTCCCCACGCGGCGCTCGATGTAGCCCTGATAGCGCGCGGGGCGCTGGGTCTGGGTGCGCGTCGGCTGCCACAGGCCGTTGTTGAGCTGCACCACGTCGCTGTAGCTGCCCGCCGTGATGTACAGCAGGCAGTAGCTCTCCGGCGTTTCGGTTACGGCAAAGCGCACGGTCTCCGCGTTGTGGTCGCTCTCCATGCCCACCGTGATGGTAGTGGGGATAGGCTTGCGCCCGTTAAACTGGATTGTCTTCATGCGCTCCTCCTATCCGATGACCATCAGCTTGAGCGGGAGGTCGACCTCCGGCTTGTCCCCGATGCACGTCGCTTTGATGTAGCCGTCGCCCTGCTCAAAGTAGCTCACGCGGCTCCACGCCGTCGCACGCGCCTTTTCCGTGTCAAGGTCACTGCTGTGCTCGTAGTCCGCGCTGGCATTCGTGGC
>ENA-OUQC01001381-OUQC01001381.1-human-gut-metagenome-genome-assembly--contig:-NODE-1381-length-12783-cov-4.476823_pt1 | contig 12783 bp, 9 predicted proteins | sample MGYA00237942_ERZ548815 | MGnify/ENA primary metagenome ERZ548815 (study PRJEB26490, sample SAMN05194722) | human gut metagenome | biome: terrestrial biome; feature: human-associated habitat; material... | reverse complement strand
CCGGCCCCGCCTCCTACGGCATGACCGACACCATGGGCCGTATGCACTCCGACGCGCAGTTCGCCGGCTCCTCCTCCGTGCCCGCGCACGTTGAGATGATGGGCTTCCTCGGCATGGGCAACAACCCCATGGTCGGCGCGACCGTCGCTGTCGCCGTCGCCACTGCCGAAGCGCTCAAGTAAGCCGCAGGACGCATTAAGACACATGATACATAAAAGGACTTCCGGAACTCCTCCGGAGGTCCTTTTTCACCCGCGTTGAGATTGACAGATTTCCGCAGTTTAAGTATAATAATTTAGTTATGCGGCGCTGCGGCGGAATGCCCCGCGGCGATATTCTTTGCAAACGGAGAAAGATGCGACAATGACGAATGATAATATACTCATCCCCAGACGTAAATACGGCGCAGTGTTTGCCGCGCTTGCCATCTTCCTTCTGGCGGACTATCTTTTCAAGGGTGTGCTGTATATCGGCTACTGGTGCAATACTCTGGACGTCCTCGCCTACTATGAGCGCTTTGCCATCGCCCTTTTCATCTGCGCGGCCATATTCCTGCGCGCGCCGTACCTCTGTGCGGAGGAGCGCGTGCTGTTCCTCTATGCGGCGTGGGTGTGCATTACAAGGCTTCTCAACGGCGATCTGCGCCTTATGTCCGACTATGATTATTTTATCAAGTCCGTCGTGATGTGCTCCGCGTTCACGGGCGTTGGCCTCGTGCTTACGGAGAAGGGGAGAAGGGCGTTCATCAACGCCGCCTCCTTCATCTACTGCGCGGTCATGCTTTTCTTTGCAGTCCTCGGTATTTACGCTGTTGTGCGCGGGATAGTTATCGACCTCCCGTTTGAAATAACCGTCGGCATAAGCAAGGAGCGCGGCACGAACTTTATTGAGATATCCAATATAATCCGCACCGTCTCCGGCATGTGGTTCTGCATCGCGGCCTGTCTTACGCTGTATCTCATGTTTGCCTATAAAAACCGCGTGTTCCGAGTTTTCGCCGGTGTGTGCGCGTTCATCTTCTACTGCGCTGTCGCGCTCAGCTTCGGCAGGACGGCCATGCTTGCCATGTGCGCCGCCGTTGCCATGCTGGGAATGCTGCTCGTCCTGCGCCGCCTCGCGGGGAAGAGCGTTCGCGTCAAGGCCGTTGCGCTTGCCGTTACGGCGGCGGTACTGCTGCTGGCCTCATATAAGGGGTACGGTCTGGTGCAGGCAGCTTTCAGCCGCCTTGCCGCCGTCTGCACGGTCGAGTCCGTGCAGACTGAGCCTTTCGCGCCCGCGGAGGATGCAGAGCCTGCCGCGGAGGCTACAGCGGACAGCGATGAAACCGAACAGCCCGCCTTTGTTGAAAACAGAAGTCTTTTCGACCTTACCGGGCGCACGGACATATGGCGCTACGGCTTTATAACGCTTAAGAACGATCCCACGGTGCTTCTGCGCGGCGGCCTCGTTGATGATTATATGCGCGCATCCAACGCGCTCAATCCGGAGACGGAGTATAAGCAGCATATGCACAATTTCTTGCTCGACTCGCTCATGCTTACGGGGCTTGTGGGCCTTGTGCTGCTGGCCGTGTTCACGGTGCTGCTCGTCGTGCGCATGGTAAGGCTGTTTTTTGCTCCAGACACACAGGTGGGCTTTGAAAAGAAGATGCTGACGCTCCCGCTTGCGGCGATACTGCTGGAAAACACCATGGAGGCCGTGATATTCCGCTATACCGACCCTATCTCAATATGCTTCTTCCTCGTAGCCGGGGTGTTCCTCGCGCACTCGTATGAGCTGCTGCCCGAAAAGAAGCTGCACCTGCACAAAACTTGACAAATGTCAGTCCCTGGTTTATCATGTTGCCAGAAATGATCCCGTAGGAGGAGAACTATGATACCGGCGGATAAAAAGGTGGAGCGTATGCTGACCGTTGCGCGGATGTATTATGAGCAGGGCAAAACGCAGAATGAGATCGCCAGTGCCATCGGCGTTTCCCGCCCGCTTGTCAGTGTCCTTCTCACGGAAGCGCGCGAATGCGGGATAGTCACCATCACCGTGAATGACATCCGCGTCACGGCGGAGCTTTTGACCGAGCGTCTGCGCGCCCGCTTCGGGGTGGAGCGCGTTGTTATAATCCCAGACGAGGATATCGACGACAACACAAATAAATCCCTCGCCGCGCGCGCCTATGCCGAGATATTCAGCAGCGAGAACGAGAATGCGCGCCTCGGCGTCGGCTGGGGCTCGATGCTGGATAAAATGGCATCCTACGCGGAGAGTCTCGCGGATGTGAAGAAGGGCGACGGACGCATTTTCCCCCTTGTCGGGGGCATCAATTCTGTTATCCGCAGCTATCACACCAATGAGCTCGTCCGCATCCTTGCGCTGAAATCCGGCAAGCGCCCGGCGTTTCTCTATATCCCGGCCCTGCTTGACACGAATGCCGACCTTGAGCTCACCAAGCGGACCGAGCCGTATGCCCTGATAGAGAAGGAGTGGCGCGCTATGGAGCAGGCCGTCGTGTCGCTTTCAAACTTCCCCTCGTACCCCGACCTCGGTGTGAAGTCCTTTTACGGCGACCGCCTGACGGAAAGGCACGCCGTCGGCCGCATCCTTGCGTATTATTTCGACGTGAATGGCCGCATCATCCGGCCGCAGGAGGAGACGGCCCTGCAAATTCCTATCGACATTCTGCGCCGCGCACAGGTCACGGCGCTCTGTTCCGGGCAGGTCAAGCCCGAGGCCGTCGCCGGTGCGCTGCGCCTCGGCATTATCAACACGGTCATGCTGCCCTTCGGCCTCGCCGCGCGCGTTGCCGACATGCAGTAGAGCCGCGCCCGAAAAAGACAAATTTCCTTGGCTAAATCGTATAAAATCCTTTCACGGGTTTTATGTGATTTGGCCAAATTTTTTTGCGTCCCGCGCGAAAGCGTTGACACGCATGAGAACACATGTTAGATTTAATATATATAACGAGGGCATAAAGCTGACATTTGTTAAAAAGGAGCGATGAACAGTGACGAAAGATGAACTTGCCCGCAGGCTGCTTAATGCCTGCGCAGAGGTGAAGAGCGCCGAGGCGGAGCTGACGGAGATAGATTCGCACTTCGGCGACGCCGACCACGGCCTGACGATGCGCAAGATATGCACCGCGATAGAAAGCGCCGTGCAGGGCGAATGCGGCAATGCGAAGGACATGCTCTCCGCCGCGGCGGACGCCGTCATGTGCCTCAACGGCGGCAGCGCAGTGCCGCTGTGGAACAGTTGGCTCGACGGGCTTGCCGAGGGCGCGCCGGAGGCGGATGCGCTTGACGTGCCCGCGCTCAAGGCCGTGTTTGCCGCGGGCTTTGAGGAGCTGGACGATATGTCCGGCGCAAAGGTGGGCGACAAGACCATGATGGACGCCGTCATCCCCGCGAGTGAGGCCATCGCCGCCTATGCGGGCGATGATGAGGACGAGCTTTTCCGCCTCGCGGCAGATGCTGCCGTGCAGGGCGCGGAAAACAGCCGGAACTTCGTCTCCAAGTTCGGCCGCGCGAAGAGCTACGGCGCAAAGACCATCGGCACGCCCGATGCGGGCGCTGTGTCCATGGCAAAGTTTTTTGCCGGGCTTGCGAAATAAAACGGCGCGGCATGCGCTGCGCCGCACCCCTCGCGGGCCGCGGATGATCAAAAATGTAATTAGTAAAACGGAGGTAATAACGCAATGAAAATGAAGAAGTTCATCAACGCACCTGAGACCATAACCGATGAAGAGCTCGCCGGCATGGGGCTGGCCTACGCCGACATTCTCGATGTTGACGGCCACCTTGTCATAAGCAAGGATCTCGCCGCGGCGGACCGCGTCACCATCGTCACCTACGGCGGCTCCGGACATGAGCCTGCACAGGCCGGCTACGTCGGCCGCGGCGCGCTGGACATACAGGCCGTCGGCGATATCTTTGCCGCCCCCTCCGGCCAGCTCGTCTTTGAGGCGCTTCAGCGCGCGGACAAGGGCCACGGCGTGCTGCTGCTCACGCTCAATTACGCCGGGGATCAGCTCGCGGGCAAGCAGGCCATGAAGCTTGCGAAGAAGGCCGGGATGAACGTCCGCCAGGTCGTCACGGGTGAAGAGATAAAATACGACCCCAACGGCGAGGACAATAAGCGCGGCCTTGCCGGTGCGGTTCCGCTCTACCATGTCGCGGCGGCCGCGGCGCGCGCGGGCAAAACGCTTGACGAGGTAGCGGAGATCGCCCAGAAATATGCCGACAATATGGCCTCCGTCACGGTCAAGGTCACTGACGCCACGCACCCGCAGAACGGCATGTCCTTCGGCGACCTCGGCGAGACCGACCTTATGGAGATCGGCGCCGGTCAGCACGGCGAGGGCGGCGGCGTGCGCGTGCCCATGCTCTCTGCAAAGGATACCGTCGCCACGGTCGCAAATGCGCTTGTCGATAACGTTGGCCTCAAGTCCGGCGACAAGGCCTTCGTCATGATAAATGGCTGCGGCGCGACGACGATGATGGAAATGCTCGTGCTCTATAAGGACACTGTGGAGTTCCTCAACGCCATGGGCGTGGAGGTCGTTGCCAACATGGTCGGCGAGATACTCACCGTGCAGGAGGCCGGCGGCTTCCAGATGAACATCGCCAAGTGGGATGACGAGACGCTTGCCCTGTGGAATACGCCCGTGCACACCCCCGTGTTTTTCAAGGAGTAAGCCATGGCGGACGCAGTTGGAAACAAGACGGCGCATGATTACCATCTTGACACACCGCCTATAGATACGGGCTTTTTTGCAAAGGGCCTCGGCAATACCGACTGGGGCATGAAAAACCGCCTCAGCCGCATATTCTCTCCAACCTCCGGCAACACGGTCATGCTGGCCTTCGACCATGGCTATATCATGGGCGCAACGGCCGGACTGGAGCGGCTGGACGTCACCATCGCGCCGCTGTGCGGGCACGCGGATGTACTCATGGGCACGCGCGGCGCTATAAGAAGCTGCATCCCGCCCACGCTCAATAGGGCCACCTGCCTTCGCGCGACGCATGACACCTCCGTGCTGTTTGAGGATATGAGCACCGGCTCCGGCCTCGCCTTCGATATGGAGGAGGCGCTTCGCATGAACGCCTCTGCGCTGGCGATACAGTGCTTCGTCGGCGGCGCGGGTGAGCGCGATTCGCTTGAGGCGCTTTGCCGCGCGGCGGACGCCGGGTATAAATACGGCGTTCCCATCCTCGGCGTCACGGCCGTCGGCAAGGAGATGGCGCGCACGCCGAAGTACTTCGGCCTTGCCTCGCGCATTCTGGCCGAGCTTGGCGCAAGCTTCGTCAAGACCTATTACTGCGAGGACTTTGAAAACGTTGTCGCGTCCTGCCCCGTGCCCATCGTCATTGCAGGCGGGAAGAAGCTTCCGGAGGCGGAGGCGCTTGAAATGGCTTATCAGGCCATCGCGCGCGGCGCGCACGGCGTGGATATGGGGCGCAACGTATTCCAGAGCGAGCACCCCGTTGAAATGATGCTTGCCATCCGCAAGGTCGTGCACGAGGGCTTCACCGGCAGGGAAGCGTATGAGTTCTACCTTGAAAGCACCAAGGGATAATTATTATAGGAGGAACCGACATGTCAGCAGAATATATGCACATTGGCATTCCCGTGCTCAATAAGAAGCCGGGCATGGTCTATAACGAGTGGGGCCGCTTCTGGGTCAATGAAAGCGTGGACGAATATGACTATAAGATAGAATACCTCAAATTTGACGAGGGGACGCGCTTTCCCGAGATACTTTCAAAGCAGCCGCATGTGGCGTATAAGGTCGATGATATGACGCCGTATATCGCCGCGGCGCAGCGCGTCATATTCGGGCCGGAGGCGCTGGGCGACAATGTCCGCCTCGCCTTCGTCATCGTGGACGACGCCATTATAGAGCTGTACGAGGAGAAGTAAACGCATTCCTGACGCCCCGGCCTATGCGGCCGGGGCGTTAAGACTGTCGAAAAAGCGGCATTGCCGCTTTTTCGAGAAAGCTTCGCTGCGTTCTGCGCCTCTGTTGTCCGCTGACAGCGAACAATTCGACGCTCACTCCGCGCAAAGTGTTTTCCGCCACGCACATGTCGCGGCGGAAAACGGATCATACTGCTTTCGCGTCTGCGGACGCGAAACTCTGCGAGGCTTTTTTGACATGTTAAGCTTGTCAATATGTCAAATTGCCGAATAAGCTCAAAAAGCGCTTTTTGCGGCCTTAATTTTAAACAAAATTTAAACTGCGAAATTGTTGATAACGTCAAAAAGTGTCCGTGGTTAGAGGACTTGCACTATTATCGGTTGACATTTACTGAAAAAATGATAAAATGGGCACAAAGAAAAAGGAAATATCTCTCCCCCAAGCATGACGATCCTGCTTATGTGATCCGCCGGACTTGCCGGTCATGACAGCCTTGTCTGCGCGGGGGCTAATAATTTGTATTTGCCGGTGCGGTCTGCTTTTGCGCGCCGCGCCGTAAAATAAATTTTTATGGAGGAATACACATGAAAAAGATCATCGCAATGCTGCTTGCAGTGATGATGCTGTTTGCGCTGGCCGCCTGCGGACAGTCCGCAGCACCCGCTGAGCAGCCTGCTCAGCAGGATACTCCTGCTGAAGCGCCCGCAGAAGAGCCTGCCGCCGAGGCAGACCCGATGGCGGAGCTTGTCGCCGCGGCTCAGGCCGAGGGTGAGCTCGTTGTCTACGGCTCCTGCGAGGAAGAGTACCTCGCCGCCGCCTGCGAGAACTTCGAGGCCCTTTACGGCATCAAGACCACTTATCAGCGCCTGTCCACCGGTGAGGTCCAGGCAAAGATAGAGGAAGAGAACGGCAACCCGTCCGCTGACGTCTGGTTCGGCGGCACGACCGACCCGTACAACGTTGTTGCGGCAGAGGGTCTGCTTGAGGCTTACGAGGCGCAGAACGCTTCTCACCTCATCAGCGACATGTACCGCAATGCCGACGGCTACTGGTACGGCATCTATAAGGGAATCCTCGGCTTCATGGTCAACAAGGATGAACTCGCCCGTATGAATCTTGAGGCTCCTCAGGATTGGGCGGATCTGCTCAAGCCCGAGTATCAGGGCCTGATCTGGCTGTCCAACTACAACACCGCTGGTACCGCCAAGCTCGTTATCAACACCATGATCCAGAAGTACGGCCACGATGAAGGCATCCAGTACCTCGTAGACCTCGATAAGAACATTCAGGTCTACACCAAGTCCGGCTCCGGCCCGTCCAAGAACGTCGGCACCGGTGAGTGCGTCATCGGCATCGGCTTCCTGCATGACGGCATCACCCAGATCGTTGATAACGAGTACGGCAACATCGCCCTCGTGATCCCCTCCAGCGGCACCTCCTTTGAGATCGGCGCGACCGCCATGTTCAAGGGCGCTGCGCACCCCAACGCCGCGAAGCTGTGGATCGAGTACGCTCTGTCTCCAGAGTGCGTGGAGCTCGCTGCCAAGAACGGCTCTTACCAGTTCCTGGTCATCGACAACGCCACCCAGCCGAAGCAGGCCGCGGAGTTTGGTCTGGATCCCGACAACGTCATGGATTATGACTTTGAGGATGCCAAGAACAACATCGGCACCTACATTGAAGAGGTCATGGATGCTCTGAGCAAGAGCGGCGCCGACACCGGCGAGGATCGCTTCAAGACCGCGTAATCTTTACAAACCGTAAGGCGGCGGCTTCTGCCGCCGCCTTATTCATAAACCGTCCGATGGATCGACTGTCATTATGAACCCGCGCGATGTATGCGTGCCGGTTCATAATGGCAGCGGGTCTGTTTTTAAAGATACTACAAGTCAGGAGGGATTCCGCCTATGGCAAGAACACAGGGCGCGGCGCTGGATCGGAAGAAACTGATGGGTGACCCCATTCTGGTAACGACCATCGTCGTGCTGATCACGTTCCTCACGCTTTTCATTCTCTACCCTCTCGCCATACTGCTGGTGGACAGCTTTGTGGGCGACGGCGGCTTCAGCTTCAATGTGTTCAAGCGCATATTCGATATGCCGACATTTACCCGCGCCATTACGAACACGCTGAAGGTCGGCTTCCTCGTCGGCATTCTGTCCACGCTTGTCGGCCTGCTGTTCGCGTATGTGGAAGTGTACGTCCGCATGGGCAAATTCACCGGCGGCCTTTTCAAGGTGGTTTCCATGCTGCCGGTCGTGTCGCCGCCGTTCGTTCTCAGCCTTTCGATGATCATGCTTTTCGGCAAGGCGGGCATCATCACGCGCTTCTTGCTGAAGATCTACGATAACAGCGTATACGGCTTCTGGGGCATTGCCATCGTGCAAACGCTGACGTTTTTCCCGGTGTGCTACATGATGCTCAAGGGGCTTCTAAAAAACATCGATCCCTCGCTCGAAGAGGCCGCGCGCGACATGGGCGCTTCGCGCTGGAAGGTGTTCACGAGCGTCACGTTCCCGCTGCTGCTGCCGGGTCTCGGCAACGCGTTTCTCGTAACGTTTATCGAGTCGATCGCCGACTTTGCGAACCCCATGATCATCGGCGGCTCCTACGATACGCTCGCAACGACCATTTATCTCCAAATTACCGGCGCTTATGATAAGGCCGGCGCGGCGGCGATGGCGGTGGTGCTGCTCTGCATAACGCTCGCAATGTTCGCCGTGCAGAAGTACTATCTCGAGCGCAAGACTGCCGCCACGCTCACCGGCAAGGCATCCCGCGGCCGTATGCTCATCACCGACCGAAGCGTGAAGATCCCGCTCACGGTGCTCTGCTCGCTCGTGGCGCTGTTTGTTATTCTGATGTATCTTTGCGTGCCGGTCGGCGCGTTCTTCCCGACATGGGGCTACAAGTTTTTCCCGCTTACCGGCAAGTGGTTCAAGCTTGTATTCACACGTTACCATGGCTTCCAGGCGTTCCGCGATTCGTTTGTGCTGAGCTTGATCTCCGCGCCGGTCACTGCGCTTTTGAGCATGATCATCTCGTATCTCGTCGTGAAGCGCAACTTCAAATCCAAGGGCTTCATTGAGGCGGTGTCCATGCTCGCCATGGCGGTGCCGGGCACGGTTCTCGGTGTCGGCTACATACGCGGCTTCTCGGGTGGTCTCTTCCATACCGGCATTTTGCAGGGGCTTTACGGCACAGGGCTCATCCTCATCATCGTCTTTATCGTCCGCTCTCTGCCGACCGGCACACGAAGCGGCATTTCCGCGCTGCGGCAGATCGACAAGTCCATCGAGGAATCGGCCTACGATATGGGCGCGGACAGCTTCCGGGTGTTCATGACCGTAACGCTGCCGCTCATCAAGGATTCGTTTCTCAGTGGTCTCGTCACCGCGTTTGTCCGCAGCATCACCGCCATTTCCGCCATCATCCTGCTGGTGACGCCGCAGTTCCTGCTGATCACCGTGCAGATCAACGAATTCGCCGAAAAGGGCTCGTACAGCCTGGCCTGCGCCTTCGCCACCATCCTGATCGTCATCACCTACGGCGCGGTGCTGCTGATGAACCTGTTCATGAAGTACTTCGGCACCAGCAGAAAGCTCAAGGAGGGCAAATAAATGGATAAAGTGAAAAAAGGCGTCCGTCTGGAGCATATCTCCAAGATTTATCAGGATCCCAAAACCGGCAAGGACTTCTACGCGGTGAAGGACACCTCCCTGACCATCGAGCCGGGCAGCTTTGTGACGCTGCTGGGTCCCTCCGGCTGCGGCAAGACCACCACGCTGCGTATGATCGCCGGCTTTGAAAGCCCCGACGAGGGCGAAATCTATCTGGGCGACGAGGCCATCAACGCCCTGACCCCCAACAAGCGGGACACCGCCATGGTGTTCCAGAGCTACGCTCTGCTGCCCCACTATAACGTATTCGACAACGTGGCCTACGGCCTGAAGCTGCGGAAGGTTCCCAAGGACGAGATCAAGGAACGGGTCATGAAAATCCTGGATCTGGTGGAGCTGACCGGCATGGAGGGCCGCATGACCAACCAGCTGTCCGGCGGCCAGCAGCAGCGTGTGGCGCTGGCCCGCGCACTGGTGATCGAGCCGTCCGTCCTGCTGTTCGACGAGCCCCTCAGCAACCTGGACGCCAAGCTGCGCGTCTCCATGCGTACCGAGATCCGCCGTATCCAGCAGGAGGTGGGCATCACTGCCATCTACGTGACCCACGACCAGTCCGAGGCCATGGCCCTTTCTGACAACATCATCATCATGAAAAACGGCGTGGTGGAGCAGATGGGTAGCCCCCAGGAAATTTACTACCACCCGGTCAACGAATTCGTGGCGGACTTCATCGGCGAGGCCAACTTCCTGAAGGGCGTCATGAGCGGCCACAACGGCACCCACGCCCTACTGACCATCGAGGGGCACGAAATGCCCATCGCCGGCCGGGACGATCTGAAGGAGGGCGAGACCTACACCGTGGTGCTGCGGCCAGAGTCCGGCCATCTGGCGGATCAGGGCGGCCTGCCCTGCAAGGTGATCGTGTCCTGCTTCATGGGTAGCTACCAGAACTATCACGTGATGGTGGGCGACACGCTGGTGAAGCTGGCAGAGCACAACCCCAAGAACAAGCGCATCTATCAGGTGGGCGAGGCGTGCCGCCTGGTGTTCGACCCGGAGGAGGTACACGTCTTGTAAGCTGGCGCAAAATCTACGATTTTGCTGCCAAAAGGGTTTGCGGCCCGCTGCGCGCCTTTGGCACTTGCTGGGCCGAGAAGTATTTTTCGCCACGCGCATGTCGTGGCAAAAAATGATTAAAATCATTTACGTCTGCGGACGTGAACTCTGCGAGGCTTTTTGGCTTTTTAACGCTCGGAGCGCCGCCATTCCGGCGGCGCTCCTTTCTTTCAGGAGGAACTCTTATGCTTTCTCAATGGTTGCAGCAGGCCAAGTCCGGCCAGAGCGTCTGGCTCAGCGATGTACGCCGGGACTGCGAAGCGCTGCCAGAGCATGTGGCCGTCACCATGCAGCTGACGCTGACGGACGGCACACGGCGTGACTTCTCCCTGCCCATCCCCCGGTGGGAGGGCGCGGAGCAGCGGCAGTTTGCGGCACAGTACGTCACCGCCTGCGTGTTCAACACCCTGTCCGCCCTCAGCGGTCGGGAAATGGCCTTCTATCTGGATCTGCGGGAGACGGAGGTCGTGGCCCTGCTGGGCGAATTGAACGACATCTTTCAGGTTCACGAGACGGTCCGCAGCGGCTATGGCAAGGTGGTCAACATCGCCAACCGCTTGTGCCGGGCCTTCGGCGGCGGGACGTTCTCCTTCGCCGTCCGTGACCGGAGCGCCTACGTTCCCGCGGCACAGGAGCCTCCACGCGGCGGCGACCTGCTGCCCCGGCTGCGGAAGGCGGTGGAGCGGTGCGGCAGCGGCGTATGCTGCGGCATCGACATCGGCGGCACCGACATCAAGGCGGCGGTGGCGGTGGATGGCCGTCTGGTGTGCGTGAAGGAGTACGACTGGAACCCCGCCGCCAGCCCGGTGGCCGAGGGTCTGACCGGTCCCATCACCTTGCTGGTGCGTCTGATGGCCTGCTGCGCCGCAGGGATGACCCCGGCGCTTCAGGCGGCGCTGGACAAGGACGCCAGCGATGAGGAAATGGCCCGCGCCGTGGCCCAAAGCGCCAGCGTGCCGCTGGATGTGCTGGGCATCAGCTTCCCGGATGTGGTGATCCGCAATCGGATCGTGGGCGGCGAGACGTATAAAACGCGCGGGATGCGCGAAAACGCGGCGCTGGACGAGACCTTCTGCCGCGAGCTATGCGCCAAGTGGCATATTCCGCTTGCGGTGTTTCATGTACAGGTAGATTCCCATGGCAGCACGGAGGATGCTGCGCGCCGCGCGCGCTACGCGGCCTTTGAGCAGGCGATGCCGGCGGGTCAAGCCGCCGTGCTGGCGCTGGCACATCATATGGATGATCAGGCTGAAACGGTGCTGATGCATCTGATCTATGGCAGCGGCATGGCCGGGTTATCTGGCATGCGGGAGTTGAGCGGCGCTTTCTGGCGGCCGCTGCTTACCGTCCGCCGCACGCAGATTCGAGACGCTTTGACGGCGCTCCATCAGCCCTGGCGTGAGGACGAAAGCAATCAGGATACAGCCTATACGCGCAATCATCTGCGCGCGCGGGCTTTGCCTGCCTTGGAGCAGGCAAATGCGTCTGCCGTGCCTGCCATTTGCCGCGCGGCTGATATCCTGCGGCAGGAGGACGGCTTGCTCAATCACCTGGCGCAGGATGCGCTTTCGGGTGCGTGCGGCAGAGGAATGCATCGCTTTATCTTGCTGAAGGCGCTGACGGATCAGGAGCCTGCCATGCAGCGCAGAATGCTGCGCGTTTATGCAGCGGAGGCCGGCCTTGCGCTGGATTATGAGCAGACCGAGCGCCTGCGCGCGCTGCTGGATAGAGCAGATGGCAGTTATGCGAATGTGCCCGGCGATTGGCGTGCTTTACGAACAAGAACGCGCCTTCATCTGCTGCCGCCCAAGATCGACGCCTGCACGCTGGATGCGAATGCGCTGTGTATACTGCCTTTTGCAGGCAAGCGCGGCGATGGACGGCTGACGCAGGTTGTTCCGGAGAACGTACTTGCGCGCGGAATTGAGCTTCGCACACGTCAAACGGGCGATTTTATCCGGCCGTTTGGCATGCAGGGGACAAAAAAACTAAAGGACTACCTGATTGACCGGCAGATCGACCTGCCATTTCGTGACGACTGGCCGCTGGTGTGCCAGGGCAGCGAGGTGCTGTGGGTAATCGGCGTGGGCGCGTCCGAGACGCTGCGCGCGGCGCCGGGGGATCAGGCAGCCA
>ENA-OUQC01001380-OUQC01001380.1-human-gut-metagenome-genome-assembly--contig:-NODE-1380-length-12791-cov-4.211134_pt1 | contig 12791 bp, 8 predicted proteins | sample MGYA00237942_ERZ548815 | MGnify/ENA primary metagenome ERZ548815 (study PRJEB26490, sample SAMN05194722) | human gut metagenome | biome: terrestrial biome; feature: human-associated habitat; material... | reverse complement strand
TTGTTTGTGTGTGGGTATGAACCTGTAGGGGACGGCGTCCCGACGTCCCGTCAGAGCGGCAGCGCCGCGCTGCAAGGCTCCCTCCGTGTGGGGCTGTCGATGCTGCCCGTCGGTGGAGATTTTCGTCCCGGCGATGGCGAAGCCGTGCCGCCATACTTTGTGTATGGCAAGCCGCTGCAACAAAGTATTGGCGCAAGAGATACGCCTTTGTCAGCTTACATCGATCATATCAAGGTACTTATAACCATTTTCAGCGATATAGTCCTTTCTGCCGGATAGGTTATCGCCCAGCAGCAGGTCGAATACCCGGGCGGTCTCCTCCGCCTCGTCGGGCAGCACACGCACCAGCCGCCGGGTCTCCGGGTTCATGGTAGTCTCCCACATCATCTCCGGCTCGTTTTCACCCAAGCCCTTGGAGCGCATGATGGTGAGCTTTTTTCCTGCCAGCTTCTGGACCAGCGCGTCCTTTTCCTTGTCGTTATAGGCAAAATAGGGTGTTTCCCGGCCCTTACAGGTGATCTCGTAAAGGGGGGATTCCGCGATATAGACATAGCCCCGGTCGATGAGGGTGGGCGTCAGCCGGTAAAGCATGGCCAGGATCAGCGTGCGGATCTGATAGCCGTCCTCGTCGGCATCGGTGCAGATGATGATCTTGTTCCAGCGCAGGGCGGAAAGATCAAAGGAATTGATATCCTTGACCCGGCTCTTGACCTCCACGCCGCAGCCCAGCACCCGCAGCAGGTCGGTAATGATCTCGCTTTTGAAGATCCGGTCATATTCCACCTTCAGGCAGTTGAGGATCTTGCCGCGGACGGGCATGATGGCCTGATATTCCGCGTCTCTCCCCTGCTTGACGGAGCCGAGGGCCGAATCGCCCTCCACGATATAAAGCTCCCGCCGGGCGGGATCCTTGGTGCGGCAGTCCACGAACTTCTGGACGCGGTTGGTGATGTCCAGCGTGCCGGAGAGCTTTTTCTTCAGGCTCAGGCGGGTGCGCTCCGACTGCTCTCTGGCCCGCTTGTTCACCAGGACCTGATCGGCGATCCGGTCGGCCTCCTGCCGGTTTTCCGTGAAATAGACCTCCAGCGAGGAGCGGAGAAACTCCGTCATCATCTCCTGAATGAACCGGTTGGTGATGGCCTTTTTCGTCTGGTTCTCGTAGGAGGTATAGGTGGAAAAGCCGTTGGTCACAAGGATCAGGCTGTCGGAAATATCGTTCCAGCCCACCTTGCTCTCGTTTTTCTGATATTTATTGGTTTTTTTCAGATAAGCATCTATCGCAGAAACAAAGGCGGAGCGGGCCGCCTTGTCCGGGGCGCCGCCGTGCTCCAGGAAGGAGGAATTGTGGTAATATTCGATCAGCGGCGCGGCGTTGGAAAAGCAGAAGGCCGCCTCCACCTTCACCCGGTATTCCGGCTTGTCCGGCCGGTCGCGGCCGGTGCGCTCCGTCTTAAAATATCGGGGCGCGGTGAGAGCCGTCTCCCCTGCCAGCTCCGCCACATAATCCCGGATGCCGTTTTCATAGAGAAACTCATAGGTCTCAAATCGATCCGGCCCGGTCTCGTCCTTCAGAATGAACCGCAGGCCCGCGTTGACCACAGCCTGCCGCTTGAGCGTCTCCTGATAAAAGGCCAGAGGAATGTCGATGTCGGTAAACACCTGAATATCCGGCTTGAAATGCTGGACGGTGCCGGTTTTTTTGCCCGCATAGGGCGTCTTGATCATGCCGTTTGGGGCGTCGGTGCGGTTTTCTCCCCGTTCAAAGTGCAGGCGGTATTCATAACCGTCCCGCCGGGAGATCACATCAAAAAACTCCGAGGAATACTGGGTGGCGCAGGCGCCCAGGCCGTTGAGGCCCAGAGAGTATTCATAGTTTTCGCCGCTGTCGTTGCTGTATTTGCCGCCGGCATAAAGCTCGCAGTAGATCAGCTCCCAGTTGTAGCGCTGCTCCTTTTCGTTATAATCCAGCGGCATGCCCCGGCCGAAGTCCTCCACCCGGATGGAATGATCCAGATAGCGGGTCACATGGATCTCGCTGCCATAGCCCTCCCGGGCTTCGTCGATGGAGTTGGACAGTATCTCAAAAAAAGCATGCTCGCAGCCCTCCAGCCCGTCGGAGCCAAAGATGACCCCCGGGCGCTTGCGGACCCGGTCCGCCCCCTTCAGGGCGGAGATGCTTTCGTTGTCGTAGCGGTGCGCAGACTTCGCCATAAAGACCCTCCTGCTGTTTTCATGATTCGGACCCATATAGTTTATCCGAAAAAGCCGCCGCTGTCAAATCCCCCGGCGGCAGGGCAGATTTTCATTGAAAAGCCGGCGGGATCGTGGCATAATGGGAGCAAAGGCTCAGGAGCTTTCCGTGACGGTGATCACCAGCCGGCGCTCCTCCCATTGGAGCCTTGCCTGCCAGCTTCCGCCGGTATCGGGCAGCACCAGCCGCCAGAAAAGCGTCTCCTCCTGCCGGAGGGCGGAGCTGTGGCGCAGCCAGCTGTCCTGCACCGGGACCGGCTCTCCCCCGCAGGGCTGCAGAGACACCTGCAGCACATCGCCGCTGCAGCGGACGGCGGCAGCGCACGGCCCGGAAAGCGCAAAGCTCAGCTGATGCCCCCCGGCCGTTTCCTGCCCAGTGACGGAGCGCACCTCCGCCCTCTGCTCCGGCCGCACCGCCGTCAGCGTAAAGGCGGAAAGCTCTACGGAGACCACCCCGTTCCGCTGGGTGCAAAACAGCACCGGACGGGTGACGCTCTCGCAGTTGTAGGGGGCCTCCGCCGGGATGCGGCCGGTATAGCGGCCCTGTCCGTCGCTGCGCAGCCGGGCCCAGCCACTGCCCCAGAAGGCCGTCACCTGGCTCCGGGCCGGGGCCGCATAGCGCAGCGCAGCCCGCGCGCCGGAAAGGACGGCGCAGTCGCCGTAGTCCCCCGCATAGACGGGCTTTGCCGCCGCCGCAGGGACGGCGCCGGTCTCCTGCGAAAAGGCCTGACGGACGCCGTCCTCCGCCGGCTGGCCCAGCACCGATCCGTAGCGAAACAGCACTGCGCCGCAGGCCACATCAGAAAGCCGGATGCGGCTCAGCTGCCGCAGCAGCTCGTCGCTGCCATACCAGAGAGAGCCTTCCTCCGCCTGGGCGGATTTATAGGCCGCAAGGCCGATATAGAGCTTCACCTGCGTATCCCGGGCGACGCCGCTCCACCAGTCCAGCATGGTCTGGTATTCCCCGGAGGCGGCTCCGATCTCCCAATAGATCTGGGGGATGATATAATCCACCAGCTCCTCCCGGACCCACCGGCGGGAATCCGCATAATGATCGTAGTAGGACTGCCCGCCCCGGGTCTCCGCCCCCAGCGGATCGTGGTCGGCCGTGGCCCAGATGCCTGCCGGCGAGACGCCGAACACCGCGCCGGGCCGCACCCGGTGGGTCAGCTCGCCCAGCGCGGCCACCAGCCCGGTCACCGATGCCCGGCGAAAATCGCCCACGCTCTCATAATCCCCACCATAGTTCCGGAAGGTCTCCTCATCGGCAAAGTCGCTGCCGGGGTAAAAATAATCGTCCAGATGCAGCCCGTCCACCGGATAGCGCTGCAGCAGCTCTTCTGCCACCGACAGCAGCATCTGCCGCACCTCCGGCCGGCCGGGATCGTAATAAAGACAGCCATCGGTGTGAAACACCACCCATTCCGCCTGCTGCCGGGCCGGATGCTCTGGGCAGAGCTGGGCAAAGGCCTGCTCCCGGCTCTCCGCCGCCTTGCGGGTGATCCGATAAGGGTTGATCCAGGCGTGGAGCTGCAGACCCGCCTCCCGGCACAGCTGCAAATAGCATTCCAGCGGATCAAAGCCCCCGTCGGCCGCCTGCCCCTGAACGCCGGAGAGCCACTGGCTCCAGGGCTCCGTCTCCGAGACATACAGCGCGTCGGCACAGGGCCGCACCTGCAGGAAGATGGCGTTCATGCCCCAGTCCTTTGCGTTTTTCACCACGGTCTCCGCCTCCGCCTGCAGGGCAGCGGCAGAAAGCCCCGGGGCGGAGGGCCAGTCCAGACCGTAGACTGTGCTCACCCAGACGCCCCGCAGCTCCAGCGAGGCTCCGTGGACGGGCAGCGTCAGCGCCCCCAGGGCGCACAGCAATGCAAACAGCAAACCGAGCTTGATCAGTTTTTTCATAAAACCTCCATAGAAAGAGAAAGGGGGAGACCCGCATGGGTCTGCACGACGGACACCGGCAGCGGCTGCTCCAGCGCTTTTTGCGGGAAGGGCTGGACGGCTTTGACGAGCACAATATTCTGGAGCTGCTGCTGTTTTATGCCATCCCGCGGAAGGATACCAACGAGCTGGCCCACCGGCTGATGGACGATTTCGGCAGTCTGGCCGGCGTTTTGGACGCCTCGGCGCAGGAGCTGCAGCAGGTGGAGGGCGTCGGCGAAAATACGGCGGGCTTCCTCAAGCTGCTGCCGGAGCTCACCCGGGTCTATTACAGCCAGAAGCAGCAGGATCTCTGCCTGGCTTCCACCGAGCAGGCGGGGCGCTTTTTGCTGCCCCGCTTCATCGGGCGGCAGGAGGAGACCGTTCTGCTCACCTGTCTGGACGGGAAGTGCCGGGTGCTCAGCTGCACGGTGCTCCACAAGGGCAGCCTTAATTCCTCCGAGGTGAATGTGCGCAAGCTGCTCACCGCCGCCCTGAAACACAACGCGGCGGCGGTGATCCTGGCCCACAACCATCCCGGCGGCGTGGCCCTGCCCTCGCCGGAGGATCTTTCCACCACCGCCCGGATCAAGGCCGCGCTGGAAGCGGCGGACATCCGTCTGCTGGACCATATCATCGTGGCGGACCACGACTTCGTTTCGCTGGCAGACAGCGGCTATTGCTGACCCTCCGATCTTTTTTGCCAATTTCTCCTTCAGGCGGCGTTTTGCCGCCTGTTTTGCTTGCAATAGAACGAATGTTCTGCTATACTGGAGGGGTAGGACATTTCATCAGACAGGAGGCGCTTATGCCGGAATTTCGTTTGAAAAGCAGCTATCAGCCTGCCGGCGGACAGCCGGAGGCCATCGAGCAGCTGGTGCGGGGGGCCAGGCTGGGCTTTCCGGAGCAGACCATGCTGGGCGTCACCGGCGCGGGCAAGACCTTTGTCATGGCCAATGTGATCCAGCAGCTCCAGCGGCCAACGCTGGTGCTCACCCACAACAAGACCCTGGCGGCCCAGCTCTGCTCGGAGTTCCGGGAGTTTTTCCCGGAAAACGCAGTGGAGTTTTTCGTTTCCTATTATGATTATTACCAGCCGGAGGCCTATATCCCCTCCACAGACACTTATATTGAAAAGGATTCCGATGTAAACGCGGAGCTGGACCGGCTGCGCCACAGCGCCACCTCCAGTCTGTTCGAGCGGCGGGATGTGATCATCGTGGCCAGCGTCTCCTGCATCTATTCTCTGGGCAACCCCATCGACTACGCCAATATGGTGATCTCCCTGCGTGTGGGACAGGAGCGGGATCGGGACAAGCTCTGCGCCAAGCTGGTGGAGCTGCAGTATGAGCGCAACGACATCAATTTTGAGCGCAACCGCTTCCGCGTCCGGGGCGACACGCTGGAGATCCATCTGGCCTATACCGACGAATACGCCCTGCGCATCGAGTTTTTCGGCGACGAGATCGACCGCATCGCGGAGATCAACCCCGTCACCGGCGCGCCCCGGCGCTTCGTAGACCATGTGGCCATCTATCCTGCCTCCCATTATGTCACACCCCGGGACAAAATGGAAGAGGCCCTGCAGGATATCCGGACGGAAATGGAAGCCCGGGTCAAATATTTCGAGGAAAACAACAAGCTCATCGAGGCCCAGCGCATCCGCCAGCGGACGGAATATGACATGGAGATGCTCCGGGAGATCGGCTTCTGCTCCGGCATCGAAAACTACAGCAGGGTCATGTCCCGCCGGGCGCCGGGCAGCGCGCCCTATACGCTGCTGGACTATTTCCCCAAGGATTATCTCATGTTCATCGACGAATCCCATGTGATGCTGCCCCAGCTGCGGGCCATGTACCATGGCGACCGGGCCAGGAAGGAGATGCTGGTGAACTACGGCTTCCGCCTGCCCTCCGCCTTTGACAACCGGCCGCTGAGCTTCGAGGAGTTTCAGCAGCGGGTCGGTCAGGTGGTTTATGTCTCCGCCACCCCCGGCGAATATGAGCGCTCCCGCTCCAGCCAGATCGTGGAGCAGATCATCCGCCCCACCGGCCTTCTGGATCCGGAGGTGGAGGTCCGCCCGGCGGAGGGGCAGATCGACGATCTCATCGCGGAGATCAAGGCCCGGGAGGCGAAAAACCAGCGGGTCCTGGTGACGACGCTCACCAAGCGCATGGCGGAGGATCTGACGGATTATCTCACCCAGCAGAATATCAAGGTGAAATATATGCATCATGATATCGACACCATCCAGCGCATGACGCTGCTGCGGGATCTGCGGCTGGGCGAGTTTCAGGTGCTGGTGGGCATCAATCTGCTGCGGGAGGGGCTGGATCTGCCGGAGGTCTCTCTGGTCGCCGTTCTAGACGCCGACAAAGAGGGCTTCCTGCGGAGCGAGACGTCGCTCATCCAGACCATCGGCCGCGCCGCGCGGAACGCGGAGGGCAAGGTCATCCTCTATGGCGAGACTGTTACGCCCTCCATGCAGGCGGCCATAGACGAGACCAACCGCCGCCGGGCCGTGCAGTCCGCCTTTAACCGGGAACACGGCATCACCCCCAAGACCGTTTACAAGAGCGTCCGGGACATCATCGAGATCTCCCACGACGCCTCCGCCAAGCTGCCGCAGGCCAGCCGCAAAAAGCTGAGCCTTTCCGCCATGGAGGAGGAGATCCGCCGTCTGGAGCGCCAGATGAAGGAGGCCTCCAAAATGCTGGAGTTTGAATATGCCGCCGTCCTGCGGGACCAGATCCGGGATCTGCGGCGGCAGCAGGAGGAAGCGCAGAAAACCAAAAAAGACCGGTAAACTGAATCGAGGAAACAATTTATGCAGGATTCCATCATCATCAAGGGCGCCCGCGCCCACAATCTAAAAAATGTGGATGTGACCATCCCCCGCAACAAGCTGACGGTGATCACCGGCATCTCCGGCTCCGGCAAGAGCAGCCTTGCCTTCGACACCATCTATGCCGAGGGCCAGCGGCGGTATGTGGAGTCGCTCTCCAGCTATGCCCGGATGTTTCTCGGCCAGATGGAGAAGCCCGATGTGGACTCCATCGAGGGTCTCTCCCCCGCCATCTCCATCGACCAGAAGACCACCTCCAAAAACCCCCGCTCCACCGTGGGCACGGTAACGGAGATATACGACTATCTCCGCCTTCTGTACGCGCGCCTCGGCGTGCCGCACTGTCCCATATGCGGAAAGGAGATACGCCAGCAGACGACGGATCAGATACTCGACCGCATTACGGAGCTGCCCGAGGGCGAGCGTTTTATGCTGCTTGCGCCCGTTGTCCGCGGCAAGAAGGGCAGACACGAAAAGGTCTTTGAGTCCGCCAAGAAAAGCGGATTTTCAAGAGTCCGCTGCGACGGCATCATATACGATCTTTCCGAAATATTCGAGCTTGAAAAAAATCAGAAACACAATATAGAGATCGTTGTGGACAGGCTTGTGATGAAGCCCGATCTGCGCACGCGCCTGACCGACAGCGTTGAGACCGCCCTCAGAGAGGGCGGCGGCAGGCTGATCGTGCTCACCGTCCCCCGCGACGGCGGCGAGGAAAAGGAATACCAGTTTTCCACAAACTATGCCTGCGACGAGCACGGCATAAGCCTCGGCGAGCTTGAGCCGAGAATGTTTTCGTTCAACAATCCCTTCGGCGCGTGCAAGGCTTGCTCGGGTCTGGGAGTTACGCAGCGCATCTCCATCGACCGCATCATGCCCGACCGCTCGCTTTCGCTGCTTGATTCGGGAATTGCGGTAAACGGCTTCAAAACATTGGGCCCCGACACATGGATGGGTCCGCTGTTCGCAGAGGTGGGACGGCACCACGGCTTTACCATGGATCAGCCTCTTTCCACCTTCTCCGACTCTGCCATGAAAGCTCTGCTGTACGGCACAGGCGACGAGATATATGACATCAGCCGCGGCTTCGGCGGCTATGTGCGCCGCCAGAAGGTCAAGTACGACGGCATTGTGAAAATGATCTCCGCACGCATGGCGCAGGGTGGTGCGGAACAGGACTACTACGATCAGTTTCTTGAGGAGCTGCCCTGCCCCGAGTGCGGCGGCAGCAGACTTTCCCCCGCGTCCCTCGCGGTGACGGTGGGCGGCAAGAATATCGACGAGTTCTGCTCCATGTCCGTTGCCGACTCTCTCAAATTCGTAAACTCTCTCGAGTTTACCGAAACGGAAATGCAGATCGCCCGCGAGATCATCAAAGAGCTGCGCTCGCGCCTGGGCTTTCTTGTCTCCGTGGGACTTGATTATCTGACCCTTTCGCGCCGCAGCGGAACGCTCTCCGGCGGAGAAGCGCAGCGCATACGCCTTGCGACGCAGATAGGCTCTTCTCTGGCAGGCGTGCTTTATATACTGGACGAGCCCAGCATCGGTCTGCATCAGCGGGACAACACAAAGCTCATTTCCACGCTGAAAAGTCTGAGAGACCTGGGCAACAGCGTTATCGTCGTCGAGCACGACGAGGAGACGATGGAGGCGGCGGACTATATCGTCGATATAGGTCCCGGCGCGGGCGTGCACGGCGGAGAAGTCGTTTTCGCAGGAACGCCGGAGGAGATCAAAAAGGACGAAAAGTCAATAACCGGCGCGTTTCTCTCCGGCAGAAGAAAGATCGCTGTGCCCAAAACGCGGCGCAGCGGCAACGGCAGCTTTCTCACCGTTGTGGGCGCCTGCGAAAACAACCTTAAAAACATTGACGTAAGTATCCCGCTCGGATGCTTTGTATGCGTGACGGGCGTTTCAGGCAGCGGAAAATCCTCTCTTGTAAACTCAATTATTTACCGTTCTCTTGCGGCAAAGCTCAACCGCGCCGTCACATATCCGGGCAAACACAAGGATATCCTCGGTACCGAGGCGCTCGACAAGATCATCAACATCGACCAGAGTCCCATAGGCAGGACTCCGCGCTCAAACCCCGCGACCTATACGGGACTTTTCGCTGATATACGCGAGCTTTTCGCAAAAACTCCCGCCGCGAACCTGCGCGGATACAAATCGGGCAGATTTTCGTTCAACGTCCGCGGCGGACGCTGCGAAGCCTGCGAGGGCGACGGCGTGAAGAAGATAGAAATGCACTTTCTGCCCGATGTGTACGTCACCTGCGACGTCTGCCACGGCAAACGGTACAACAGAGAGACCCTTGAGGTCAAGTACAAAGGGCGCAGTATTGCCGACGTGCTTGAAATGACCGCCGAGGAGGGAGCGGAATTCTTTGCGGACATCCCCCGCATCTCCTCAAGGCTGCGTACTCTGTGCGACGTAGGTCTGGGATATGTAAAGATAGGCCAGTCGTCCACAACGCTTTCCGGAGGAGAAGCGCAGAGGGTAAAGCTTGCAACGGAGCTTTCAAAGCGCAGCACGGGCAGGACAATATATGTGCTTGACGAGCCTACGACGGGACTGCATTCCGCAGACGTCGAAAAGCTCATCGAGGTGCTGCAGCGCCTTGTGGATCAGGGCAACACAGTGCTTGTCATAGAGCACAACCTTGATATTATAAAAACCGCGGACTATATTATAGATCTCGGGCCCGAGGGCGGAGACGGCGGCGGGCAGATAGTCTGCTGCGGCACGCCGGAAAAGGTCGCAAAGTGCAAAAAGTCTTATACGGGGCAGTATCTTAAGGACAAGCTTCGCGGCTGAGACGGCTGCGCTTTGTGTTGACAAGGCGCGCGCCGTTTGGTATAATTGCCGTAAGCAAAGCCGCGGCAAAAATTTCTGCATATAACGGAGATGCTTTATGAAAAAACTCGCTTCTGTAATACTTGCGGCCGTTTGCGTCTGCCTTATGCTGGCGGCGTGCGGCGCGAAGATCGAATTCACTCCTCTCGACGAGGGCGGCGTTACTAAAGTATACCTGACATCTACCGGCGAAGAGCTTGACACCGAAGCCTACAGAAAGGCTTACAACGAGAGCACCGTGGGCGAGGAGGCAAGTCCCAGCGACGTCAGCGGCAGCACGGATATGATACTGTTTATCCTCAGCGACGGCAAGACCGTTCCCGTATACGTTATGGGAGAAAATGAATTTATCATAGGCGGCAGCGGCGACGCGGTCTATTATACCGTGACCAACAGCAGCCTGTACGATCTTGTGAACGCTCAGAAATAAAAGAAAAAGCGGGGGAGGGCGCCTAAGCCCTCCCCGACCGATATAATATGAATTTTGATCTATCCCGATGCGAAATGTGCCCCCGCAGGTGCGGCGCAAACAGATATCGCGCGGCGGGCGCCTGCGGCGAGGGCGCCGAGGTTCGCGTCGCAAAAGTCATGCTTCACCGCTGGGAGGAGCCGTGCATAAGCGGCAGCGACGGTCACCGCGGCAGCGGAGCCGTGTTTTTCTCCGGCTGCCCGCTCAGGTGCGTTTTCTGCCAGAACCGCGATATCAGTCGAGGCGGCGCGGGCGAGACCGTGTCCCCCGAGCGGCTTGCCGAAATATTTGAAAAGCTTGAGGCTGCAGGCGCGTACAATATAAATCTTGTGTCGCCCACGCAGTTTGCCTGTCAGATCACAAAGGCGCTTGATCTGTACCGCCCGACGGTGCCCGTCGTGTTCAATACCGGCGGATACGAGCGCGGAGAGGCGATCCGCGCTCTCAAGGGCTACGCAGACATTTATCTTACGGATTTCAAGTACGGCACGAACTCCGTCGGCGCGAAATACAGCGCCTGTCCCGACTATACGGACGCGGCGCTGCCGGCGCTGCGCGCCATGGTCGAGACGGTGGGCACCCCCGTTTTTTCGGGCGGCGGTATGCTGCGCAGCGGGGTCATAGTGCGCCATCTGGTGCTGCCCGGGCAGAGGCACGATTCTCTGAAGGTTCTTGAAAAGATCGCCGACGCCGTCGGCACAAAAAATATTATACTGAGCCTTATGAGCCAGTACACGCCGGATTTTGCTCCGCCGGATATGCCGGAGATACGGCGCAGGGTCACGACGTTTGAGTACGAAAGCGTCAGAAGCGCGGCGCTTGAAATGGGCTTTGAGGGCTATTCGCAGGACGCTTCAAGCTCCGACTGCCGATATACGCCCGATTTTTCAAGGGCGGCGGGCGGCAGAGAACATTCCGACATCGAAAACGGGAGAATTTCATGAAAAACTACGATTATCTCATAGTGGGCGCGGGGCTGTACGGCGCCGTATTTGCCAGGCAGATGACCGACGCGGGCAAAAAATGCCTTGTTATAGACAAGCGCTCTCATATAGGCGGCAACGTCTATACCGAAGAGGAGGAGGGCATAAACGTCCACCGCTACGGCGCGCATATTTTCCACACGGACAGTGACGAGGTGTGGAATTACGTAAACCGCTTTGCCCGTTTCAACAGATACACGAACAGCCCGATCGCGGTGTACGGCGACGAGGTCTACAACCTGCCGTTCAACATGAACACGTTTTCAAAGCTCTGGGGCGTGCGCACCCCCGGCGAGGCCATGGCGGAAATTGAGCGTCAGAAGCGTGACGGCGCCTGCGAAAGCGCCGAAAATCTTGAGCAGCAGGCTATAAGTCTTGTGGGCAGGGATATATATGAAAAGCTGGTAAAGGGCTACACCGAAAAGCAGTGGGGCAGACCCTGCAGCGAGCTGCCGGCGTTTATAATCCGCCGTCTGCCCGTCAGATTTACATATGACAACAACTATTTCAACGACAGATATCAGGGCATACCCGAGGGCGGATACACCCCCATGCTGCAAAAGCTCCTTTCGGGGATCGACGTCCGCACGGATACGGATTTTCACGGCGATCGGGAAAATCTTTCAAACGAGGCGGAAAAGATACTGTACACCGGCATGATAGACGAGTATTTCGGCTATCGGCTCGGCGAGCTTGAATACAGAAGCCTGCGCTTTGAAACGTCGGTGCTTGATATGGATAATTTCCAGGGCTGCGCCGTTGTCAACTACACGGACTACAAGGTGCCGTACACGAGAATAATCGAGCACAAGCATTTTGAGTTCGGCAGGCAGCCGAAAACGGTAATAACCAGGGAGTACCCGGCAAAGTGGGAGCGCGGCTGCGAGCCGTACTATCCCATGAACGACGAGCGAAACAACGGGCTGTATAAGCGCTATGCCGCTCTCGCCGAAGGCGAGAAGAACGTGATATTCGGCGGCAGGCTGGGACTTTACCGCTATCTTGATATGGACGACGTTGTGGAAGCCGCTCTTGCTGCGGCGGTCCGCGAGACGGAAGGGTAAACGTAAGAACAAGGCTGCCGTACGGCAGCCTTGTTCTTACGTTTGGAGTGAACTTCACCGCTCCGTATAACCACCCGATGCCCCACTCGTCCGCGTGCCCGCCGCGCTTACCGCACCGCACGCACCCGCATCCGCCGTCCCTTGCCCCGCCGAAGTTTTGAAACTGCAGGCTTTCAGTTTTTTGCAAAGCATTTCAAACTCTATCGTCAGCTTGCCGAACTTATGTAAAAGATGTGAGGGGCTACTGTCCCGGCAGTAGCCGCGAACGGGCGCCGGCTTTCGGCTTTTGGGAATTGGAAAAGCAATTCAAACTTTGTCGTCAGCTTGACGTACGTAAGTGAAAAAAACGTGAAGGGACTACTTTTCCGTAAGCAGCCACGGACGGGCGCCTGCTTTCGGCT
>ENA-OUQC01001377-OUQC01001377.1-human-gut-metagenome-genome-assembly--contig:-NODE-1377-length-12819-cov-7.035647_pt1 | contig 12819 bp, 17 predicted proteins | sample MGYA00237942_ERZ548815 | MGnify/ENA primary metagenome ERZ548815 (study PRJEB26490, sample SAMN05194722) | human gut metagenome | biome: terrestrial biome; feature: human-associated habitat; material... | reverse complement strand
CTGTTTGTCCTTCGCATCCGCCAGCCGCTGCGCGTAATCGTTCTGCCGCGTATAGCACTCCTGCAGCTTGTCGCTGGCCTGCTGAAGCGCGCGCTCATACTGGCCGACCGCATCCTGCTGCAGCTGAAAGGTGCGCTGAAGCGTGGACAATTTGGAGGACAGACCCGCCGTGGTTGTCTCAAAATTCTCTACGCCCGCGGAGGCCAGCCGGAACGCCGATTCCGCTTCCTGGATCTGCTTGTTGATGGATTTGATATTGCGTGTGAAATTATCACTGTTCAATGACAGCGATACCACGAGATCGCGGAGCGTCTCGCTCATGCCGGCTCACCTCCCGTAGATAAAAGAGTGCGAAAGTGTATTATGTATTGCGTTTTGCAATACACTATGGTATAATTCAATTGAAAGGGGTGATTGTATGGCTAAGAGTTCCAATGTAATGGCTCGCGTTGAGCCGGAAATTAAAGAGCAGGCCGAGAGCATCCTGTCGCAGCTCGGTCTCCCTGTTTCTGTGCTGATCAATTCTCTGTACAGACAGATCATCATGCGGGGCGGAGTGCCGTTTTCCATGACGGTGCCTTCTCATGCCATTTCCCGCGATACCATGAGCGATGCGGACTTTAACGCGATGATGAGCGTCGGCCTGCAGCAGGCGAAAGCAAATGAATCCATTTCGCTGAATGACGCAATGAACGACCTGCTTCGAGGAATCTGACGCATGGAGTACGAAGTTAGAATTACGCTTCAGGCGCAGGCACATCTGCGTGAGATCAGAGATTATATCGCGCAGAAACTTCTGGCGCCTGAAGCCGCAAAAAGTACCGTTCAGCGATTGGGTACAGTGATGGCTTCTCTTTCTCAGATGCCGAAACGCGTTCCATTGGTGGAGGAAGAGCCCTGGCGTTCGGAGGGCGTTCGGGTCAGAGCAGTCAGGAACTTTCTCATATACTTCTGGGTGAATGAAGCGGAAAAGACAGTTCAGGTCATCGCCGTCATTTACGCCAGGCGTGACCAGACAAGCGTTCTTTCACAGCTTGATCTGCAATAATCACATCGCAGAAGGACTCAGGCTCGACCACACCTCGTCAATGTAGCGTTGACGGGGTTTTCTCTTTTTCTGCTCCTGCTTTGCGTTCCATGCGCGTATCTTCAGAAATCCCGGCATGTCCATGCGGTCGATTTCATCCATGCGCCAGCCAGATTCCAAGAGCGAATTGTAGGTGGAATAGATGAATTCAGGCAGCGTCAGAACAGCGGAATCTCTTCCGACTCCGTCGTTTTCGGCGTACTCGCCGGTTCCTTCGCCGCCTTCGTAGGGAATTCACTGAGGATTTTTGTTGTCTGGGTCTGCACGGCCATCAGCGCCAACGCAATGTCGTGCATCAGGCGATCCACGGGATAGCCGTCCAGCACGTCGTCCGGGCCGAACTGATTCCCGAACAGCAGGCAGAACCAGCGGATCATCACGTCCATCGCGTCGGTGACGCTGATCTGCTGCTCCTGGGGAATTTCTTCGCCCTTTACCGCGGCGTTGGACAATGCCACGATTTTGGCATACATTTTCGCCGCGGGCTCCATCTCTCGCAGCGCGCGCCCGGAGATGAAATCCACCGCGTATTTCTTATCCTTGAGGGTACAGGTAATCATGGCGAAAACCTCCTATATTAGATGAAGGAATTCCCGCGCAGCGTCCTGCCGCGCGGGAAGTGGGAAACGGGAAAAGGCAGATCAGCCGCCCGTCGTAAAGACCGGCTCGTACACGCTCTGCAGGAAGGTCGCACCTTTCGCCGCAGTAAAGTAGAGTAGGAATACGCCGCCTTGCCTCATGTCTGAGGCAGGTTTGCGCAGTCCCCTCCCAGAACCGGACTTGCACCTCTCAGTGCATCCGGCTCGCCATCAATACTCGATGAAGCAGTTAACCTTTTCGTTTTCCCATGGATAGCTAAATGGCAGTCATAACATACCACAAGAGTCTTTCGCCGCTTTGCGATCATGCAGCGTTCCCATTCAGCCTTACCTTTAAGGTCTTTAACCTTATGTACATGATGAAGTTCGTATCGATCGGCAGTAGTGCTTCCACACAGTTCGCATTGTTTGGCTTTGAGCCTGCTTTCAAGGGAATTCACAGAACCTCTAAACTGTAGAAATCTGTTGCAAATGCTATCTTGGCATGTCAATTTGAAAGATTTCGCATTGACCTTGCTGTCATGATAGTTTGCGAAGTATCTGAGAGCCGGGCCCGTCTTTTTGGTGTACGGAATAGCCCATCCACCATGCCCGTCAGCATACTTCTGCTTTATTTTGCTTATCGTCATCTTGTGTTTACCGCCTAAAGTTTTCAGACAGCTATATTCCATGAGATAAGAAAAATAGTGTAAGTCCTTGAAATTACTTGCAATACCGTAATAGTTGCACATCCCGCGAAGTTCAGAGTTATACGTTTCGACGATTTCCAAAGGAGTTAGGCAGACCAACTGCGCTCTCTTGACAGGTTCAATCGTTCCGTTTTCGTGTTGCATGATAACGCCATGCGAAAACAGGAAGTTCATAATTTTGTCCTGCAAGGGGATGAGCAATTCGGTTTGATTGTTTAACGCTCTGCGCGGAAGTCCGCCAACGTTCTTTGTTGTTTCGTTTCTGCGTATGCGGATATCGTACCCCAGAAACCTGGCTGCTTCACTGCTGTGGGTGATGAGCGTCTTTTCATCGCTCAGTTCCATTTTCAGCGCATTGCCGATAAAAGCTTTCAGTGCTTCTTTTATCTGAGCGCAGTCTTCCTTTGTTCCTCTTACTCCAATGATAAAATCGTCAGCGTATCTTACATATCTGATTTCTTTATCTGTTTGGGAGCGAGAGGGTGTGTGCAGCAGCTTCTGCCGTTCCTCTTTCCACTGCGCTACAAGGGCAATCTTCTCTGAGCCTTCTGCACTGGCAATTTTCTTACTCAGTTTTCCGACTCTTGCGCGAATCCGGTTGTATTCACGTGTGTACTGCGCTTCCGGCGATTTGTAGAAGTCCTTTTTCAGTTTTTCCACAAACATATCCAATTCGTGCAGATAGATATTGGCAAGGATAGGCGAAAGTATGCCTCCTTGCGGAGTACCGCTGTAGGTACTGTGATATACCCAGTTTTCCAAATATCCTGCCTTAAGGAATTTCCTGATAAGCTGGAGGAATCGGGCATCTTTTACCTTTTTGGATAACAGCGAAATCAGCACATTGTGATCAATATTGTCGAAACACCCTCGAATATCGCCCTCTATGAACCATCTTACTCCGCAAAAACCGTATTTTACTTCCCGAAGCGCAGTATGACAGCTGCGGTTGGGACGAAATCCATGTGAGAGGTCGGAAAAAACAGGTTCGTAGATTGCTTCCAACACCATCCGCATGACATCCTGAACCAGCTTATCCGTGAATGTCGGAAGTCCCAAAGGACGCTTCTTGGCCGGACTATTCTTTTTCCGGATGTATGTTCGGCGCACTGGCAACGGTTCATAAGAGCCATTCTTCAGCGCTTCGATAATGCAGTTGATTTTTCTTTCGCTGAATCCATCAGCGGTGTCATCATTAACACCACGTGTGTCTGCTCCGTTATTCGCCTGCAGACGCTTGTATGCAGCAAAATACAGGTCGGGGCGTAGTAGGTAACGGTATACTCTGGTAAAAACTTCATCATGATGGGCAGAAGAATTCCTGCTCATGTTTGCCAATATCTCCGTTGTTGGTTTCATTTGAGGTTTTCCTCCCTAATCAACATTGATGTTGGTACGTATTGACTGTGCCCCTTCGCCATGTAATGGCTCTTCTCCATCTCGGACTACTACGGGCACTCCGTTGCCTTGTCGGATATTCAGCGTCATCTTTCTTGGCGGAGCCTTGAAATTTATCACTATGGAGCATTACGCATAGCCTTTTCAGGCGTTCCGATTTAGGCAATCCCCGGTTAATGCTGTTGATAGGTATATAGATTGTCGGATGCGTTTTCGTTCCTTTACTGCCGGTTCTCCGGCGTGTCGTGTGGATTTTGTCGATACACTCATTGCGCAACGGATTAACGCAGTGATTCCACACCGATGGTCTCAGGTAAATTTCCATCGTCTCGGACGAAAGAGAAACTCAGAACTCACGTTAGCAAACCCAGCTTCATCCTCATATCTACTTGTCCTCGCAGTTCGGTCGCACCCGATTACCTTTAGGTGACTTACCGCTGTTTCTGTCATGCTATGTTCCCGTACCAGCTTTCGCCTTTCGGTTAGACAGAAGGACTCCTGCGGTATCTTTGCAGGGTAGTACCTTAAGCTACTGTCAACAGCACCCTATCCGGGCGCACGCCGTTCTCGTCCTCATCAGCAACCGCCTGATACTGATTGTCATGGGTGCGGCGAATGGCCGTCCATTCGATTTCGCCGGTCTGGCGGGTGATGGACTTGCCTTCCTTCGTGGCATAATTCTCAGTCACAGGCTTGGCGCGCACCTTGTACAGCCAGATATAACGAAACTTGTGGTTCGCCTTTTCGCTTTTGAAGCCCACCGCGAAATAGGGCGGCTTGTCGGTGGAAGATCGAATCAGCACGCCATTGGAGTCGATCTTGTTGGCGAAGATCATCTCCTGAATGATCAGGGGCAGATCAGCCAGCTTCGTTTTAAACGACAGTTCGGGATCGGGATACAGAACGTCGCCTTCCTGATCGTCGAAATATTGTACATCCGGATCGGCGTTCTGAGGCGTGATGGACGCCTCGATTGCGCCGGCGACCAGCTGAAGATCGCCGTAGGTCAGCGTCTCCTCGGTATCCACCGTAAGCGGCGCAATGACCATGTTTTTAAGACCCACCGTAGAGCTTACGGCAGGCGAAGCAGCGGGATTGGGCATAGGTTTGTCCTCCTCGTATTTATTTCAGTAATTCATCCTTGAGAATATTCTTCATAATCTGGTACGCCTCGTCCTTGCGCACGTCAAAGGCCGGGCGCACGAAGGGATGCGCCGGAGCGGGCGCAGGGCCGCCGTGGCCTTTCTCGACTGGATTGGCATAGTACGCTCCCTTTTCGGAATGCTTTACGCCGATGGTGATGTACTTGCCACCACTGCGGGATTTTCGAACACTGTGGGTACGAATGGAACCGTGCAGCGCGCCGGTGATGATTTTGGGATCAGACGCGGCGTTGTGGAGCATCTGCTCTTCAATGGGCTTTGCGCCCTCCTGCAGCGCGCGGTTCACGCCCGCGCCGAACTCCAGATTGGACGCCATGTTGGTCAGGTCGTCCTTCAGGTTATCAAAGCCCTGCAATTCCATCGGCATGGTCATTTCCTCCCAGCGGCGCATCCTGCCAGTAAACCCATGTCCACTGCACGGTATAGGTGCGGGTGGCGGGGTCGTAGGCGGGTTGATTATATCCCTTATCGCTCTCTTCCAGCATCCAGAAATCCGCATCGTACATGGCCTGACGGATGCGATTCGCCATATCGGTGGGGTCGATATCGCTCCACAGATTCAGATAGATGTAAGTGCGGTATCCTGCAGGGCGGTCGTCCTGAAAGGCCGTCTCCGTGGTGGTGCTGGAATAGACCACGTATTGCAGCGGCGGATTCTGGTTTTCGGACGTGGCGCGCCAGATGCCGGCGATGACGGGGATACCGATGTCTTTGAGTGCTTCCTGTACCTGACGCATCAGCCGCTCACTCCCTTGGCAATGGACGCCTTCAAGCCGAGATAGGTTCTCTTGAACGAATACTCGCCCAGCGTGGAAATGATCCACTTCTCATCCTGAAATTTCACCCACATGCCGGGCTTTACGCCCCTGCGATAGCGGATGGTGAAGTTGACGACCTGCTCGGTATTCATCACATCCGCGGCACGATAATGCTGATTGCCCGCGTCCACAGCGGACGCCCATACGCGGCAGAGCACCACGTCCTTCGGCTCGGGATAGCCGTTTGCGTTGATCGCGTTTTCGGTATAGCCGATCTCCACCAGATGGCACAGATCCCCGGGATGGGGCGTGCCTTCGAAGTTTTTATAACCGCGCATGAACCGTCACCTCCTTTGTTGAAGCACAACATATTCACATGTTACACAGCTTTATCCACAATATGCTGTGCCTTGTTTCTCGTCTCAAAACATCTTCTCAGGATCGCGATAGGGATACAGCAGGCTGTCAAACGCCATGCGCATGGCCTTGTAGGTGGTCATGTCGGGAATATCCCGGTTCTCATAGTAGAAGCCCACCATGAGCAAAACAGCCAGCCGCACAGGTTCAGGCGCGGGATCGGGAAACTGCGTCCGGCAGTAATCCTCCGCCGCAGCCTGTGCCTGCACAATCAGGCTGGTCAGATAGGCGTCCTCTTCGTCATATTGGATGCGGAGATGGGTTTTGACCTCATCCACGGTAACGATCATTGACGCCGCCTCACTTGCCGGTGACCATCAGGCCGCAGCTGCGCAGCGCCGCCAGCAGGGCATTGAAATCATCTTTCAGCGCGGCGATGGTGGTCGCTTCGCTATCCGCCACATAGCCGATGGGTTCAAAAGAGGGCGGCTGACCAAACAGATCGTCGCCGCCCTCGATGATCGCGCCGGGCAGGAAGGTGAGCTTTCCGCCAATGACCAGCTCATTGCCGCCTTGCGCAAAATAGTTGTGGGTGTTGCGGGTAACGTCCGCAACGGGTTCAGCTTTCATCATGCCTTTGTCCCTCCGCTTCTTACGCCTTCATGGCGAGGCACTTCAGACCCTCGCTCTGCACCAGACGACCGTCCACGCGCTGGGTTGCGCGGAAACCGATCTGCCCCGTCGCGGCATACAGCTCGTTGAGGCGCTGGAAGGAGCGGCCCTGACGATCCGCGATCCAGTAGGACGAGAAATCGCCGAACAGCACGGGCTTCGCGCCGCTGGCCACTTCAGGCATATAGGCCGAAGTCACCAGACGATAGCTGAACAGCTTGTCCGGCTGACCTTCCTTCAGGCCGGGCTGCCAGAGATACTGACCGCTGCCGTCCTTCAGCCTGCGGAGGTTTTTGACCGTGCTGTCGTTCAGCAGGAAGACCGCCTTTTTGCGATAGCCGGACTTCACAGAATGGATCAGGTCGATGATCTCGTCCGCCGTGATCGCCGCGCCGGCCGTGGTCACGCCGGTGACCGCGCCATTTACGCTGTGCAGAAGGCCCGTGGGCTTCGCCGTACCGTTGCCGTTGATGAACGCGTCCTCCTCGGCTGCACCGATGCGGCGGGCGAACTCGGAAGCGATGTAGCTCTCCACATCAAACACGGAATCCTGCAGCAGTTCGTCAGACACCTTGATCATGGTCGCCACCTTGTGCGCGCCGATGGAAATCTGACCGAAAGCGTCGTCGGATTCGGGAATCTGGCCTTCTTCCTCCACCCAGCTGGCCGTGCCGTGGCTGGCAACGATGGGGATCTTGCGGTCGCCGGACTCCGTGCGGATGATGGTGCACAGGCTGCGCAGCTGATTTTCCTCGGTCAGCGCCTGCACCAGCGTATGCTCGTACTCATCCGGGCAAAGAAAACCGCCCTCCGAATCGGTGCCGATCTGAAGGGCGTTGCGCACCTGGAAATGCTCGCCGCGGTTGCGGATCATGTTCCAGAAGGCCAGTTTGTATTCATCCGACGCGCGGCCGGTTCGACCGCCGGGCCTCTTTTCGGGGCGGGAAGCCAGCGGCTGACGAACGGGTTCGTTCATCTCGCGGTCCATCTGCTCCGCACGCTCCATGCGGTCGATGGTGTGACCGAGATCCACCACTTCCTGCTCCATGCGCTCGTACTGCTGGGAATCCTCGGCGCTCATTACGCCGCTTTCATTGGTGTGTTCATCCAGAAAAGCCCTGGCCTTGTCCCAGACCTCGGCGCGCTTCTGACGCATTTCAAGAATCTTGCTCATAGATTTATCTCCTTTTTTATCGGTCGCTGGGTTTGATCAGATCCAGCCGTCTGCGCAGCTGGGCCGCGGGAACGCCGGGACTTTCACACTGTGCAGCCGCAGGCAGCGCGACAGTGTTTTCCTGCTTTCGGGAATGGCAGCGCTCCAGCCAGAGCCGCACCTTTGCTTCCGCATCCTTCCGATTGACAGTGCGCATTGCGGCAGAATCCATGGGGCACGTCTGCGGGTCGGCCACGCCGTCGATAAAGCCCTGCGCCAGCGCCGCGCCCGCGTCCATCCAGGTGGTGGCGGTCATCATCGCCGCCAGCGTGCCGCGGTCAATGGGGCTGCGCCGGGAATAGATGTTGAGGATGCTCTCCTTGCAGGCTTTCAGCAGCGCGATGGCTTCACTGAAGTCACGCTCATTGCCCCAGGCGACGGTGGAAGGATCGTGGATCATGTACAGGCTGCCCGGCGTCATCTCCAGCGTGTCCGCCGCCGCGGAAAGCACTGTCGCCGCCGAAGCCGCCGTGCCCGAGATCACCAGATGCACCCTGCCCGGATAGGCGCGGATATCATCGTGCATTCAAACGGCGGCGTTGCACGAGCCTCCGTAGCTGTTCAGGATGATGCGCACATCGTCGGAAAACTCGCCGTTCTCGCCATAGAGCGCGTCGTGCAGCATGGCCGGCGTGATCTCGTCGCCGTACCAGACTTCCTCGTCGATATAGCCGTTCAGGTTAATCGTTCTCAAGTTCGTTCACCTCCGTTTCCTGTGCCCACACGATGCCCGCGAGAACAAAAAAGACGCACGGTACCGCGACGCTATTTCCGTACGCCATGAACTCTGCGGAATCCGTATGGGGATTTTGCAGCCAGCGGATGATCTGCCGGCGTGTTTTGGGCTTCGTTTTTCCGCCCATGGCTGTGCGCCATTCCTCGAAGATCAATTCCCAGCGGTCCGTTTCCTGATTGGATGGCGCGGGGCTTTCGAGGTTCTCGCACCAGCCGTCCGGGTATCCCTGCAGTCTGCAACACTCGCCGGGCGTAAGCCTGCGCACCAGATATGCCGCAGGGGCGGCAACGGCGCCTGGCCCCTCCGACACCAGCGTGGGCGCTTTTTCTTCGCCGACGTTCATACTGTACTGGGCGTTCTGACCGGCAGAAAAACAGGCGCGATCCAGCGCGTAGACCGGTTCATCCTTTCCGACCACAGGCGGATCCTTGTAGTCCCGCGCCATGAGCGGCGGGGATTTTTCCTTGTCCAGCTGGGTGAAAGAACCCGTGGTCATGGCGTATACGGCGTAGCGGTCTACCGTGTCCAGCGTGAACGCCACTTCCCGGTTGATACCATCGCCCTGCGGGCCGTTCTGCTCTTTGCGCCCGATCATGGAGCCCTGAATGCAGTAGCAGGGCTTTTCTGACGGTGCAACAACGAGCATTCCACCCTGATTGCAGGCCGGTGAGCCGCCGCTGCAGTCCAGCGTTCGGCTGGTATCCGCTTCATATACTCCGGCGTGCGGATTCTCCGACAGCATGGCATGGCTCTGGTCGGATGAAATGCCGAATACCAGCGGAACCTGATTTCCACCCGTGCCCATGCGTGAGCACAGCGTTTGACAGAGGTCATCCTTCTTTAATCGAATGCGGCTGTCGGTAGGATTGAAGTCAATCGCCACGCCGGGAACCACGCCTGCGCGGAGCGTGGGCGCACGCTCGTCCTCATAGCCGACGCCGCGGCTGTCTGCGCTGTGCTCGGTGCAGAAGCCACCGGCGCTTATGCGTCCGCCTGCCGTTCCAGCGCCGCTTTCAGCACCTGGGGCAGCTCCTTTCCGCGCTTCTCTGCCCGGCGGAGTATACCCTGACACGCCTTCGGACTCAAAGAGAACCTTTCCGGCACATTGTCCATCAAGATCGAGGACAGCAAATATACGTTTCCGTCTCTGTGCGACGCCCCAACCCTGCGCGGCGTCGAGGACGCGCCAGGCGAGAGAATAACCGTCGCCCAGGATCTCGCCCGCGTGCAGCCAGCGTCCGTTTTCCGGCAGAGGAACATCTGCCGTGGGGTCTTTGATGCGGACGAGGCTTTCGAGGACGCGGCGGAAATCCTGCCCATGCTGAGAGGACAGGGCGCCCGGCACGTTTTCCCACACCGCCCATCTTGGATATTTTCCATTGGTATTTTCCCTCATTTCAGTGATAATGCGCACGGCTTCGAAGAAGAGACTGGAACGGCTGCCGCCCAAACCGGAGCGCTTGCCAGCGATGCTGAGATCCTGGCTAACAGGGGCTACCGAACGTAATTACGTCCACAGCCCCAAGATCACCACCCTTCAGCCCGTGCACGTCACCGTAGTGTTTCATTTCGGGCAGCCTTTTTTCTGTCACGCGGATGGGAAACGGCTCAATCTCCGAAGCCCATACAGGCGTGATCCCCGCCATTTTCCCGGCCAAGGGAAACCCGCCGATGCCGTCGAAAAGGCTGCCCAGTGTCAGTTTTCTGTTCAAATTGAATCCTCCATAGTGCCTTCCTGTACCGAATTTTCCGGCGCGGCGTTCATTGCTCTGCGTACGGAAACCATGTTCCCGTTCACCAGAAGCGCGTTTCCTCCGTCTTCGTCCGGTACAGGATTCATATTTTCAAGATCACGGATATCATTGGTGGACAGCCAGCCGTTCTGCCGCCCAATGGCATAGCCTTCCATGCGGGATTTGTAATCGCCCCGCATGAGACCGTCCATGTTGAAGCGGACATAATAAACGCCCTTCTCCTTGTCGGAAAAGAGCGCGCGGTTCATGGCCTGCTCCAGCCGAACGACCCAGGGACGGATGGTGTGCACGGCAAATGAAATGGACTGGTGCTCGATGTTCGAAAACGTAGCGTGTTCCAAATCGCCCACCATATGCGGCGGCACACGATAAATACGGCAGATCTCCGATACCTGAAACTTGCGCGTTTCCAGAAACTGAGCCTCCGAGTTCGGCATGGAGATGGGTGTATAGGACATATTCTCTTCCAGCACAGCCACGCGTCCGGAATTGTTCGAGCCGCCGTAAGCGGCATTCCAGCTGTCCCGCAGTTTCTTCGGATCCTTCACCGTATTGGGATGGGTCAGGATGCCGCTGGGCCGTGCGCCGTTGGAGAAAAACTTGCTGCCGTACTCTTCGGCCGCCAGCCCCAGACCAATGGCATTCTTTTCGAGGGCGATGGGACTGTAGCCCATAATCCCGTCAAAGCCCAGCCCCGGAATGTGCAGCACATCCTCTGGGCGCAGCTTCACCGTCTGTCCACCGTTTGTAGAATAGGTATAGGTCAGCGCGCCCGCGCTGTCCCGATCCACCTCCATGCGATCCGGCAGCAGCGGATACAATCCGAGAATCTGGCTCCGGCCGCTGCGGATGATCTGGCAATAGGCATTGCCCCAGAGCAGCAGATGCGCAATCATCGTTTCCCGCCACACGAACGAGGTCATTTCGCTGTTGGGTTCGTCGTGCAGAATGGGATACAGAGGATGATCCAGCGCCTTGACGCTGCCTTCGCCCTGATTCTGATACACGTGCAGCGGCAGGCTGGCGATGGTTTCAGAGATGACCCGCACACAGGCATAGACCGTGCTCATCTGAATGGCGGTGCTCGCTGTGACAGATTTGCCCGCCGCGCTGGAACCAAAATAGAACGTGGGTGCGGAACTGACGGAATCGGTCGCGCCGGGCTTATCTCTGGCGCGGAACAGGCGAGTAAATGGATTTTTCATGGATTCCTCCTGTGATTTTCTTACAAGCCACCGCCCGTTTTGCGGTCGTGACAGTTTTTGCACAGCGGCTGCCAGTTTTGTTCATCCCAGAAAAGCACATGATCGCCGCGATGGGGAACGATATGATCGACCACGGTTGCGGGCGTCAGCGTATCGTTCTTCAGGCATTCGGCGCACAGCGGATGACGAACCAGAAACGCCTTCCGCGCCTTTCGCCAGTGTGCGTCATAACCACGGGCAGCCGCGCCGCCGCGAATGGCGTCAAGGCTCCATTCTTTTCGGTGCTCCTCGCAGTAAATCCCCTTCTCGCAGAGGTTGGGACAGCCGGGATAGCGGCAGGGACGTTTGGGGATTTTCGGCATATAGAATCTCCTTACTCAGGTCACAGCAGCAATAAGCCGCGGTCGTTGTACACGGAATCGCCGCCGTTCTGGTTTTTCATCGCCCGATCCAGCGCCATGACCAGCGCTACCGCGCCGTCGATCTTCTCCGTGGACTTTTCCTTATCCAGCTTCAGATTGCCGGCAGGATCGGTGCGCACATATGCGTTATCGAAATTCCAGCGCAGTACAGGATGTCCGCCATGATTGAGCCGGTGTTCCAGTACAATGCGCATCAGTTCTTTCGTCGGGGGCGACATGTCGCGGAAGCCCTGTCCGAAGGGAATCATTGTAAAACCGTCGTCCTCCAATGCCTGCACCATCATTGTGGCGTTCCAGCGGTCATAGGCGATTTCGCGAATATTGTAGCGCTCACCCAGCTCACAGATGAATTTTTCAATGAAACCATAGTGAACGACATTGCCCTCGGTCGTCTGAATAAATCCCTGCCGTTCCCACTGATCGTACATCACATGATCCCGCCGAACACGCAAAGCAAGCGTATCTTCAGGCAGCCAGAAAAAGGGCAGCACCATGTAGGAATCGTTTTCATCCCGCGGCGGGAAAACCAGCACCAGCGTCGTCAGGTCGGAGGTGGAGGAAAGGTCGAGTCCTGCGTAACAGGCACGCCCTTCCAGCTGATATGGGTCGACAACGCCGCCGCATTCGTCCCATTTGTCCATGGGCATCCAGCGGATGCTCTGCTTCACCCACTGATTGAGCCTCAGCTGACGGAACATATTCTCATCCGCGGGCGTTTCCAGCGCCTTATGATAGGCGTCCCTCACTTTATCGATGGTGATCGTAT
>ENA-OUQC01001376-OUQC01001376.1-human-gut-metagenome-genome-assembly--contig:-NODE-1376-length-12820-cov-4.050920_pt1 | contig 12820 bp, 10 predicted proteins | sample MGYA00237942_ERZ548815 | MGnify/ENA primary metagenome ERZ548815 (study PRJEB26490, sample SAMN05194722) | human gut metagenome | biome: terrestrial biome; feature: human-associated habitat; material... | reverse complement strand
GTCTCCAACTGCCAGCGGTCATCCCCCGCCAGCACCGGCGTCCAGTCGCCGCGGGCGGTCTCTCCGTTTTGGGTATTTCCGTGTACGGCCAGCAGCAGGTCATCCGCCGTCTTCGCTTTCCACGAGAGCACCGCCTCCGTCCTGGAGACGGCCTCCCCGTAACGGGCGTCGGAAACGGCCTTCAGGGCGCGGAACGCGGGGTCGTTCTCCAGCGCCGCCAGGTCGTCGTCCACCAGCACCTCCGGCCGGTACCACCAGCCGTGATCCTCGATGGCCTTCCGCAGCCAGTCCAGCGCCGCCTCCGGCATATCCGCTCCGCCCGCCAGGCAGGCCAGGAAGTAGAAGGTCTGGGGCCCGCAGGCTTCCGGCTCCTTCTCATAGGCATCCAGCAAAAAACAGTATGCCTCGGCATACCCGTTCTCGGCAATGGACAATGTAGTTTCTAACAAATCGTTCTCTTTTTTCAGATTCAATCGCGTTTCTCCTTTATAATCTTCGATATATAATAATCGATATATAATATATTATACTACGTTTCCCGTTCTCCGTCAACTCCCTCGCCGCAACTGTAACCAATTTGTAGCCATATAAAAATATCCCGGAAGACGCTGTCTGCGTCTTCCGGGATATTCAGATCAAGATGAAATTATTCCCACTCGCCAAGTGGAAACGCGCTCTAAACTTTTTTGTATAGACCGTTTGATTCCATTTGGCTTTATTTGATACCAATTATCCCAATCCTATGGGGTATCCGACTTTCTGCTATCAAAAAGCTATCAGGGGATGCTATCAATAGCGGAAATTTGCTGTGTGAGATATTTATATTATATCATGTATGTTGAAGAATTGGCAATATGGTTAGAATGGGAATTCGTCACCCTCGTCCTCTAGTTCAGGAGTATGCTGCGTTGGAGATGGTGTTTCGGACAAAATAGCAATAAGATCTATAACGCGCTGATATAGCTCATCAAACGTTAGAATTTGTACTCCACTTAAGCTATTGCGAAAGCTCTCAAAAGCTGCAATTTGTGTCGAATTCATGGACGCAAGTTTGCCTATTATAACAACGCATTTAGGAGATAACACCTCAAATTGAGAAGCACTTTGGTGACATAGGGTATAGTAGGATTTTGTGAGATTATCACGGTAATTCAAAACCTGATTTACTGCACCGCTCAATTCGTGACTGAAGCTATAAGTGCCGCGATACGAGTTTCCAATTATCTCTGTACAAGGGGTTTTGATTTCAATCAGCGCTACATTTTGTGATAGTCGATTTTGATATATGAAGTCACACAAATTACCGCCACTATTGTCTACACCCTTGCCTCCAACATAGGCTTTATCAGAAAAAACTGTGCAAGGGCACGCAAATATTTGCGCCAGAACCCACTGGTTTTCCTTGAAAACAGTAGTTTGCCAGAACTCTTCGCTATTGTTATCGAGGTTGTCTGCCATGAGTGTGGCAACCCGTTGAAGTTTTTCAATATTCAGTGTTGTCGTTAGATGCTGCAAATTATCGTCCTGCAACTCCATAAGACTCTTCTTCAGAGACTCAAGAGATTCGGTTTGAGTAATCAGCCTTAGCAGTGTTTTGACGAGATCAAAATTTTCCTCATTTCCAATCATTCGAGCTGCTGAAGGATCATTTTGAATTATAGACAAGAATTGACGGAAAGCATTATCAACTCGAGTATAAGTAGCTGTTCCATACGGTATGTCTTTCATATTGCCGTATAACGCATATAGCTGTGCTAGCCCATGGTATGATTCATAGGTTTCACTAGTGTCCAACTGAAATTCCATCCAGTCGCCAGCTTTAACAGAACCGCGTGAGACTTTGGAAGATACATCACCGCTGTCGGTAGGGAAAACATCATCCTTTTTTCGCTTTTTCTCGTATAGAAGTTTTCCCGAAACGGATTTCTGCGGTTCTTTCTCATTCTTCACAAGGCTTGGAATAAATTTGAATCTAAGCATATCCGTTTGATGTAATACAACAGGAGATGCGTTTGCTGTTGAAGAAGAAGTAGAGACAACATCAACTGTGGCTGCTGTCATATCACGCATATGGGGCGTTTGCAAAGGAACTCTCACACTTTTCTGCTCTCCTTTCAAACCTATGGGATTTGCTTAATACTATGAAGCTTAACTGTTGTCGTGCTTAGGAAATGATAAACACCTCTGACAGCCTATCAAATATGGCATTCTCTAATTTTGTTTTCAGGATGCGAATATTGTCATATCGTTCGGCATTTTTTATGAACCAATCCAAAATATCTGTTTTTTCAATTTCCTCTTTTTCATCAGCTTTAAGGACGGACAGAATAGATTCATACCAATTATGAACAATGGTCTGTTTCTGTTCTGTAGAAAGCTCTTCATATGCAATGCAACATCCTATCCTTGAAAACATAGCTGGGCCTAGGATTTTTTTGATTTCTTCCTCGCTACCGAAATTGCAAGTTAGTAGAAAAATGGCTTGTCCTAAGTTTACATCGTAATTTGTATCAACATAGCGCCCCTCGTCAAACAGTTCATAGAAAGCATTATAAAAGGCTGGATTAACTTTATCAAACTCATCAATTAAAATAACATTTGACTCTCTTGCCATCATGTCCCTTGCAAAACTTCCTTTTGAATGTTCAGCACCAAATACATAATTGTATGCTTCTGTAGTCTGCATCATTGAGAACTGGATTCTTAAAAGCTCACCGCCCATTGTTTTACTTATACTCTTAGCACTCTCGGTTTTGCCGACTCCTGAGGGACCATATAACATTAAAACAACTGGCTTGTTATTTGCCTTTGCAATCAGGCGATACATACCACTGATGATCTGCTTCTTACAATTACTTTGTCCTAAAATGTCCTTTTCGATATTTGAATAGACTTCCTTTAGCTTTTCTCTTGACAAATCCGGATACTGGGTTCCTAAATATTCTATATCATCACCATAGGCAGAGCGTAAGGAATCTCTAACTTTTCTTGGTGGGTTGTGAACAAACAAGGTTCCAATGTCATGATTGAGTGTAACCACATTAACAAAATTAGAGAGAACATGTTCTAAAACGGAACCATAATCATCAGCTCTGACAACGCAATTATCTACATCAATATTGCGACTAAGCGCAGATTCTCTTACGCCAGATTCATTTGGACGCAATCGCGCATTATAGTGCTGAATAAGTTCCATAAATGGAATGGTAACTTGTTCTTTGCTCGTCTCCGTTGCTACCAATTCCTCAAAATCCTTTTTAGAACCATAGAATATTACAATTCTATCAGTCATCTGCTTCAACTCCTGCAAGTAAGACATCGAATACATCTAAAGTTGGACTGGTGGCAGCGGCTTCTTCAGCATCCGCATTGGGTTCGTAAGATGGATTATCCTTTGGAGTTAAAGAAACTTTCATTCCCAGTTCTTTGTTGACATTAAGATTCTCTAGAGAAGTTCTACCAACTTTTATAGCATAAATGCTCAAGTCCATTTTTAGCAAATCACTAATGGTATAACTGTTTCGGAAAGAGTTAATGTTGAACCGTAATATTACACGGCTCCTTCCTTTTGTTCCAACAAATTCATAATATCCTTTGGCGTGCCTAAGGGCATTGTCGAGTTTATCGACAGCAATATTGAATTCACCAGCAGGGATGGAGCTTCCGCTTTTTAACATACTTAAATATGGAGATACCATTACCATGTATGACAACGAGTCCTCTACTGCACTAATTTTATATCCTTTAAATTGTTTAATGGTGCCTTTGGGAAGCCGTGAATTCGTTCTCCCTTGGCTGACATCCTCGATTGTTTTCAGAAAGTCCGTTAAAATCGTGTTCTTAACGATATTTTTTACCATCTTGCTGCTATTGAAAGATAGCCCAGCAGATACATCTGCAGAAGCTCCAGCCTCCCAGCCTAACAACGCCTTAAAAATTCCACTAATTCCAACTTTTCCGTTGGCTTGAACGCTTTGCGCTTCCTGTGCATCCCTTGATTTCAATAATTCAGTCGTATTTTCAAGTTCTCCACCAGCTACGATTTGAACATAATCGGTAACCGAGTCTTCGTCAAAGTACACTATCTTACAGATCTTTTCCATTACCTCACCGCTTTTCAATATGTAAGTTTAATCCACAATCATCAATCCATCAGTAAATGCTGACGGGTAGGATAACCTCATAATGACTTTTGAAAAAACAATTACGTACGCGTATGCAATTCCTTCTCCAAAACGATCATGCACCAGATTTCTCCCGTCAGGGCAGAAATTTACATCATCAGGCAAAGAATGTAAATATGGCAATTCGATTGTTGCGGAACACTCCGGGAAGTGTGCCTCGATCGCTACAACCTGCCCCACACCAAACGTTGTATGGTGAACAATAGCACCGGCAGGAATGAGGGGTGCTTCATCTGCATTTTGTGCTACGTCTCCATTTGTGATCTCAGTCACCTTGTCGGAAACCGTTGCATCAATATACTGCTTCCACGCAGGTGCCTCTAATATATCCCGTCTCGACTCGCATTTAAGGATTAACTCTCTTAGCTGTTCGGGATTTGCCTTATCTGCCTCAAACATTGCGACAAAATACTTCTGAAATTGTGCCAATGTCAAAGGTACGATGTCCAGACGTTGCTTAACATCTCCCTTTGCATACCATATGCCATGTCGAAATGTCTCGGCAGTGTTAGTGTCGATGCGCACCGCAATAAACATTCCGTAGACAGGCTTATCATATTTCAGAACTGCATCTGAAACATGACGGCGAACGGGCTCGCCCTCCATAGCTTCTTGACGAGAGGACGTAGACATAGTGACTTCCGTTAGAATAGTGAAATCATTAAACTCGCAGTACAGATCACCCTTGCCGCCGCCCGCTGCTGAAACTGGCATAAAATCAGAATCCAATTTGAAACCACGGACTTCATAAGGCTTATTAACCATGTGATCAATGGCTAAAGCAGCTCGCCAAAGCGTCCACTCAAGGTAGGCAGGAGTTTCGTCCTTAGGTACCTCAATGGCGTTATCTTCGTCATATACCAGCTTGCCCCCGCCTCTAATCAGCAGAGTCATGTAGTCTCTGATTTCCTGCCACTGGTTGCACTGATCATTTGCATATTGGATTTCATCTGTTTGAGCAAGAATATTCTCAAGCCGCTGTCGTGCAATATTGATTTCTGCGGCAGTGTTTAGTGGGAGATCAGAAATGTCAAACAAAATGTGCCGCTCTCGCATTTGCTTAATCAGATCGTCAAGCAAAGACTTTGCAATATCTGCGTTATCAGTAGGCAGAGGCGCACCGTTGCAGAGTGTTTTATACTGCTCCATTATCGGCACGGCACTCGCATTTGCTTTTGCAAGTTTTTCTGCCAACACATGCTTTGTCGGGACAATAATAAGCCCTCTGCCTTTTCTTTGGAAAATTCCAGAAATACGGAGATACCGCATATTCATATCGCTATAATCTAAAAAATTATCAGGCTTTTTGTCGTAATTTTCGCCTCTGGCTGCAATTTCTTTCTTATCAAAAGAGCGCTTGGCAGGGGCAGCAGCTCTTCGTTGACGCAGATCAAGAATCCTATCAACAACCTCATCCACATTATAGCTGGGATTAGTGGTATGTCCCCACAGTGCGAATTCGATTCTGCTCAATTCAGAAGAACCGGTTCGCCGCTCAAGTTCCAGCATGACTGTCAGGAGCCATCTTAACGGAGAAAAATAGTGCATACCATCAGGCATTGGATATTGTTCAACGCTCATTGAACGAAGAAAGCACTCTTGCACTGCGGGATATGTGTCTGCTTTCAGGAAAGTTCTGCCAAATGGCGTGATTTCATCAAGCGGTCCTAACTCTTCCTGCTCGCCATCTTTTTTCTTGAGCTGGGGATAAATAAAACCGTTTCTGGAAAACATCAAGCGCCACTTTCGTGCGTGACTTCCGGATTCGTCCTTTCCAGCTTCATTTTGAATAATGCCTTTTTCATTTAAGAAATTCATGAAGGCAACTTCATTTTCTTCTCGTAGATTTCCGACGAAAGGAGAGCTGGCATACGCTGCGAATCCCTCCTGAATTCGATTGGGGTTACGCAGACCGGTATTTCCAACTAGCCATATTTTTATCTTTTCGCTCATGCTGTGCCTCCGATCAATACCCAACGAAAAGGTATTCCTGTACCGAATTTCTGTGCGTTTTGGCATCACTCTGATTTCCGAAAGAATACTTGTAATCTACCGGAACAACTTCAACATGTTTTTTGTACTTCGCCATGATTGCCACCATTTCATCTTGTGTGGGAAGACTATTTGAAGAATAGGAAACGATTAAAACACTGTTTGCAAATTTCTTGAATAGTCGGTCAAACGCATCTGCTGCGCCTTTCCTTGTTGAAAATGGGGTTGGATAGGACTTGAATTTCTTCGTCTGCGTATGCTCCTGAATTTCTACGCCTTTCCAGTCTCGCGCAAGTCCCTCCACAAAATGATACCGGCGCACGTACTCATTATCGGAGAGGGGTGAGTAGTACGGAGGGTCTATGTACACCAAATCAGCCTGTTCAATGCGGAGATCCATTGCATCACCATTTCGTGACTTATTCGGCTTTCCATTGTCAAAGACGGCTTTATTTACTGCGTCAACTGCTTCGAGAAATTGCTGGGCGAGTGTCTTTTGCAAATCTTTTCGTCCATCATCATAACGATTCCCAGTGTATGTAAAGATACCGCGAGGACGCTTTTTGGTACAGGCGCGAATCAACGCTGTCATTGCAATCGCACGCTTGTATTGGTCGTGTATTCCTGCAATATTGGTGCGAAGGGTATCAATGAGATCATTCTCATCGTCCGTATAGTACAAATCCTTAAATGTGCTTGCAACAAAATGATCGGATTCCTTGTGCGTAACCAGCAGACTCTTTGCCTCATTGAGCGGCAGGGTAACATTATTGTTCTCGACCATTGCTTTTGTAAAAGTTGCCGACATAGACATATAATCATTGCTGATTACCGTTTTGCCTTGCGCCTTGAACATATACCCGACAATGCCCGAACCAGAGAATAAATCTACTACTGTTTCTGCTTGGAACTGAGAAGCAACTGACCATATCTCAGACAGTAGTTTGCTCTTTGAACCCATAAACCGTGTAGGAGGATATGCAGAAACCTGTTCTGGTAAAGGCTTAGGGGCAAGTTTGATAAGAAAGTGCTGCTTTGGTGGAACGGTTACAATCACGTCCTCGCCTTTTCGTGTACTTCCGTTGCAGGAAATGTGACGCTTCGTTTGGATAACATCAATTTTGAACGGAGCATATAATTCATGCACAAGAGGATGGTTTGAGTTTGTCAGGATGACGTGACAGCCTTTTTCGTGCAAACGCATGACTTGTTTTGCAAGTTCAACATGATCTTCTTCATAGAATTGTTCTTTAGTGTATCTCTTAAAATCCGAATACTCGGAAATCGGGAGATATGGAGGATCTAAGAAAATGAAATCACCCGGCTGAGCATAATGCTCCAGAACAAGGAAATAGTCTCCACAGACAATATCAGCTTTCCGCAAAGCCTGTGACGCCGCATGAAGCGCTTCGGTGTCACATATTTTTGGATTCTTGTACTTTCCGTATGGTACATTAAACTGTCCTTTTTTGTTGACACGATAAAGTCCATTGTAGCATGTCCGGTTGAGATAAATCGTTCTTGCGGCAGCTTCTGCCTTGGGCAAAGTCTCCCAATCTAAACTGCGTACAGAATAAAACATTTCGCTTGTATTTTGGTATTTTTCAAGGTAGCTGATCACATCGTCCACGTGGTCTGCTACTTGGCGATACATATTGATTAGCTCGGGGTTACTATCTGCAATGACAGCATTTTCGGGCTGCAATGCAAAAAACAAGGCGCCACCGCCGAAAAAAGGTTCAATGTAACGTCCATAGGAAGAAGGAACCTTTGGAAGCAGTTCTCCCAGCATTTGAGTCTTGCCGCCTGCCCACTTGAGAATCGGTTTGGCGGCTATTGTAGAAATCTGTGCTGCTGTATTACTTTGCATTTTGCCGCCTCCTTTCAGGCTTTGACCTCAGGTGTAAGTTCTATTATATCACCAATATCGCATTGCAAAGCGGTACAAATCTTCACAAGAACATCGGTTGTAACATTTTCATTTTTACCGAGCTTTGCCATTGACGCATGGCTGATGCCTGCTGCTGCACAAAGATCTTTTTTCTTCATATCTTTATCAATTAGCAGTTTCCATAATTTCTTGTAACTTACAGCCATGTCCTTCACTCCAACAGTAAATCGAATTCATATTTTGATGAGTAAAAATCAGCTTTCGCTGAATTTACAGACAGCATATCATAATTCAACTTGAGGAGCAAGATTGTAATCGAAAATGTTCCACAAAAATAGCTGTCTGACTCCCTAACAGGAAGTCAGACAGCTCTTTATTCTCAGATAATCCTAAAATGTTGTCATTTTGTTATCACGGGGCTATTCCGCACCGCAAAAGCCCAGCATTTTCCATGCTTTTCAGCTTTTTATATTATTCCCACTCGATGGTCGCGGGGGGCTTGGGGCTGAGGTCGTAGAGGACGCGGCTGACGCCGGAGACCTCGGCCTGCACGCGGCGCGTGACGGTCTCGAGCAGTTCCCAGTCGAGACGGGGGACGCTCGCGGTCATGGCGTCGGTGGTGTTCACGGCGCGGATGATGACCGGCCAGAGCTCGGTGCGCTTTCCGTCCACAACGCCGGTGGTGCGGATGTCGGGGACGATCGTGAAATACTGCCAGACCTTCGCGTCCATGCCGGACTTGGCGAACTCCTCGCGGAGGATGGCGTCGGACTCGCGCACGGCGGCGAGACGGTCGCGGGTGATCGCGCCGATGCAGCGCACACCAAGACCGGGGCCGGGGAACGGCTGACGCCACACCATGCTGTGCGGCAGGCCGAGCGCCTCGCCGACCTGGCGGACTTCGTCCTTGAAGAGGTACTTCACCGGCTCGACGAGCTCAAAGCCGAGCTTTTCGGGCAGACCGCCGACGTTGTGGTGTGCCTTGACGCCCTTGTCGCTCTCGACGATGTCGGGGTAAATCGTGCCCTGGCCGAGGAAATGGATGCCCTGAAGCTTCGCGGCCACTTCCTCAAAGACGTGGATGAATTCCTCGCCGATGATCTTGCGCTTGCGCTCCGGCTCCGAAACGCCCGCGAGCTTATCGAGGAAGCGGTCGGTCGCGTCCACGTAAGTGAGATTTGCGCCCAGCTCTTCGCGGAAGACCTTGATGACCTGCTCGCTCTCGCCCTTGCGCATGAGACCGTGGTTCACGTGCACGCAGTAGATCTGGTCGCCGATGGCTTTGAGCAGCAGCGCCGCCACAACGGAGCTGTCCACGCCGCCGGAAAGCGCCAGAAGCACCTTGCCGTCGCCGACCTGCTCACGGATGAGCGCGATCTGCTCTTCGATGAATTTTTCGACGTTCAGCGTCTCGCCGAAGGCACGCCCGCCGATCTTTTTTTCTTCGCTCATAATTTACTCTCCTTGGGTCAAGATATTTCTATGGCTATTGTAATGTTTCGCACCGTCATCATTTTCACGGTGCTGCTTTTGTGTATGCGCATTTTAGGAAAGCGGCAGCTTGGCGAGCTGGAGCTCTCCGAGCTCGTCGTCTCTGTGCTGGTGGCAGACCTGGCCTCGCTTCCCCTGCAGGATATCGGCATCCCGCTCATGAACGGCCTCGTCTCCATTTTGACGCTCTTTTGTCTGGAGCTCATTCTCTCCGGCGCCACGCTCCGCAGCCAGAAGCTGCGCACGGCGCTTTTCGGAAAGCCGTGCTTTCTCATCGAGAAAGGCAAGATCAACCAGAAGGAGATGCACCGCTGCCGGTTTTCCGTGGACGAGCTGACCGAGGAACTGCGCGCCCAGAGCGTCACCGATCTCTCCACGGTGGAATATGCCATTCTCGAAACGGACGGCACGCTCAACGTTATCCTCACGCCCGCAGAGCGCCCCGTCACCGCCGGGCAGCTCCATTGTGCCGAGCCGGAGACGGGCTACCCCTACATTCTCATCAGCGACGGGACGGTGCTGCGCGAAAATCTTCGCAAATGCGGTAAAACCGAGGAATGGCTGCGCGCGGAGTGCCGCCGGCAGGGCGTGAAAAGCCCGGAGCAGGCGTTTCTGCTCACCTGCGACAAGGCCGGGAACGTCTATTTTGCCAAACGGGAGAAACGCCCATGAAAAAAGCCATTGCGGCCGCCGTGCTGCTCGCGCTGCTCTTCGGCGCGGCGGCGTGGAACATTGCGCACATCGATGCTCTCACCGGCAATCTTACGGCGCTCGCGGAAGAGGCGCTGGAATTTTGCCGCGCGGAAGATTACGCCGCCGCCGAAAACTCGCTCCGCGAAGCCATCGAGCTCTGGTACGCCTCGGAAAGCTATACGCACATCATGATCCGCCACTCAGAGGTGGATTCCACCACGGATGCCTTTTACGCCGCGCTCGAAACCATTCTCACGCGCGACGCCGACGCCGCCGAGAGCGCCATCGAATGTCTCGAAGCGCATCTGCACAGCATCGACTCCATGGAGCATGTGAGCTTCAAGAGCGTATTTTAAGCCTTATCCTCCAGAAGATGCGTCAGCTCTTCCATGAAGGTGTTGATATCTTTAAACTGGCGGTAGACCGAGGCAAAGCGGACGTAGGCAACCTCGTCGAGCGACTTGAGGCGCTTCATGACCATTTCGCCGATCTCGCTCGTCGGGCATTCGCGTTCGAGCCGGTTTTGCAGCTCCTGCTCAATCTCGTTGGCGATGCGTTCGAGATCACCGAGGGCGACGGATCGCTTCTCGCACGCTTTGAGCATGCTGTTGATGAGCTTATTTTTATCAAACGTCTGGCGGCTGCCGTCGCGCTTGACGACGACGAGCGGCAGGCGCTCCATGACCTCATACGTTGTAAACCGGCGCTGGCAGGCGAGGCATTCTCTTCTCCGCCGGATGGACGCGCCTTCGTCCGCCGGGCGGGAGTCGATGACCTTGCTTTCCGCATAGCCGCAGAACGGGCATTTCATACGGTGTTACCCCCTGAAAGAAACATTTTTCAACATATTATACCATACGCCGCGCACCGCCACAAGACAAGATACGGTTACAAAAAAACAGGAAAACGAAACCACCGCTTCCATATGTTGTCCGTTGCGGCGTAATAGGCTGCACAGGTACAATGGAAGCGGTGATTTTTATGAAGTATCTTTTCTCCCCGCTCAGCGAGGAAGCGTTCGGCATGGTGCGCGGGACGCTCTGCGTGAGCTGCGCGATGGCCTTCTGCTCGGTGATGATCCTTTTACATATCGGTGCGCTCACGCCGCGCACCTACGCTCTCTACCGGCTCGCCGCCGAGCTCGAAACCACCTCCGGCGGCTTTCTCCTGCTCGGCAACGCTGCGGCCCTCGTTCTCGAAAGCCTGCGCCGCCGATAGAAACTCCCCGCGCGTATAGAGTGAGTTCACAGCATCGAGCAGCGCGTTGGCCGAGAGATTTTCCGGCAGCGCAAGCTTTTTCTGCAAAGCGCGGCGCTTTGCGGCGCTGTCTGCGCCGCCGGAGAGGCCGAGAGCGGCAAGATCGGCCTTCGTAACGCGCTCGCGCGTCTCCGTATCGCACTCTGCCCCGGCGCGGCGCAGGGCTTCCTCCAGAATTTCCGGCTTCATGCCCTCCACGCCGAGCATTCCGGCGCGCGATGGCGCGCTCTTGCGCCGCTCCTTGCCCACTATGTCCGGGATATAGGCGTGCTTGAGATACTGCGCGCTTATCGCGCCGCGCAGACGGTTTCGGATGACGAGCCCCGCGCCGTCCGCGTCCGTCAGGACGATGAGTCCGCGCTGCTCGGCCACACGCCGGAGCAGGGCGAGCTTTTCTTTATTTTTGAATATGCCGAATCCGTCGGTCGTGAAGATCGCGGTATCGACGAGCGGTTCAAGCGCGATTTTGTCGTACCGCCCCTCAACGACGATGGCCTCTTTAATTTTAAGCACGGCGCGCCTCCATCGCGAAGCGGACCAGAAACTCCTTGACCGCCTCGGCATCGGTGATCGCGCCGCTCTCGCGCGGCTTCATCGCGTACTCCGCGCACAGCCGCACGCCGTTTGTGAGCGCCGGGAGGGAGAATTTTGCCGCCGTTTCGGCAAGCTTTCGCGCGCGGTACTCGCTCGAGGTGCCGAGCAATTCCATGAGAAACGGCGTTCCCCGGCCGCTCTTCTCGGCGATCTTTGCGGCATAGAGCTGCCGCACCTGCCAGCCGATCACGCCCATGATCTCAATGGGCTCGGCGTCTCCGGCCAGAAGCTCTGCGAGCTTGGCCGCCGCGCCGTCGTAGTTCCGGCGGGCGATCTCCTCGGTCATCTGGAAGGCGTCCGCCTCCGGGATGTGGTGCGCAAGCTTTTCCACGTCCTGCGCCGTGACGCGCTCGCCGGGGACATAGCCGCAGATCTTCGCGATTTCCGGGATGAGCCGGTTCATGAGATCGCCGGAGAGGAACACGAGCCGGTCCACAGCATCGCGGTCGATGCGTTTGCCGCCGGCTTCAAAGCGGCGGACGATCCAGTTATTGAGCGGCGCGCCGGTCTGCGCTGTGAAGTTCACGGCCTTGCCTGCCGCTTTGAGCTGCTTTATGAAGGCAAGCCGCCCGTCCGGGTCAACGCCCGTCGGCAGCGTGATAACAACGGTGCACCAGTCCGGTATGTCCGAAAAGAGCGCCGTGGTGCGCTCGTCGCGGCACTTGTTCACATCAAACCCGCGCAGCTCCACGAACGTCCGGTCTCCAAAAAACGGCAT
>ENA-OUQC01001374-OUQC01001374.1-human-gut-metagenome-genome-assembly--contig:-NODE-1374-length-12869-cov-4.589746_pt1 | contig 12869 bp, 14 predicted proteins | sample MGYA00237942_ERZ548815 | MGnify/ENA primary metagenome ERZ548815 (study PRJEB26490, sample SAMN05194722) | human gut metagenome | biome: terrestrial biome; feature: human-associated habitat; material... | reverse complement strand
CGCCGGTAACTGCAGCAATACCGTGCGGCGGCATGTGGTCATGCCGCCCTACGAAGGGCTATCGGTGATGCTGCGTAGGGCGGGGTGACTACACCCCGCCGCGTGATCAACGGCGGCATGTGGTCATGCCGCCCTACAAAATGGAAGATGCCACGCTGCCCTCCGGCGGTTCTTTTCGGCTCTTCAAAAAATTTTTAAATTCCCACTTGACAAATTCACACTAGTGAGCATAATTCTCTAGTGACAAGAGAAATAAAGGAGCGATGGCCATGAACAGCCAATATAAGAAAGGCGTGCTGGAGCTGTGCGTCCTGTCGATGCTGAAAAAGCGGGATTGCTACGGCTATGAGATCTCCGAATTTCTGTCCCAGCACATCGACATTGCGGACGGAACGGTGTACCCGCTGCTGCGGAAGCTGAAGGCCGATGGCTTGCTGACCACCTACCTGCAGGAGGAGAGCGGCGGCCCGCCCCGGAAATACTACAAGCTGACAGAGCTGGGCCGGGACGTGTACCGGATGGATCGCACAGAGTATCTGCGCTTTGCCCACGCGGTGGAGGATTTGCTGAAGGAGGATGAAACACATGACGAAAACTGAATTTCTGACGGAGCTGGCCCGTGAGCTGGAAAAGCGCAATGTGGCCGATGCCGCCGAGATCATGGAGGAATACGAGCAGCACTTTGCCTTCAAGCTGGCGGACGGCTACGCTCAGGAGGAGATCGCCGCCAAGCTGGGCACCCCTGCGGTACTGGCCGCCCAGTTCGAGACGGCGGAGACCCCAAACCGCCCCGGAACGGGCAGCCGCGTGCTGACGAAGATCAGTCTGGGCCTGACGGAGCTGTTGGGCGGATTGCTGTTCCTGCTGCTGGCAGGGTGGGGCCTAGTGATGGCCGCGGCGGCTGTGGCCTGCGGCGCGGGCGCCGTGTGCCTGCTGTCACGTCTGGGGCTGGTTCGGCTATCAGGGATAAGAAAAAGAACCGCCCACCCGGGCGGTTCTTTTCTTACTCGGCTGTTTCGATATAAATGTCCTCACACTCCTGCAAACCTGCCGCCAGCAGCGCTTTGGCCAGAAAAACTTTCTGCCCGGGGTCGCGATCGGAGTCCAGAATGTCCAGCACCTGTTCCGTTTTATCCACCAGACGCAGGTACATCTTGCGATAGTCTGTCATGTTTTTGCCCACTTTGGACCAATTATATCTGAATTACAGATAAAAAGCAGTGCCTGCGAAAAAGATAAAGCATAATACACCCGAGGTGATCACATGCTTTATCCCAACATTCGCGGGCTGCGGGAGGATAACGACCTGCGGCAGCGGCAGTTAGCCGAGCTGCTGAACGTTTCGCAGAATACCTATTCCCAATATGAGAACGGCGTGATCGCCCTGACGGCGGAGCACCTGGTCAAGCTGGCGGATTTCTATCATGTCAGCGTGGATTATCTGCTGGGCCGCACCGCCAAACCGGAGATGAATATATAAAAAGAACCGCCCACCCGGGCGGTTCTTTTTATCATAATCGAAAGACTTACATGATCTTCTCGCCGGCGGCTTCCTTGGCGGCGATTTCCTTCATGGCGTCCTTGTGAGACAGGTTCCAGCGACCCTTCTCGTCGATCTCCATGAACTTGACCCACATCATATCGCCCACCTTGCAGGCGTCCTCCACCTTCTCGATGCGCTTGTCGGCCAGCTTGGAGATGTGCACCAGACCGTCCTTGCCGGGCGCGATCTCCACGAAGGCACCGAAGGTCATCAGGCGTACGACGCGGCCGTAGTACAGCTTACCCACCTCGGGGACGAACACGATATCATCGATGAACTTCTTGGCCTTTTCGCAGCTCTCGGCGTCGGGGGAGGCGATGTGGATGGTGCCGTCGTCGTCGATATCCACCTTGGCGCCGGACTCGGCCACGATCTTCTGGATCACGCTGCCGCCCTTGCCGATGACCTCGCGGATGCGGTCGGGATCGATGTGCATGGTGATCATCTTGGGTGCGTAGCGGCTGACCTCGGGGCGAGGCTCGCTGATGACGGGCAGCATCACCTGATCCAGGATCTGGCAGCGGGCGTCATAGGTGATATCCAGCGCGTTGCGGATGATCTCCATGGTCAGGCCGTCGTTCTTCAGGTCCATCTGGATGGCGGTGATACCCTTCTTGGTGCCGGCCACCTTGAAGTCCATCTCGCCGTGGAAGTCCTCCACGCCCTGAATGTCGATGAAGGTGGTGAAGCCGCCCTCGTCGTCCTGGATCAGGCCGCAGGAGATACCGGCAACAGGCGCGGAGATGGGCACACCGGCGTCCATCAGCGCCAGCGTGGAGCCGCAGATGGAGCCCTGAGAGGTGGAGCCGTTGGAGCTGACCACCTCAGACACCACGCGGATGGCGTAGGGGAACTCCTCCACAGGAGGAATCACGGGCAGCAGGGCACGCTCGGCCAGCGCGCCGTGGCCGATCTCGCGGCGGCCGGGGCTGCGGGCGGGCTTGGCCTCGCCCACGGAGTAGCCGGGGAAGTTATAGTGGTGCATATACCGCTTCTCCTCTTCCTCCCAGATGGTGTCCAGCTTCTGGGCGGCGGACAGGGTGTTCAGGGTGCACACGGACAGCACCTGAGTCTGGCCGCGGGTGAACAGGCCGGAGCCGTGCACTCTGGGCAGTACGCCGACCTCGGCGGCCAGGGGACGGATCTCGTCCATGCCGCGGCCGTCCACGCGCTTGCCCTGGAGCAGCCACTTCTTGACCACCTTCTTCTGCATCTTGTACAGGCAGACCTCAATGTGGGTGTCGAAATCCTCATACTTGTCCGCGAACTTCTCGGCGAAGTCCAGCCGGGCGGCGGTCAGCCGCTCTTCCCGGACGTTCTTGTCGGGGGTATCCAGAGCGTACTCGATCTGATCCAGGCCGTAGTTCATCAGGTCGTCCAGCAGCTCGTGATTCACGGCGGCCTTCTCGAAGGTGAACTTGGGCTTGCCGATCTCGGCTACGATGCCGTTGATGAACTTCACGATCTCCATATTGGTCTCGTGAGCAATGCGGATGGCCTCCAGGACCACGGACTCGGGGGCCTCGTTGGCCTCGGTCTCGATCATGACCACCTTCTCGAAGGTGGAGGAGATGCACACGAAGCAGGAAGAAGCCTCCCGCTCGTCGGTGGAGGGGTTGATGATATACTGGCCGTTCAGGTAGCACACGTTGGTGGTGGCCACAGGCCCGTTCCAGGGCACGTCGGAGGAGGCGATGGCGATGGAAGCGCCCAGGGACGCCACGATCTCCACGGGGTTGTCGTAGTCGTTGGCCAGCACGGTGCAGGTGACCACGGTGTCGTTGCGCAGCTCCTCGTCAAACAGGGGACGCATGGGCCGGTCGATGATCCGGCTGTTCAGGATGCCCCGCTCGCTGGGCTTGCCCTCCCGGCGGTTGAAGGAGCCGGGGATGCGGCCCACGGAGTACATCCGCTCTTCAAATTCGATGGTCAGGGGGAAGTAGTCGATGCCCGCCTTGGGGATGGGGTTGGCGGTGCAGGTGGTCAGCACCACGGTGTCGCCGTAGCGGCAGATGCACTCGGCGTTGGCAAGCTCTGCCACCTTGCCGGTCTCCACGGTGAAGGGGCGGCCGCCGATCTCCATTTCGTAAACCTTGTGGTTCGGGAACTGTCTGTGAGTTACCATTGTTTTACCTCCATATAATATAATTTGTTTTTCGGGAGGTTTAGCCATTGAAACTGTCTCCAAAATCCTATTGGGGGACACTTTCAATCGCTAAAACAGCTCCCGTGAAAAAGGCGACAGGTTGCCCCGTCGCCTTTTGGTGAACTTACTTACGGATACCCAGCTTGGCGATCAGGGCACGGTAACGGTTGATGTCCTTGTTGGCCAGATAGTCCAGCATCTTGCGGCGCTTACCAACCATCATCAGCAGACCACGGCGGGAGTGGTTGTCGTGCTTATGCACCCGCAGATGCTCGGTCAGCTCATTGATGCGGGCGGTCAGGATGGCAACCTGGACCTCGGGGGAGCCGGTGTCGCCTTCGTGGGTCGCGTTGTCCAGGATGACCTGGGTCTTCTTTTCCTTCTGAATCATTGTGTTATCCACCTTTTCATAAATTACCCGTCGGCCAAGTAAGGGTCGGTGAGTCCCGAAACTGAGCCGCAGGCCATAGCCAGCCATAGCCAGCCCGTCCAATATAACATAAGTTTATCCAAATGTAAAGCATTTTCTCACAAAACAAAGATATTTGCATGAGAAACCACAAGCCCCTACGAACAGATCCGCGGATCGTGCGCGGAACAGAGGCTTACTTCACCTTCAGGATAAATTTGATCACATTCACCGCGCAGCGCTGGGCCTCGGCTCTGGTGACGCCGTTGGGGTCTGCCAGGGAGGCCACCAGGGTGCGCTCCTGGATCTCGCCGGGCATCAGCACGTCCACCTGGGCGCGGATGCGGCAGGCATCGTTGGTGATGGCGGGAAATTCCGGGGCCGCGCCGGGCTGCATCCACCAGTCGGTGATGGTCAGGCCCCGGTAGCCCCATTCGTCGTGGAGAATGTCGGTGACCAGCTCATAGTGATAGTGGCTCCACACGCCGTTGACCAGATTGTAGCTGGTCATCAGGCACCAAGGATCGGACTCCTTGACGGCGATCTCGAAGCCCTTCAGATAGATCTCCCGCTGGGCCCGCTGGGACAGGCGGGAATCGCACTTGTTGCGGTTGGTCTCCTGGTTGTTGCAGGCGAAGTGCTTGGGGCAGGCGGACACGCCCTGGCTCTGGATGCCCCGCACCATGGCGGCGGCGATCTTGCCGGTGAGCAGGGGATCCTCGGAGTAATATTCAAAGTTCCGGCCGCACAGGGGATTGCGGTGGATGTTCATGCCCGGCCCCAGCAGCACCTGGGTGCCCTGCAGAACCATTTCCCTGCCCAGAAGCCGGTACAGCGCCTCCACGCCCTCCGGGTCGAAGGTGCTGGCCAGGCAGGTGCCGCAGGGCAGCAGGGAGCAGGTGCGGCGGATGCGGATGCCGGAGGGGCCGTCGGTGGTGATCACCGTGGGAATGCCCCGCTTTTTCAGCGCTTCGGTGACGCCGCCCAGGCTGCCCGCGTTTCCGGCAGGGCCGGATGGATCGTTCATCAGCCCGAAGCCGTGGGTAATGTCGTCCAGCTCCTGGTCGGACAGCTGGGCCACGAATTCCTCCGGGGTGCAGCGCCCCGCCTTTACATTCTCAAAGGTGAATTCCGTCTGGCCGGGGGTCAGCTCCTGGGGCAGGTGCGCCAGGATGTCCTGCTTCAGGTTTCGGTTGGCGGTGGGCACCATTTCCATGTCCAGCGCGCCGCCCTTGTTCACCATACGGCAGAAACCGTGCTCCGGCCGGACGGCGTTGCATTCGTGCAGCTGCCGGACGACCTCCAGCCCCTGCTTGACGATGCACACCACCGCCTTCACATCCCGTATGCTGGTACCCGCCTGGACGCAGTAGTTCCCCGCCTCCAGCACGAAGGCGTCCTTGTGCCCGGTGCAGCCGGTGTCGTCGAAGCTGGCAAGGGAGGCAAGGTCAAAGGAGACATCCACCACCTGCTGCTGCCCCGGCTGGAGCAGGCCGGTCTTTTTGAATCCGGCCAACACCCGCTTGGGATTCCCCAGCGTGCCGCAGGGCAGGTCCACATAGACCTGCACGACCTCCCGCCCGGCCTCGTCGCCTACGTTCTCCACGGTGGTGTTCACCGTGACCTGGTTGCCGCTGACGGCGGCCTGGCTGCTCAGGCGGAACCGGGTGTAGCTCAGGCCGAAGCCAAAGGGATACAGTACCCTGTCCGGGGCGAAGGTCTCAAAATAGCGGTAGCCCACGTAAATATCCTCGGTGTAGGCGTTGAAGGCCATGGCGCCGAAGCTCTGGCTGGAGGGGTAGTCCTCGTATTTGACGGCGATGGTGTCCGTCAGCTTTCCGCTGGGATTGACCGCGCCGGTGAGCACATCGGCCAGGGCCGTACCGCTCTCCATGCCGCCCTGCCAGGCGTACACGATGGCGGTGAGTTTATTTTCATAGTCCCGTATCCAGCTCATGTCGATGACGTTGCCGCAGTCCATCACCAGGCAGACGCGGTGGAAATAGGTGGCAACCACATCCAGCATGGCCTTTTCCCGGTCGGTCAGATAGTAGCTGCCGGGCTTGAGCACATTCTCCCGGGATTCTCCGGCGGCCCGGCCAATGACCACCAGCGCCATGTCGCAGCGCAGGGCGGCAGCCGCCACGTCCTCAGCCTTCAGGGGCATTTCGGGATTGCTCATGGGCCAGTGGGCCCAGTAGCCCTCATCGGGCACGTTCCGGGGCCGGCTGCACCAGGTCTCATACTGGGAGGCCAGAATGCCGTCCACCTTCACCCCATGCTCCAGCAGCCCCTCCATCAGGTTACGCCGGTAGGGGGACACCACGTCGCCGCCGCTGCCGTAGCCCACGGTGAAGTAATTCACCGCGCTCCGGCCAAACACCGCAACCCGGGTCTGCCCGGTAATGGGCAAGGTCTTGTCCTCATTTTTCAGCAGCACGATGCCGTCCGCCGCCATGGCCCTGGCCTGCGCGGCAATCTCCGGCACCGCCAGCCTGCCGCTCCCCTCCGTCCGATTCAGGTCCTGCTCCAGCCCCGTCCTGTGAATCCGGCTGAGCACAAACCGCGCCGCCTTATTGAATAATTGACTCATATCAAAACACCGATCCTTTCCTGGGTGTGGATTGCTTTCCCCCCTCATTTTACCGTGAAAACCCGCCCAGGTCAACCGGGAAAACGCATCCTTCACGACAATTGCGGATGGAATGCACCCCGTCATGATCGTAGGGGGCGATTGAGGCACATCGTCCCCCACAAACAAATTCGCGGCCTTCCCCAAAAACGCATTACAATTCCCGAGGCATTTGATATACTCGCCCTGATGAAAGGGAGTAAAGGGCGGCGTCCTGACCCGGCGGGGTGCTGTTCGCGAAGCTGCTCAATCTCTTCCTGCCGGAGGGCAAGAAGCTGAATCCCATGATCGGCGCGGCGGGCATTTCCGCCTTCCCCATGAGCGGCCGTGTGGTCAATAAGATGGGCTTGCAGGAGGATAACCAGAATTTCCTGCTGATGTATTCCATCAGCATCAACGTTTCGGGCCAGATCGCCTCCGTGATCGCGGGCGGGCTGATCCTGACCCTGATGGGATAAGTCAATTGTGCACCCTTGGCTCCCCGGTGGGGGAGCCAAGAGGGCGGTCACACCTCCCGGTTGAGGACCTTGTAGACAAAATCCATGTCCAGCCCGCCCCGGACGGCGTCGGCCAGACGGTCATATTGCTCCTGCTTGTAGGCATCCGGGTCAAAAACGGTGAGCCTGCCGGGGTCGATGCCCTTTTGGGCGGCCAGGCCGCGCACCAGGGCCTGGGCGATGCCCGCCCCGTCGAAGATGCCGTGGATGTAGCTGCCGTAGACATTGCCGCTGCACTGGATGGCGTCGCCCCCGCGCTGGCTGCGGCCCATGTGAATTTCATAGCCGGTGTAGCCCAGGCCCGTCAGGCCGTGAAGCGCGCCGGGAATTTCTCCAAAGGTACCGCTCACCTGGCGCTGCACCTTTTCCCCCGCAAATACCGTATCCATATCCAGCAGCCCCATGCCCTGAATCTCCGTCACCCCGGCGGCCTCCACGCCCTCCGGGTCCCGGATGGTGGAGCCAAGCATCTGGTAGCCGCCGCAGATGCCGAAGAGGATGCAGCCCCGGGCAGTCTGCTGGCAGATGGCCGCCTCCAGGCCGGACTGGCGCAGCCAGAGCAGGTCGGCAATGGTGCTCTTGGTGCCGGGCAGGAGGATCATATCCGGCTGGTGCAGCTGGTCCGGCCGCTGGATGTAGCGCACGGACACATTGTCAAACCGCTCCAGGGGGGACACGTCGGTGAAGTTGGAGATGCGGGGCAGCTTGATCACCGCGATGTCAATGTCCTTGCGCGCGTCCCCGGTCTGGAACCGGGTGGACAGGCTGTCCTCGTCGTCGATGTCCACGTGGACGTAGGGCACCACCCCCGCCACGGGCACACCGCAGATTTTTTCCAGAATGTCGATGCCCGGCTGCAAAATGGCCCGATCGCCCCGAAATTTATTCACAATGGTGCCCTTGACCCGCTTCTGCTCCTGGGGCTCCAGCAGGGCAATGGTGCCGTACAGCTGGGCGAACACGCCGCCCCGGTCGATGTCCCCTACCAGCAGCACCGGGGCGTCCACCAGCTCCGCCAGGCCCATGTTTACAATGTCCGTGGCCTTCAGGTTGATCTCCGCCGGGCTGCCTGCGCCCTCGATGACGATGATGTCGTATTCCTGTTCCAGGCTGCGGTAGGCCTCCATCACCGCCGGGATGAAGTCCCGCTTGCGCCGGTAGTATTCCATGGCCCGCATGTTGCCCTGTACCCGGCCGTTGACGATCACCTGACTGCCCACGTCCGTGGTGGGCTTGAGCAGGATGGGGTTCATCCGCACGTCCGGCGCGATGCCCGCCGCCTCCGCCTGCACCACCTGGGCACGGCCCATTTCCGCGCCGCTGGCGGTGATGAAGGAATTGAGCGCCATGTTCTGACTTTTGAAGGGGGCCACCCGGTAGCCGTCCTGCCTGAAAATGCGGCACAGCCCCGCCGCCAGCAGACTCTTGCCCGCGTTGGACATGGTGCCCTGAATCATGATGTTCTTAGCCATTGAGAATCTCCTTTATTGCGTCCAGCAGGCGCCGGTTCTGCTCCGATAGCCTTACCGCCGTGCGATACCAGCCCGGCTCCAGGCCGGGATAATTGGCGCAGTCCCGGATTTGCAGCCCCCGCTCCAGCAGCGGCTCCCCCAGCGCCCGGGGGGAGAAAAACAGCAGAAAATTGGTGCGGGAGGGGATCACCGTCAGCCCCAGCGCCTCCAGCCCCGCCGCCAGAAGCGGCCGCTGGGCGTGGATGATCGCCCTGGCCCGGTCCAAAAATTCCCGCTGCCCCAGGGCGGCGATCCCCGCCATCTGGGCGGGAATGGATACGTTCCAGGCCTGGGTGGCGCGGCCCATCCGGGTCAGCAGCGCCGGGTCGGCGCACAGGCAGTAGCCCAGCCGCAGCCCCGCCATGCCGTAGCTCTTGGTAAAGGCCTTCAATAAGAGCGTCCGCTCGCCGTCCCGCAGCCGCCGCGCCAGGCTCAGCCCCTCGCCCCCCTGGGTCAGGTCCAGGAAGCACTCGTCGATGAACAGGAAGATGCCCTTCCGGGCGCAGATGTCCCGGATTTCCTCCAGCAGCACCGGATCGATCACCTGGCCGGTGGGATTGTTGGGGTTGCAGAGCAGGAGCATATCCCCGCCGAAGCCCTCCAGCACGGGCAGGAACCGCTCCGTCAGGGCGAAATCCTCCGATTGCTCCATGAAATAGAATTCCGTCTCGCATCCCGCTGCCTCCAGCGCGGTGCGGTACTCCGAGAAGGAGGGCACGGGCAGCAGCGCCCGCTTCGGCCCCAGCGCGGCGCACAGGGAGAAGATCAGCTCCGCCGCCCCGTTGCCGCAGAGCACCCGCTCCGCGGGCACCCCCTCGAATTCCGCAATGGCTCCCACCAGCGCCCGGCAGTAGGGGTCCGGGTACTGGCTCAGCAGGGGAAGGGAATCCCGTACCGCCTCCTTCACCGCCTCCGGCGTCCCCAGGGGGTTGATGTTGGCGGAAAAATCGATCTCCACCGCCTTGGAATAAACCTCACCCCCGTGGGGGTTGGGAATGTTGTACAGCATGCAGTTATCCTTTCAAAAAAACAGGCAGCGTGCCCCAACGCACAGGAGCAGCATCAGGATGGCGGCCCCGTACATCAGGCGGCAGCTTTTGGGGATGTCCTCGGGGGTGATTTCCCGCAGGGGGTCGCCGATGTATTTTTTGCGGTGCAGCACCCCGTGGTAGCTGGCGTCCCCGGCCAGCCGCAGGCCCAGCAGACCGGCGCATACGGATTCGGTCTGGGCGGAATTGGGACTGGCGTGGTTATAGCGGTCCCGCCGGAAGATTTTCCAGCCGTTTTTTACGTCCATGCCCAGAATGCCCCCGGCGGCCAGCATCAGCAGCGCGCACAGCCGGGCGGGGATAAAATTGAAGATGTCGTCCATGTGGGCGGGAATGCACCCCACATTTTTGTAGGGCGGCTCCACATAGCCCAGCATGGAATCCATGGTGTTCACCGCCTTGTAGACAAAGCCCAGCGGCGCGCCCCCCAGGGCGATGAACAGCAGGGGAGCAATCACCCCGTCGGAGGCGTTCTCCGCCACCGTCTCCACCGCCGCCCGGGCCACGGCGGCGGCGTCCAGCTGCTCCGTGTCCCGTCCCACGATCATGGAGACCGCTTGGCGGGCCTGCGGAAGGGTGCCGGTTTTCAGGGCGCGATAGACCTTCATGCTCTCGTCGCGCAGCGACCGGGGGGCGATGATCTGCCAGCACATGATGCCCTGCACTCCCAGCGCCAGCCAGGGGGAAACCAGGCCGCACACTCGCAGGATGCCCCAGGGGATCAGGCCGCTGACCGCCGCGGTGACGAGCCAGATCAGCCCGCCCGCGGTCCGCTCCCCGGCCACGGTTTTGGGCAGCAGGCGGCGGAAAACCCGCTCCAGCCCCGAAATAAGCTTCCCGATGAGCACCACCGGGTGGGGCAGCCGGTGGGGGTCGCCCAGAAAACAGTCAATGAAAAATCCGATCAAAAGCGCCACGGCAATACGGTCCATTTGCAACGCCTCCAAAGCATGAAAAAGCGGGGGGAGTGGGCAAACTCCCCCCGGAGGAAATCACGCAGTCTGGTCCCCGGGAGGGCAATCCGGGCATTGACAAGGGGGAACGCCAATACCGGCACCCGGGAAACAAAAAGCCGCGGCAGCACCAAAGCCGCCGCAGCCGATTTTCTGCGCCAAAAGCAGCCGCGCTCCGTACTTGCAGAGCGGCAGCACATCACCCATCCTTAGCAGTTATCCTGACTTCGCGCATCCATGGCCGCCGCACCGCCTTCTCAGGAAATTCCCAATGACCGGCTTTCGCCCTGTGCGGCCGCCTCCTCGCTTACAGTGGCGGTACCGTTCGGGATTTGCACCCGATTCCCTATTCTCCCCCAAGATCTGCCCGACATTGGAGGCACTAAGATGGTTATTTACTTTCTCCGTAACCATAGCACAATTTGCCGCCAATGTCAATTAAAAATCAGGAATAAAGCCCCGGTCCGCCGATTCGGCCTCCTGGGTGAAGCCCTCCAGCTCGTTCAGGTACATCCAACTGAGCACCGCGTCATATTCCTCGTCGGTGATCCGCCGGTCATAGGGCGCGCCCAGGCCGCCCATGGGGGTGTACTGCCGCATCAGGCTCACCAGCACCTGGCCGGGGCGGAAGTGCTCCCCGATCCAGTCCAGGGCTTTCAGGGAATTTTCTACCTGCCCCGGCAGGATGAGATGGCGGATCACCACGCCGCTTTTCAGCTTCTCCCCCTCCCATTGGGGGGCACCCACCTGCGCCACCATCTCCCGGATGGCAGCGGCAGCGGTGGGGAAATAATAGGGAGCGGCGGACAGCTGGAGGGCGAGCTTGGAGTCGGTGTATTTGAGGTCGGGCAGATAGATGTCCACCAGACCCTTTAACGCCCGTATGGTCTCCGGCTTTTCATAGCCGCCGCAGTTGTATACCACCGGGACGGGCAGCTTGGGGGTGAGGGCGGGCAGAATGGTGGGCAGAAAATGGGTGGGGGTCACCAAATCGATGTTCTCTGCCCCTTGGTCGATGAGGGCTTCCATCATCTGCCGCAGCCGGGTGCTGTCAGTGGGCTTGCCCACCGCCCCACCGCTGATGGCGGCATTCTGGCAGTAGCGGCACCGCAGGGTGCAGCCACCGAAAAAAATGGCACCACTGCCGCCGCTGCCCGCCAGCACCGGCTCCTCCCATTTGTGAAGCATGGTTTTGGCAACCAGCGCCACCCCCGGGCAGCCGCAGAAGCCAAGCTCCCCCGCCGTCCGGTTCACGCCGCACTCCCGTGGACACAGGCGGCAATTTTCATAAGTCATATTCATCGCCCATTCCTGATTTTTGTACCAATATAGCAGATGCTGTCCCCAATTTCAACCCGCTCTTTACTGCAATGAAAAGCCATGTTATAATAAAAATAACGCAGTAATGTGAACGTTTATGTCGTTCCTACAGAAATGGAGCATTTACAATGGAAATTCGGTTTGCAAACACCGGGGACATTCCCCGGATGATTGATTTATTGCAGCAGGTGGGCGAGGTTCACCACCAAATCCGCCCGGATCTGTTCCGCGCCGGGGCGCAGAAATATGACGAGGAAGCTCTGAAAAAACTGCTGGCTGACCCCAGCCGCCCCATTGTGGCAGGGGTTGTGGACGGCAAAATGGTGGGCTACGCCTTTTGCATTCTCCAGGATGTGAAGAATGACCCGGCGCTGTGCGACCGCAAGAGCCTGTATATTGACGACTTGTGCGTGGATGCTGCCCTCCGCGGTGCGGGGGTGGCTGAGGCGATTTTCAATGGCGTCGTGGACTATGCCAAGTCCATCGGCTGTGATGCCGTCACCCTGAACGTATGGAGCGGCAACGACCGCGCTCTGCATTTTTACGAAAAATGCGGCTTCCGCCCCCAGAAGATGGGCATGGAGCTGCCGCTGTAAGGAGAAACGAAGTGCTGGAAAAGAATGTAGTTTACGAGGCGGTTATCACGGATTACACCGCAGAGGGGCAGGGCATTGCCCATATTGAGGGCATTACCGTGTTTATCCCCAATGCCATTGCCGGAGAGCGGGTGCTGGTGCGCATCGAAACGGTGCGGAAAACCTGGGCAGCGGGAAAAATCACCGAGCTGCTGGAAAAATGATCACAAGTCC
>ENA-OUQC01001370-OUQC01001370.1-human-gut-metagenome-genome-assembly--contig:-NODE-1370-length-12915-cov-4.309953_pt1 | contig 12915 bp, 13 predicted proteins | sample MGYA00237942_ERZ548815 | MGnify/ENA primary metagenome ERZ548815 (study PRJEB26490, sample SAMN05194722) | human gut metagenome | biome: terrestrial biome; feature: human-associated habitat; material... | reverse complement strand
ATGTTGCAGATGTGACCATCGATGCAAATGCGAACGCATCAAACAAAGACATTCGTAGCTTGTTGAACGAAAAAGGAAAATCGCTTGATAAACTTTTTGCCTTCAACAAGATTTTCTATGAAATGAAGAAGCGTTACAACTTAAGAACGGCAAGAGAATGGCTTGAGACTGAGTATAATGGCGGATTTTACCTGCATGATGCTTCTACAACGACCTATCTGCCTTATTGCTATGCCTATGATCTCACCAGACTGGCTACGGAAGGTCTGTTCTTCCTCAAAAACTACAACAACCAAGCGCCAAAGCACCTGACCACATTCATGGACGATGTCATTGAGTACATCAGCTACATGAGCAACCGCTCTTCCGGTGCAGTTGGAATCCCCAATGTTTTGATTTGGACTTATTACTTCTGGAAAAAGGATTGTGAATCAGGTCATATCATCAAAGACCCGGATTACTATATTCGCCAGTGTTTCCAGAAGTTCATTTATCGATTAAATCAGCCATTTATGCGCATCGACCAGACTGCCTTCGTTAATGTGTCTATTTTTGACCGAAATTATATTGAGTCTCTATTTGGCGGCGTCCAGTATCCAGATGGTACTTATGTAATCGACTGTGTTGAGGAGCTCATTGAACATCAAAAGATGTTCATGGAGGTTGTATCGGAAATCAGAAGTGAGAATATGTTTACATTCCCGGTACTGACTTATAGCCTTCTGTATCGTGATGGTAAATTTACAGATGAAGAGTTTGCTCGTTGGTGTTCTGACCACAATACCACTTGGAATGATAGTAACTTCTTTATCAGTGGCGATGTTAATACACTTTCTAACTGTTGCCGGCTTCTGTCTGATACTTCTAAGCTGAATGCTTTCATTAACTCCATCGGTGGAACAGCACTTTCTATCGGTTCAGTAAAGGTAAACACCATTAACCTGATGCGTATTGCTTTGGAAACTGAGTGTGATGAAAAGAAGTATCTTACTTTGTTGAAAAAGCGTGCGACACTTTGCTGCAAGACTTTGGAAACAGTGCGACACATCATTGAGCGCAATGTGGAAAAGGGGTTGCTCCCCAACTATCAGGAAGGCGCTGTTGAGATGGACAAGCAGTATTGCACAATGGGAATCCTTGGTCTGTATGAAGTCATTGAGGCATTTGGATATACCTCCACTGACGAATTCGGGTATATCAGTTACACAGATGAAGGAGTTGCATTCGCAAGCAAGATCTTTGAAGTGTTGAACGAGGTTAAGGACGGCTTCACAAATGAATACTCTTTCAACATTGAAAGTGTCCCAGCTGAGCGTGCAGCAGTTATTCTGTGTCAGAAGGACAATGTTCTTTATGACCTTAAGGATAAATTTATCTATTCAAACCAGTGGATTCCTCTTTCTGCAAAGTGCACCATTCAGGAGAAATTGAGACTGTGCTCTATTCTCGATGAGAAGTGCTCTGGAGGAAGTATCGCTCATATTAACCTGGAGTCCAACTTCCCAAACACTGATATGGCGTGGGATATGCTGAACAAGATTGCCCAGTCTGGCGTAATCTATTTTGCATTTAACACTCGTATCAATGAGTGCAAAAACCACCATGGATTTATTGGAACAGACCATTGCCCACATTGTGGAGAGCCTGTCTTTGATACATATCAGAGAATTGTTGGATATCTGGTTCCGTCCCGCGCATACTCAAAAGACCGATTCATGGAGTTTAATACCAGACAGTGGTATACATATGCGGAGGCAATGTCAGAATGAAAGTAAAGACAATTGTAGATGAAGATTTTACCAACTACAAGAAGCCAGCAATGTTTATTGGTGCAATCTCATGTAATGGTAAATGCTGCATCGAAGCCGGTATTCCGATGTCTATTTGTCAAAATGATGGGTGGCGCTCAAGCGCCCCCATCACAATCTCAACAAGAGATTTGATTGAGCGGTATCTTAAAAATCCAGTGACCGAGTCAATCGTATTCGGAGGTTTGGAACCGTTTGAGCAGTTCAAAGATATTGAATGGTTTCTTCGAATTCTCCGTACAAACTACAGGTGCGAAGATGATGTGGTCATTTACACAGGGTACTACCCACATGAAATAAACGACCAGCTTAAACAGCTCGCTAAGTTCAAGAACATCATAGTCAAGTTCGGTCGGTATGTTCCAAACAAGACAAGCCGATATGACGAAATTCTTGGAGTTACACTGGCAAGCGACAACCAATATGCAGAGAGGATTTCATAATGAAAGTAAGACTGAACCCAGACGAGGAATTCGTCAAGGATATCAAGCGGCAGCTCAAAGCGAATTCAGGTTACTGCCCATGCTCACTCGTCAAAAACGAAGACACAAAGTGTATGTGCAAAGAGTTTCGTGAAATGGACAGTGGAATGTGCCACTGTGGTTTGTACATTAAAGACAAAGAGGAGAGTGACCAATGAACAGAGTTGGTGAATTTGAAAAGGTAAGCTATGAGCAGTTCTATGAGGCAATGTCAGAGCTTATTGACACTGAGTATAAAGACGAATTTATCAAAGCATCCTATGACGCATTGGAGATCCCACAGCGTGCGACTGGAGGGTCTGCTGGATATGACTTCAAAGCACCATTCAGCTTTGAGTTGCACCCTGGAGAAACACTGAAAATCCCAACTGGAATTCGAGTTAAAATCGATGAAGGTTGGTGGCTTGGTTGTCTGCCTCGTAGCGGGCTCGGGTTTAAGTATCGTCTTCAGCTCAACAATACTATGGGCGTTATTGATAGTGATTACTATGGTTCAGATAATGAAGGTCATATTTTTGCAAAGGTGACCAACGACAGCAACGAATGTAAAACGCTTGCCGTAGAGGCAGGTAGCGGATTTGTACAAGCTATCTTTATCCCATATGGTATTACATACTCTGACAACGCAGACGATATCAGAAATGGCGGTATGGGCTCCACAGACGCTAATAAGGAGCCACAATAAACAGAAGACCCTTGGATACTCAAGGAGTGAAATGAGGGCTGGCTTTGTGCCAGCCCTTTTTTTATTCGCCTAAAGAGGTGGTGCAATGAAGAATATGGAAATCCCATTCTGGGAGCAATACACATTAACGGTAGAAGAAGCGTCGAAGTACTTTCGTATTGGAGAGAATAAACTTCGGCGTATCATTAGCGAAAACAAAGACGCTGACTATCTGATTTGGAATGGAAATCGCGCTCAAATCAAAAGAAAACTCTTTGAAAGATACATAGACCAATGTGAGTTGGTTTAGAAACTTGAAAAAAGGTATATGGCATGGTACAATGTAAACTAACTATGCCAGATTCCTTTTTCACCAGAAAAGGAGTCAGCACGATGGAAAAGCGAAGAGACAACAAGGGCCGCATATTGCGGAACGGTGAAGTCCAACGCCCTGACGGGAAATATATGTTTCGATACACGGATAGCTCTGGCGTGCGACGAGCTGTGTATAGTTGGAAGTTGGTAAGCACCGACAAACTAAAGGAGGGTCAACGGGACTCGCAATCGTTGCGAGAAAAAGAGAAACTCATCTTCAAAGACCTCGACGACAAAATCAAAACAAGAGATGCAGAAAACACGACTGTGGACGATCTGTATCAGCAATTTGTTGATATCAGGAAAGACCTAAAGGAAAGTACACGGTGCTGTTACAACGATATCTACAAAAAGCATATCAAGCCAGTGATAGGGAGTAAGCCAATCGGAAGGGTTAAGCCAACAGAAATCCAGAAGTTATATCAGACGATGGTAAGTGATTCTGGAGTTAACCCGACAACAGCACAAAAAGCGCACTCTATCATTTATCAGATATTCGAAAACGCAGTAATGGACAACATCATCCGTGTTAACCCTGCGTCAAACGCATTTCGTAATTTCAGGAAGACTACCGAACTGTCGCCTGCCTGCCGAGAACCATTGACAATAGAGCAGCAGGCGTCTTTCATTGATTATATCTACGCATCGCGGCAATACAATAGGCTTGCAAATTTGTTTACGGTATTACTCGGAACCGGTATGCGTATTGGTGAGGCTCTTGGGCTTAGATGGTGCGACTGCGACTTCGAAGAAGGGATCATCCATGTAACACACACAATCATGTATAAAAGGTGTGAAGATGGTAGTTACCGATACAGAGTATCCTCACCAAAAACAGAGGCTGGTAATCGCGAGATCCCCATGTTTGATGATGTTAAGTCTGCCCTTTTACGAGAACGCGATAAAAAGCACGGAGCCACCAAAAAAGATTTTGTTGTAGATGGATATACCGATTTTGTGTTTCTCAATAACAACGGACAGGTCTATACCCAATCTTTTATTTATGATGCGATACAGGGTATTATCACATCATATAACAAGGAAGAGTACGCACGGGCATACGAAGAAAAGCGACAGCCAAACTACCTTCCCAAAATCAGCGCACATATTCTAAGACACACATTCTGCACGAGGATGTGCGAAAGTAATGTCAACATCAAGGTTCTCCAAGATATCATGGGGCACCGCAATATCCGCACTACGATGGAAACATACGCCAAAGCAATGAAGGATAAAAAAGTTGAAACAATGCAAGCCCTCAACGGAGCGTTCAAAATCTCGTAACCATTCTGCCACAATGGTTTCAGGGCTTTTGGTGGTGTAAATTTGACGAGCTTTTGCTTTTACACCAAATTCTACACCGCTTGAAGACGAAAACAAGAAAAGATATGAGGAGTTATTAAGTCGACAATGAAGCTAAAACTATTGCGGCATAAGGCTTTGAGAAGATATAAGAACCTGGGGGTGAGTTTATGTACTTAAAGGCGCTGAATATCAATGCGGAGATCGTCACCCTGACCCAGGACGAGGTCTACGCCTATCAGTTCGGCAATATTCTGGACGCCGAAGGCATCCGGGATTATGACTGCCTGGTGACCACCTGGGGCGCGGACTATCCCGATCCCTCCGCCAACCTGGATCCGCTGTTCAACATCGCCAACATCGGCGCCGGCGGCTATAACTGCGCCGCGTATTCCAACGAGACCGTGGACAGCCTGCTGAATCAGGCCGTTACCACCACCGACGAGAGCCAGCGCATGGAGCTTTTGTTCCAGGCCTGCGATATCATCGTCGAAGACGAGCCCTATTATGTCTATAATTACACCAAGGGCTTTGCGGCCTTCAACAAAAACTGGAGCCTGGGCGATATGAATTACACCTGCGCCTGGGACTGGAACTTCAAGGATGTAGTTTACAACGGATGATCATCCGCGGATCCTCCAAACTGCAAGCGGGAGACGGCCTTCGGGCCGTCTCTTTGCTTTTATGCAGAAAAAAGCCCGCCGCCGGCATTGCGGCAGCGGGCGCAGAGAGATCAGAAGCGGAGGATCACAGCAGATAGGCGCTCAGCAGGTCGAAGGTGTTGGTCAGGCCGCTGATATGGGTGCGCTCATAGCCGTGGGAGGCGTAAACGCCGGGGCCGATCAGGCTGTGGCGCACATCAAAGCCCGCCCGCAGCGACACATCCACATCGGAGGTGTAATAGGGATAAACATCCACGGCGTAGTCCAGATGGTTCTGCTCCGCCAGAGAGATCAGGGTGGAGACGGTATCGTAATGATAGGGGCCGCCGCCGTCCTTGCCGCAGATGGAGACCTGCTTTTCCGTGCAGGTCAGGCCGTCGCCCACGCAGCCCATGTCCACGCTCATCATTTCCACGATGCCATCGGGGACGCCCGCCGCGCCGCCGTGGCCGATCTCCTCATGGACGGTGAAGCCGATCCAGATGGAGCGCTTCAGGGTGAGCTTTTCGTCGTGGATGCGCTTTGCCAGCGTCAGGAGCACTGCCGCGCTGGCCTTGTCGTCCAGAAAGCGGCTCTTGATATAGCCCTTGGAGGTGACGGTGAAGCGGGGCTCCACGCAGATGAAGTCGCCGGGACGGATGCCCAGCCGGGCCACATCCTCTCTGGACGCCACATCCTCGTCCAGCACCACCTCCATGGTCTCCTCAAAATTGCGGTTGGTGGTGGAGAGCTGGTTATTCACATGGGCAGAGGCGTTGGCCAGCTGGATGGTGCCCTCATATTCGCCGTTGAAGCGGGTCTTGACCCGGCAGGTCTCCGCCTCCACATTGTTGGCCTGCAGACCGCCCACCCGGGAAAGCATCAGGCGGCCGTTGTCCTTGATGCTGGCCACCACCGCGCCCAGTGTGTCGATATGAGCCAGCAGCAGAATGGGGTTTTCCGTGCCGCCCAGATGGGCCCGGACGCCGCCCTTGACGGGGTTTTCCGGCGTGTAGCCAAGGCGGGCCAGCTCTTCGTTCATATACTGCTGGACCTGCCGGGTGTAGCCGCTGGGGCTGTCGATGGACAGAAGATTCTGCAGCTGCTGCAGCATGTAATCCTGATATTCCTGTTTCATAAAAAGCTCCTCCTGCTTATGTAGTTCAAAATCGGATCAAAGCGCGGCGTAGGCCTTTGCGATCCGCGCGGCGCAGCGGGCGTTGTGGAAGGCCAGCTGGATATTGGTGTTGAGGGATTCGCCGCCGGTGAGCTCCACGATGCGGGCCAGCAGGAAGGGGGTGATCTTCTTGCCCTTGATGCCCTTCTCCCGGGATTCGGCGACGGCCTCGTCGATGATCTTCGCCATCTGGTCGCTGTCCATGGCATATTCCTCCGGAACGGGGTTTGCGATGATCAGGCCGCCCTTCAGGCCGGCCTCCCATTTGGCCTTCATGACCCGGGCCGCCTCTGCCTCGTCCTGCAGGGCATAGTCCACGGAAAAGCCGCTCCTGCGGCAGTAGAAGGCGGGGAAGTCCTGGGTCCGCATGCCCAAAACGGGGACGCCCATGGTCTCCAGATATTCCAGCGTCAGCCCAATGTCCAGAATGGACTTGACGCCGGCGCTGACCACGGCCACGCTGGTATGGGCCAGCTCCTGCAGGTCGGCGGAGATATCCATGGTGGTCTCCGCGCCCCGGTGGACGCCGCCGATGCCGCCGGTGGCAAAGACGGGGATGCCCGCCATCTCCGCGATGAGCATGGTGGTGGCCACGGTGGTGGCGCCGGCCTTGCCCGCCGCCAGATAAACGGGAACATCCCGGCGGCTGACCTTGCCCACATCGTCGGCCCGGCACATCCGCTCCAGCTCCGCATCGGTCAGGCCCACCTTCAGCTGGCCGTCCAGAATGGCGATGGTGGCGGGGACGGCGCCCTCCTCCCGGATGAGCCGCTCCACATCATGGCCGAACTGCAGGTTCTGGGGCCAGGGCATCCCGTGGGAAAGAATGGTGGATTCCAGCGCCACCACAGGGCGGCCTTCGTCCAGCGCCTTCTGCACCTCGGGCAGAACGGAAAGATAACGATTCATTCCAAAACACACTCCTTTTGATGGTTCAGGATCAATTGACAGCTCAGGTCCGGGCGGATGGTGGCCCGGCTCTGGAGCGTTAAAACAGAGGCAGTCACGGCGAAGCGCAGGGCTTCCCGCAGCGCCATGCCGGAAGCATGGGCAAAGAGCAGGCCCGCCAGAAGGCTGTCGCCTGCGCCGGTGGCGTTTTCCGCCCGGGTCAGAGGGCGGGGCCTGGTCCAGAAGCAGCCATCCGGCGAAGCGGTATAAACGCCCCGGCTGCCCGCGCTGAGAAAGACCCGGGAAACGCCCCGCTCCCGCAGGGCGGCGGCACAGTCCTCCGGGGTCTCCCGCCCGGTGAGCAGGCGGGCCTCCGCCAGATTGGGCTTGAGGGCATAAAGCATGGGCAGCGACGGCAGCAGCCGCTTTGCCTTGGCGCAGGAGACCGTATCGGCAAAGATGGGCCGGCGGGAAAACCGCTGGCAGAGCCAGCGCAGCGTCTCCTCCGGCAGGTTGGCGTCCAGCACGATGGCAGACGCCTGCTCCAGCGTATGGGCCCGGCGCTCCAGCAGCGCCGGCGTCATGGCCGCCAGGATCTCCATATCGTTCACCGCCGTGACCATCTCCCCGTCGCCGGAATGGATGGAGAGATATGCGCCGGTGCGCATCCCCGGCAGGGTGAAGGCGGGGGAAAGATCCAGCCCGGCCCGCTGGCAGGCGTCCTTCAGAAAGGCGCCGTTGGCGTCCTCCCCGAAAACAGTGATCAGCGCGGCGGGAGCGCCCATGCGGCAGACATTTTCACAGATATTCCGGCAGACGCCGCCGGCAGAAAGGGTCAGCTGGCCCGGATTGGAATCGCCGGGCAGGATGGGGCCGAAGCTCCGTCCGCAGAGATCCACATTTGCGCCGCCAACGCCTACGATGCAGGGCTTTTCCAAGGATGATCCCTCCTTTGCTTTGCAGCCTTATCCTACCACGGCGGAGCCGGAATGTCAAAGGGCTTCCGGGCGCATAGAATGGGCTGGGAGGTTAATTTACATATGCTTCATTTTTTGGAATACGACCGCCGGGCCGCCGCGGCCTATGCCCGCTACTGGGCGTATCGGCGCAACCCCCAGTATTTTGATTTCAGCGGCATCGGCGGCGACTGCACCAATTATGCCAGCCAGTGCATTTTTGCCGGGGCGGGCGTCATGAACGAGACGCCGGTGTTCGGCTGGTTTTACCGCACGGCCAACGACCGGACCCCCTCCTGGACGGGCGTGCAGTATCTCTATGATTTTCTCACCCGCAACCTGGGCCCCGGCCCCTTCGCTTCGGAAACGGCGCTGAGCCGGCTGGAGGTGGGGGATGTGGTGCAGCTGGCCGCCGGCGACCGGCAGGATTATCACCACACGCCGGTGGTGGTGCGCATCGACGGGGAGCCTACGCTGGCCACGGTGATGGTCTCCGCCCACAGCTACGACTGCGACTGCCGCCCCCTGTCCACCTATCCCATCAATAAGCTCCGCTGCCTGCACATCGAGGGCGTGAGGAAGGAAGGGTAGGGGCCTTACCGCCGGTCTCCCGGGAAAAGCGCCCGGGCCCAGCTTACGGCGTGGTCCCGGAAGCGGCGGGTGATGGTGGAGGGGGTGGAGGCGCGGCTGACGGCGATGCCGATATCCCGGAAAAAGGGCTGGTCCATGGGCTTTTTCACAATGCGGAACCGGTCGTTGTGCAGCACGAGCTCGTGAACGATGCTGATGCCCAGCCCGCATTCCACCATGGCAAGGATGGCAAAATCGTTGCTCACCTCGAATTTGATGTTGGGCGACTGCCGCAGATGGTCCAGAAACAGGTCGATCTCATAGTCCTGCTCCTCCTTGAGACTGATGAAGTCCTCGCTGGAGAGCCGGCTCACGGGGAAGCAGGGCGCGTCCCGCAGGGGATGCTCCGGCGGCAGGATCACCGTCAGCGAATCCCGCAGGAGAAACTCCGTCTCGAACTCGTCTGCCACGGAGAGGGCCAGAAAGCCGCAGTCGATCATGCCCCGGCGCAGCCAGGTGGCGATCTGCTGATATTCGCCGTTGAAGATCTGAAAGCTGATGTTGGGATATTGCCGGTGGAAGGCCTTGATCATCTCGGGCATCCAGCTGGTGGACATACTGGTGAAGGAGCCGATGCGGATCAGGCCGGAGCGCAGCCCGTGCAGCTCGCTGACGGCGAAGCTCAGCTCGGCCTCCTCCTTGGCGATGGCCTGCAGCCGGGGCAAAAGCTGCATCCCCTCGGAGCTGATCTCGATGCCGGTGCGGTTGCGCTTGAGCAGCGGCACGCCCCATTGCTCCTCCAGATCGGCGATCATGCGGCTGACGGCGCTCTGGGTATAGCCCAGCCGCTCCGCCGCCCGGGTGATGCTGCCGGTCTCCACGGTCTTCAGATAGGCCAGATATTTCTGGATCATTGGCTTCCGTCCCTTTCGGCTGCCATCATTCCTTTTTGGAATGGATAGCAGAAAAATGATTTTGTTGCACGATTTTCAAGCCGATTATATACTAAATTCAAGTGTGAATCAACATAAATTTCACCGGCCCAGCCAAATCATTCCATGGGCGGGCCGGATCTGAAGGAGGAAAAACCAATGATCCGTTATTCTGCATTGGGCGCGGCCGGCTATGTCTGCGGCGAGGTGCTGCGCATGATGGTGGCCCATCCCGACGCCCGTCTGGTCAATGTGCTGGATCCCTTCGGCGTGGGAACGCCCATCGCCGAGATCCATCCCGCCCTGCGCGGCTTTTATGATCAGAAGATCATGGACCTGACGGAGGAGACCGTCCGGGAGACCGCCAAAAACAGCGATGTGCTGCTGGTGCAGGTGCCCTCCGGCGAAGTCGCCAAATGGGCGGAGATCGCCCTCAGCGAAGGCGCGAAGGTCATTGATATCGGCGCAGACATCCGCTTCCGGGATGCGGCCGTCTGGGAAAAGTGGTACGGCATGAAGCATCCGGATCCCAAGCTGACCTACGACGCCGTCTACTGCATCCCCGAGGTCATGCGGGAGCTGGCCCGGGGCAAGCGCCTGATCGCCAACCCCGGCTGCTATCCCACCGCCACCACCCTGGCCCTGATGCCCATGCTGAAGGCCGGCCATATCGTGGAAAACACCATCGTCATCGACGCCAAGAGCGGCTTCACCGGCGCAGGCCGCCGGCCCACCCTGAACAAGCTGCTCACCGAGGCGGAAAATAACTTCTGCGCCTATTCTCTGGGCGGCGGACACCGCCACACCCCCGAGATCGAGCAGAACATCGCCTATATCACCGGCCGGGACCTGATGAAGCCGGAGACCTGGCAGTATGTCAATTTCCAGCCCCATCTGCTGCCCACCGTCCGGGGCATCGAGGTCACCGCCTATGCTACCTGCAGCCGGGACTATACCCCCGACGAGGTCTATGAGATGTATTGCGCCGCCTACCGGGACGAGCCCTTCGTGAAGGTCTTCCCGGCCAGCCAGCCCGTCCAGACCAAATGGGTCTACGGCAGCAATTTCTGCGAGATGAGCCCCACCTTCGACGCCCGCACCCACCGCCTGATCGTCACCTCCGTCATCGACAACATCGGCAAGGGCGCCGCCGGACAAACCATTCAGAACATGAATCTGATCATGGGTCTGCCGGAGACCACCGGCCTTATGCTGCCCCCCATGTATCCGTAAACGAAAACACAGGCAAAGGAGAATACATTATGGAATATAAAATCATCGAGGGCGGCGGCATCACCTCCCCCAGGGGCTATACTGCCGGCGCCGTCTATGTGGGCGTCAAGAGCCGCAACAGCCAGAAGCCCGATGTGGCCGTGGTCTATTCCCAGCAGGAGGCCGCCAGCGCCGCCGTCTTTACCACCAATAAGTTCTGCGCCGCCCCCGTGCTGCTGGACCGGGAAATTCTGAAGAGCGGCACAGCACGAGCCATCGTCATCAATTCCGGCAATGCCAATGCCGCCACCGGCGAGCAGGGCATGCAGGATGCGCTGGCCACTGAGCGGGAAGCGGAGCGTTTGTTGGGTGTGGGTGAAAATCAGGTCTTCGTCTGCTCCACTGGCGTCATCGGCCAGAAGCTGCCGGTGGAAAAGGTGCTGGAGGGTGTCCGGCGAATCATCCCGGACGGGCTGGACGCGGCCAACGGCTCCGAAGCCGCCTATGCCATCATGACTACCGACACCGTCCGGAAGGAATCTGCCTATGAGCTGGAGCTTTCCGGCGGCACCATCCGCATCGGCGCCATGGCAAAGGGCTCCGGCATGATCCATCCCAATATGGCCACCACCCTGGCCTTCGTCACCACCGACGCTCGGTGCGACGCTCCCACCCTGCAGAAGATGCTTTCCGCCGCTATCGACAAGAGCTTCAATATGTGTACCGTCGACGGCGACACCTCCACCAACGACACCATGATCCTGCTGGCCAACGGCGCCTCCGGCGTGGAGGTGAAGACGGAGGAGGACAAGGCCGCGCTGGCCGCCCTCATCGAGCATATCTGCATGGATATGGCCCGCCGCATCGCCTCCGACGGCGAGGGCGCGACTCATCTGATCATCGTGGAGGCCAACGGCCTGCCCACGGAGCACGATGCCCGTCTGGTGGCAAAGTCCATCGCAGGCTCCATGCTGTTCAAGGCCGCCGTCTTCGGGCGCGACGCCAACTGGGGCCGCATCATGGCCGCCGCAGGCTATTCCGGCGCGGATGTGGATCCGGCCAAGGCCGACTGCAGCCTGAAGAGCGCCGCCGGCGAGGTCCAGGTGATGAAGGACGGCTTCGGGCTGGACTTCAGCGAGGAGCTGGCCAAAAAGGTCCTCACCGAGCACGATATCACCGTCATCGTGGATTTCCATTCCGGCGACGGCAAGGCCACGGCCTTCGGCTGCGACCTGACCTATGATTATGTCCGCATCAACGGCGATTACCGCTCCTGAAGGGTGGCGCCCATGAACGAGCTTGTGCGCAAGGCGGAGATCCTGCTGGAGGCCATGCCCTATCTGCAGAAATACCGGGGCCGGGTCATCGTCGTCAAATACGGCGGCAACGCCATGATCAATGAAGAACTGAAAAACGCCGTCATGCACGATATCGTGCTGCTGAAGCTGCTGGGCATGAAGCCCGTCCTCAGCCACGGCGGCGGCCCGGGCATCAATCAGATGCTGGAGCAGCTTTCCATCCCCGTGAAGTTCATCGACGGCCTGCGCTACACCTCCGAGGAGATCATGCGGGTGGTGGAGATGGTGCTCATCGGCCGGGTGAACACGGAGCTGGTGGGCTACATTAACAAACTGGGCGGCCGGGCCGTGGGCCTTTCCGGCGTCAGCGGCGGCATTTACCAGTGCCATCAGCGGGAGGAACGGCTGGGCCTGGTGGGCGAGATCGATCGGGTGGACGCATCTGCCGTCCAAGCGCTGCTGGAGGCGGATTTCATCCCTGTGATCGCCCCGGTTGGCACCGACGGCCAGGGCCATACCTTTAATATGAACGGCGACACTGCCGCCGGCAAGCTGGCCTCCGCCCTGGGGGCTGTCTCTTATACACATCTCCGAGCCCACGAGACTAAGG
>ENA-OUQC01001369-OUQC01001369.1-human-gut-metagenome-genome-assembly--contig:-NODE-1369-length-12917-cov-3.394262_pt1 | contig 12917 bp, 10 predicted proteins | sample MGYA00237942_ERZ548815 | MGnify/ENA primary metagenome ERZ548815 (study PRJEB26490, sample SAMN05194722) | human gut metagenome | biome: terrestrial biome; feature: human-associated habitat; material... | reverse complement strand
GCCGATATCGGCTATCACTGTGTCGAGATCTCTCAGGTCCCCATGACCGCTGAGAACGTTGCAGGCTTCCGCAAGGCTATCGACGAGCTGGGCCTGAATGTCTCTTCCTGCACCGCATCCACCTCTCCCATGCTGCCCGGTATGCCCGGCGAGTTCCTGTGCAATCCCGACGACTATAAGAAGATCGTTGAGGACTGCCGTAAGCTGGACTGCGATATGTTGCGCATCGGCATGCTGCCCATGACCTGCATGGGCAACTACCAGAAGGCTGTGGATTTCGCCAAGGAAGCAAATGAGTATGCTCTGAAGCTGAAAGAAGATGGCATCGATCTGTACTACCACAACCATCACGTGGAGTTCGTTCGTTACGACGGCGAGTTCCTGCTGGACATCATCCGCGCAAATGCTCCTGCTCTGGGCTTTGAGCTGGACAGCCACTGGATCCACCGCGGCGGCCAGGACCCTGTTAAGTTCATCAAGAAATATGCCGGCAGCATCCGTCTGGTCCACCTGAAGGATTACCGCATCGGTGAGATGCCCATTCCCGAGGGCGGCGTGGACTTCACCAGCAAGGAAGGCATGATGAAGTTTATGAGCAACTTCACCAACATTGTGCAGTTTGCTGAGGTTGGCGAAGGCACTCTGGATATGCCCGCTATCATCCAGGCTGGCCTGGAGGGCGGCGGCGAGTACTTCCTGGTGGAGCAGGATGACTGCTATGGCCGTGATCCGTTCGATAGCCTGAAGATCAGCCACGACAATCTGGTCAAGATGGGCTTCGGTGACTGGTTCTAATTGAAAAGTTTCTGAGGAGTCGTTTTTTACGATCCGATAAATGAAATCGATGCTGCAGAGCAGCATCGATTTTTTATGTTTCAGGGTTCTGCTTTGTAACACGCTCCAAAATGTTGAAAATATTTTGTGCAAGTTTCACAGTTTTCTATTTGAGCCTTTGGTGGTACAATAGATGTGGAAATTCATAAACCGCTGGAGGAGCTACATGGCCGAAAAAAGTATTGAGTTAGATAGTGTGGAGATCGCCGCTGCCATCTTTGGCAACTGTGACCGCAACATTCGTCTATTGGAAAAGGAGTTCTCTGTCACGGCAGTCTGCCGGGGTACGATGCTTCGCCTCTCTGGCGAGGAGGCCAACGTGGCCGCTGCTGTGCGTGCCGTGGAGGGGATGCTGCTCCTGATCGAAAACCACACGCCGCTGGAGGATCAGACGGTGCGCTACTGCCTGAGCCTTGCGCATGACGGCGAGGAAAAGCGTGTCCGGGAGCTGACCGAAGACTTCGTGACGGTGACGGTCAAAGGCCGACCCATCCGTCCCAAGACCCTGGGCCAGAAAGAGTACCTCAACTCCATCCGGAACAACGCCATCACCTTTGGCGTCGGCCCGGCGGGTACCGGCAAGACCTACCTTGCTGTGGCCATGGCTGTCAAGGCGTTCAAGGCCAAAGATGTCTCCCGCATCGTGCTGACCCGCCCGGCGGTGGAGGCAGGCGAGAAGCTGGGTTTTCTGCCCGGTGATTTGCAACAGAAGGTAGACCCCTACCTGCGCCCGCTTTACGATGCGCTGTTCGACATGCTCGGCGCGGAATCGTACGCCCGCCTTGTGGAGCGCGGCAGCATTGAGGTGGCGCCGCTTGCGTACATGCGCGGCAGAACGCTCGACGACAGCTTTATCATTCTGGATGAGGCGCAGAACACCACCTGCGAGCAGATGAAAATGTTCCTGACGCGTCTCGGCTTCAACTCCAAAATGGTCATCACAGGCGACATCACGCAGATTGATCTGCCGGACGGCAGACGCTCGGGTCTGAAGGATGCGATGCGTGTGCTGCGCAATGTGGATGACATTTCCGTTTTCCGCTTTACCGAAAAAGACGTTGTGCGCCATCGCTTGGTGCAGGATATCATTCGGGCGTATGAAAAAGCGTCCGCAGCAAAATAACCCCTATCGAAAGGATTTTAGCATATGGAAAAAATCAGAGTCATCATCACAAACAACCAGAAAGCGGTCAAAGTGCCGACCGGCGTGCGCATGCTCATCCGTCGCTGTTGCCACGCGGTTCTGCGGATGGAGAAGTTTGAGGATTCCGCTGAAATCAGCGTGACATTCGTGGACAACGAGCAGATCCGCGAGCTAAACGCGCAGTACCGCAACAAAGATGCCGCAACAGACGTGCTCTCTTTCCCCATGGGTGAGAACGGTGTGTATGACATCAACCACGATACCGGCGCGAAGATTCTCGGCGACATTGTGCTCTCTGTGGAAATGGCAATGGCACAGGCAAAGCGCTACGGCCACAGCTTAGAGCGCGAGATCGGCTACCTGACGGCGCATTCTATGCTGCACCTGCTCGGCTATGACCATGAAAACGGCGGCATGGAGCGTGTGCGCATGCGTGAAAAAGAAGAATACGTTATGTCGCAGCTCGGCCTGCCGGGCACTTCCAGCTACACCGTTTAACATGGTGCCGGATTGGAAAACAAACGGTAAGACCCGCACGCAGGCGGACAGCTTTCGCGATGCCGCGCGCGGATTTTTCCATACCGTGAAAACGGAGCGAAACATGCGTATACACCTTACAGCGGCGGTATACGTTTTGTTTTTTTCGCCCTTTCTGGGCGTAACGCGCAGCGAATACGGCGTTCTGCTTTTGACCATCGCAATGGTTATCGCGGCGGAAGCGTTCAACACCGCCATTGAGATGCTGTGTGATTACGCGCAGAAAAGCTATAATCCGCTTATCGGCAAAACAAAAGATATCGCGGCGGGAGCGGTGCTTGTGTGCGCCGTTTTTGCCGCTTTTGTCGGTATAGCCGTTTTGTGGCGTCCAGAAGCGATCTTAGCGCTTTTGATAACAATCGTCACAAATCCGCTTTACCTTGTGCTTTTCATTCTGTCGCTCATTTTGGCCTTTTTCTTCATTTTCAAAGTGCCATGCGGCGTGCGGGAAAAGCTTCATAAAAAGTGATATAAATTATCAGAAAGGAAACCGCGGCTGCGTGCCCCGGGAAAACTATGGGTACAGAAAACTACATGAACGAAAAATCGGCGTTTATCGCCATTGTGGGCAGACCGAACGTGGGCAAATCCTCCATTTTGAACCGCCTGCTCGGTACGAAGCTTGCCATCGTTTCCAATAAGCCACAGACCACCCGCACGCGCATTATGGGCGTGTGGACAGAGGGCGAAACGCAGCTGGTGTTCATCGATACGCCGGGCCTCATCAAGCCGAAGAACTCCCTCGGCGATTACATGGTGAAAAGCGTTACCTCGTCCGTCGCAGATGTGGACGCCTGCCTGCTCGTTGTGGAGGCAAACACGAAAATCTCCAAAGCAGATGAAGAGCTTGTGCACCGCTTTAAAGATTTAGGTGTGCCGGCGCTGCTCGCCATCAATAAAATCGACCTTTTGCAGGACAAAAGCGTTTTGATGGAGCAGATTGCGAAGCTCTCCGCGCTCTACGACTTTGAAGCTGTGGTGCCGGTCTCCGCGCAGGACGGCAACGGCATGGACGCGCTGCGTGAGGAGCTCATCGCACTGGCGGAGCCGGGCGGACACTTCTTCTCGGAAGATACGCTCACAGACCAGCCGGAGCGCGTCATTGCGTCCGAAATCGTGCGCGAGAAAATTCTGCGCTTTACGGATAAAGAAATCCCGCACGGCGTCGCAGTCGTGACGGAAAGCATGCGCGACCTCGGCAACCTGACGGAGATCGATGCGACAATCTATTGCGAACGCGCCACGCACAAGGGCATCATCATCGGCAAGGGCGGCGCAATGCTGAAAAAAATCGGCTCGAAGGCAAGAGAAGACATGGAGCGCTTTTTCGGCTGCAAGATCAACCTGCGCCTTTGGGTAAAGGTGAAGGAGGACTGGCGCCAGCGCCCGCAGATCCTCACAAAACTCGGCTTTAACGAGCACGATTTTGACCAGTACCAATAAACCGTGATTTTCGGGAAAACGGTCACATTTTGAGAAATTGACAGACGTTTCCACGGATAAAACCCGTAAAAACCGCAGAAGCTAAAAACAGCCATACGGTTTAGGAGGCGTTTGTATGCGAAATTCCCCGATGCAGAATGCGGCGTATGCCGCTTGGAACAGCTTTTATAAAAGCGGCAAGGCGGAGGATTACATCCGCTACGTGCAGCTTACACGCCGGGAGCTTGCCGACGTGGATTTTACGGCAGGAGACTTTGATGCAGGTAAAGACCCAGGGACTCATCATTCGGGAGCAGACGGTGGGCGAGAGCGACCGCCTTGTCACGGTGCTGACGCGTGACGCGGGCGTGGTGCGTGCGTTTGCCCGCCGTGCCAAAAACTTAAAGGACAGCAAAAGCGCCGCAACGCAGCTTTTGTGCTATTCCCGCCTTTCTATTTTTAAGGGGCGGGAAAAATACATGATTGACGATGCCGAGCCGATTGAGGTTTTTTTCGGGCTTCGGCGGGACATCGCCGCGCTTTCGCTGGCGCAGTATTTCTGTGAGCTGGCGTACTTAATGGTGCCGGAGGATACGGATTCCGAGGAATACCTGCGGCTCATCTTAAACTCCCTGCATTTTTTATCAAAGGGCACGCGGCCGATGCGGCTGTTGCAGTCCGTGACAGAGCTGCGTATGCTCTCGTCGGCGGGCTATATGCCAAATTTAGTCGCGTGCGAAAACTGCGCCGCGTATGAGGCGGAAACGATGTTCTTTCTGCCGCAAAGGGGCATTATTCTGTGCGACAAGTGCTTTCACGGCGCGAATGAACCGTATGTCGCGCTGCCGCCGGGCGTGCTGACCGCCATGCGACACATTGCGTATGTGGATTTTGAGAAGCTCTATAACTTCTCGCTGCCGGAGGATGCGCTGAAAATTCTGAACGCCGCAACGGAAAGCTACGTTGTCCATACATTACATACCGTACCGAAGACCTTGGAGTTTTATAAAACGTTTTTGGATTAACAGAGGAGATTGACCCGGCAAAACCGGGTACGAAAAGAAAGCAGGAACAAAATGCTGAAAGATCATAAAGCGCTGGAGCTGGATAAAATTCTGCTTCAGCTTGCAAATGAAACCACTTGCCCGGATGCGGCGGAGCTGGCGCAGAAAATTGAGCCGGATACCGACATTCGCCATGTGGAGCGCCTTTTGCAGGAAACGGACGACGCGTTCGTTTTAATGGCAAAGTACGGCGCACCGTCGTTTTACGGCATGACGAACGTTACGAATGCGCTGCGTCGCGCAGAAGCGGGCGGCGTGCTGAATCTGGCGGAATTATTGTCTGTTGCCGCGACATTGCGTGCCATCCGCAGTGTTTCGGATTGGCGTAAAAAAAGCGAAAGCGTCAAAACGGCGCTCGATTACCGCTTCGAGACCTTGCAGCCGAATAAGTTTATCGAAGACCGCATCTCGATGACCGTCGTCAGCGAGGAAGAAGTTGCCGATACCGCAAGCGTCGCCTTGGCGGCTATCCGCCGCAAGATCCGCGCGGCATCGCTGCGCGTGCGCGAGCAGCTTGATAAAATGATCCGCTCGCAGACCTACCAAAAGTATTTGCAGGAAGCCATCGTCACCCAACGCGGCGGCCGCTACGTTGTGCCGGTCAAGGCGGAATTCCGCAATGAAGTCAAGGGCCTCATCCACGATTCATCCGGCAGCGGTGCCACCGTGTTTATTGAGCCGATCGGCGTTGTGGAGGCGAACAACGAAATCCGCGTGCTGCGCTCGGACGAAAAGGACGAGATCGACCGCATCTTGACGGAGCTTTCCCGTGAGATCGGCGAGTTTGCGGACGGCATCATCCAGAGCTACCGCGCGGCGGTGGAGCTGAATCTCATTTTCGCAAAAGGGCAGCTCGCCTACAAAATGAAAGCGACCGTGCCGAAGCTCAATCAGGAGGGGCGCATCGCCATCAAATCGGCGCGCCACCCGCTCATCGATAAAAATAAGGTCGTGCCGACCGATCTGTACCTCGGCAGTGATTTTGACGCGCTCATCGTCACCGGCCCGAACACCGGCGGCAAGACCGTCTCACTGAAAACGGCGGGCCTTTTGACGCTGATGACCATGTGCGGCCTGATGATCCCCGCGGCGGACGGCAGTGAAATTTCGATTTTCGACCACGTTTTGGCGGACATCGGCGATGAGCAGAGCATTGAGCAGTCTCTCTCTACGTTCTCGGCGCACATGACGAATATCATCCGCATTCTCAACATTGCGGACGACAAGAGTCTCATCCTAATTGATGAGCTCGGTGCGGGCACCGACCCGGTCGAGGGCGCCGCGCTTGCCATTTCCATCATCGAAGCCATGCGCACCAAAGGCACGCGCGTGATGGCGACAACGCATTACGCAGAGCTGAAGGCGTATGCCATTCAGACCGTTGGCGTTGAAAACGCCTGCTGCGAATTTGACGTGGCGACGCTGCGCCCGACGTATCGCCTGCTCATCGGCGTACCGGGTCGTTCCAACGCGTTTGCCATTTCCGCACGTCTCGGTATGCCGGCGGACATCGTAGAGCACGCAAAGGAGCTCGTTTCCGATGAAAGCACTATGTTTGAGGAGGTCGTCTCCCGTTTGGAGGAGAGCCGCCGCAAAATGGAAGATGAGCGTGAAAGTGCCGAGCAGCTGCGTTTGAAAGCGCAGAATATGGAAAAAGAGGCTGAAGCGCTGCGCGACCGCGCCGAAAAGGACGCGAAGCACGAGATTGAGCGCGCCAGAATGGAAGCGGCGGAGCTTGTGCAGAAAACGCGCCGCGAAGCCCAGAGCCTGTTAGACGAGCTCGAAGACCTGCGCCGCAATAAGCAAAAATTATTGACCGCAGAGCAGAAAGCGCGCCTGAAGGCAGGCATCCGCGATATGGAAAAGGCCAGTGACCCGGTGCACGAGCGCCGCATAGACGAAGATTATGTGCTGCCGCGTCCCTTGCAGGTCGGCGATACAGTGATCATCTATGACATCGACAAGATTGCGACCGTTTTGGATGTGCCGAAAAACGGCGACCAGATTTTGGTGCAGGCAGGCATCATCAAAACGCGCGTGCCGCTGAAAAACCTGCGCCTGACCGATCAGAAGCCGAAGGAAAAGAAGAAAGCTGCAGGCGGCCACCGCACCGTGACGAAGAAGATGGATTCCGCCCCCGCGCGCAACGAAGTGGACGTGCGCGGCATGAACTTGGAAGAAGCGCTCATGGAAGTGGATGCGTTTATCGACCACGCGTTGATGCACAATCTCAACATGCTGACGATTATCCACGGCAAAGGTACAGGTATACTGAGAAACGGCATTCAGCAGCATTTGCGCCGCCACAAGGCCGTGAAATCCTTTCGCCTCGGCGTATATGGTGAGGGCGAAAGCGGCGTGACGATTGTAGAGCTGAAATAACCTTAAGAGGATCGTAAGATGCAAAGTCTTGGCTTTACTTGACAGCAGCGAAAAATTCTCTTAAAATAGGTACAACAGAACCGATACCGCATAAAACTACGAAACAGGTTTTGTGCGGTATTATTTTACGCGGCCGGGCACAGCCGGGCTGCCGAAAGGCAGGGATTGGATGAAAAATCTATATAAAGCGGGTATGGGACGCTTTGCGGCGATATGCCTTGTGGTTTTGATGGTGTTTTCCACCGGCAACCTGTATGCGTTTGCGGATGAAGCCGGAGCCGGCGACACGAGCACCTCGTCTTCCGAAAACGGAGGCGATACAGGCAGCACCATAAGCGCGACGGCAGCGGACGCCGAAGTGCCGGAGCAGCCCGCGGATCTTTATGTCTATGACGAAGCGAGTGTGATTTCCGCCAGTACGAAAACGGTAATCAACGATAAAAACGCTGACCTCAATGCGACGTATGGTGTGCAGATTGCGGTGTTCACCATGAACACTTTGCCCGGCGAAAAATCCGATTATGATGGCCGCGTGGCCTACCTTAAAAAGGTCATGGACACGTGGAAGCTTGGCGGCGACAGCAAAAACGGGCTTATCATAGGCCTTTCCGTTTCGGACGGCGACTATATGGCGGTGGCCGGTGACGGCCTGCACGGCGCGTTCTCCGGCACGGAGCTGAGCGCTTTGCTGCACGATAATCTGGAAGCGGATTTTCAGACCGGCGCATATGATGCCGGTGTTTTAAAGCTCTTTAACGCCGTGGCAGCGGCAGCGGAAACGTATAAATCCGGCAACCCCACAGACTCGGCGGCTGTGGGCACTGCAAGCAACGCAGAGTCCACCGCCGGCGGTACGGAATCTTCCGCGGCCGAAAGCAGTGCATCCTCCGAAGCGAGCGGCTCTAAGGGCGGCTCGGTGATTTTCGGCATTTTGAAATTTGTTTTGGTGCTTGTCATTGTCTTTGCGGTGTTGCTGCTTATCGTGTACATCCACGGGCAGCGCGTGCGCAAAAAGCGCCGCGAAGCGCGCCGCAGACGTGCGGAACAGCGTCGCCGTGCCGCCGAGCAGGAAACGGTTGACCCGTACACCGCGCCGCGTAAGGAAGAACCGAAGCGCACGCCGGAAGACGATTATCTCGACTTCATGAATCGCTATAAATAACCGTAAATATAAAAATGCCGCAGGCACGGGAAAACCCGGTTGTCTGCGGCATTTTTCTTTTGCAGTAAGATCAGCCCTTTGTGCGTGCTGCGATGATGGAAGCCATTTCGCCGACGTTCTTCATGGAGGAGATTTCGCCCATCTTGAACTTCATGCGGAACTCGCGCTCTACAGCGGAGATCAGCGTGATGTGCTCCAGGCTGTCCCAATCCTCAATGTCGTCTGCGGTCGTTTTCGGCGTGACATGAATGGTGTCATCGTCAAAAACATCCTGAAATACGCGGTCCAGTCTTTCAAAAATTTCTCTTGTGTCCATGGTAAAATTCCTTTCTGTGATTTGATTTAATACTTAATTTAGCGAGGATCACGCTTCTGCGTGGTCGTTGCCGAACACTTCGATCACGTGGTTCTGCGGCTTGTAGTCCGCGACGCGCAACTGCCATACGGTGCTGCCGTCCTCGTGCTCCTCAGTCTTCGTGAAGCCGAAGCGACCGAAAAGGTCGCTGACCATCTTGTTTTTTACGGTGGGGTAGTAGTAGCCGTTAATCGTCTCTACGCCCACTTCGCGGCAGCGCTCCATAAGGCGGTCCAACATGGCAAATTCCATATCGCGCTTTAACACGCGGCAGCTCATCAGCCACAGGTCAATGTCGAGTGCCGTGCCGTTTTTTCTGCCGATGACGACGGAAACGACGCCGTTGTCGCCGAATTTATCGATGAGCTTGCCGTACAGACGGATATAGCCGTCGTCCTCAAATACGCTTTCCATTTCGGCGGGCGTATAGCGGCGGGTGGTCACGTTGAACTGGTTGCTCTTATTTGTAAGCTGTGTGATGCGCGCAAGGTACACCGGGATGAAATCATCGATGACGGCGTGCATCTCAAGGCTCTTTAAATAGTCGTTATAATCGCCGAACGACGCCATTTCCGCGGCGCGCAGGGCGTTTTTCTTGTACATTTCGTTGCGCTTCAAGTCATCTTCGCTGAAGGTTGTCACTTCAAAGAAGCCGCTGCGGTCAATCGTCGTGATGTAGTTTTCCACGCCGTCCATGTCTGGAACGGCCGCGCCCTTGATCTGCGTGCGCACGATCTCGCGCTCGGCGGGGTTATCGTCCGCAAAAACGATGGAATCCGGCAGAATGTTCAGCTCTGCGGCGGTCTCGGCAATGTTGCGGTCTTTGTTTTCCCAGTTTGCCTTAATGATGACGAAATCGTCCGGGCGCAGTGCACCTTCGGGGTGGTTTAACCCCGCAATGGCGTTTTCATGGTCATTTTTAGAGCAGACCGTCAACACGATGCCGAGACTTTTAAGCTGTTTTACGTATGTCTGAAACTCGTAGTAGGATTGCGAAACGCCGGTCTCCTGGCCGATCTCGATGCCGTCTACGCCGTCGTCGCCCACAACGCCGCCCCACAGGGTGTTATCGAGGTCGAGGGCAAGCGCCTTTTTATTCTTGCCGAAAATCGACTTGATAATGTGCGAAACACTGAACGCAAAGGACGGGATCGCCTCAAAGCACATGGCGTATTTGTACATGTTCCAGAACAGCGGGTTCGACCATTCTTTCAGGCCGTAATCGGCAGAAACAAAGTTGAGGTCGTGAATATAAAAGCTCTCATTTTCGCGTGCGTAGGCGTAAAAAGCTTCGTTTAAGCGCGTGAGGAAATTCGTGCGGCCGTGGATGTCCCACGCGTCGCGGCTGCCGAGCAGGCGGTAAAGCGGCATTTCAAAGTTATTTTGAATGATGGGGCAGTGGAACTTTTCCGCAATGCTTTTCCACATCGCCGTGAAACGGTTTATTTCCGTGTGCAGCTTTTCGTCTATTTGCTCCGCGGTGTCGGTCATCTCGGGCCAGTCCGTCACGTTGCGATTCGTGGTGTGGATGAACACAATGTCCGGCTTGAAGCTTAAAAGCGTTTCATCCGGGAACATGGCGTCCTGAAAATACTGCGCGTATTCGGATTCGTAAAATTCCGGCTCAATACCGGCGTCTAAGAGGAAAAGCTCCAGCGTTTTTACAATGTCGCTTGTGGTGGAGCCGCCGAACACGGCAATCTTCTTTCTGATGCGCGAGGTGCCGTCTGCGAGCAGTGCTTTCTTTAAAGATTTGCGCTTTTTGATGATGTAAGCGGCGTCAAAGGGATATTCCAGTTCTTTCATAGGCTCTCCTTTGTTATTCTTTTGCGGAAGAGGTATCATCTGTACCGGTCGAGGTGGTGTTAGCGGCCGTATCCGTGCCGGAAGTCGTCGTTGGTGCACTTGTCGCGGTCGGCATGACCGTTTTCGGCGTAACAGACGGGACAATGTGCGAATCGGTGATGGTCTCACCGGCGTTCTGCGCGATGAGGTTCTGAATGTTGTCGGCGTTATCGCCCACAACGGAGTATGCGGACATCGTAAAGAGCACATCCGTAATGCCCATATCTTTGATGAAGCTGACGAGGTTGCACTCCAAATAGCGCACGTCGGCAACGTAGATCTGCTCAAAGGAATTCGTGTAGAACGGAATCTCCGCGTTACCGAAGCTGTCCTTAATGACGAGCAGCTTGCGGCCGTTCTTCATCTGCGTATCGACTTTTACGATGCAGGAGTCGCCGCCGAGGAACTTGAGGTACGCGTTTGCGGTGTCCACATCGGCAAAGAGGTCGTCTTCGTACTGGTAGTTAAAAGAAGTATCGTAGTAGGAAGCCACGTAGTTCGAGGCCGGCACGAAGTAGTGGAAATCGTCCGGGTCGTTCAAAATACGCGTATCCTGCGAGAAACCGTACATAGTGCCCACATAGCCCGGAATGGATTCTTCCGTGTAGGTGGAAAGGTCTGCGAACGGCACGCCTGCGGCCTCGGCAAACGTGCGGGCGGCATAGTAGGCGCCGCGTGCCTGCCAGTGGTGGTCGGTGCGCAGGTAAATATCTTCCTCCGCATGCTTTTTCATTACGTCTACAACGTTTACGGACTGAATGCCGGCATTCAGCTTTTCGGCAACGCCGTCAAAGCATTCCTTCTGGTCGCCAACATAATCAATGCCGTTTTTCGGGGTGTAGATGGCGGAAGCGGTGGGCGCGGGCATAGACCAAATGGTCACACCGCTGCCGACCTTGCTTTGCAGGTCGTTGAGCGCATTGGCGTAAGCGGTGCCGCCACCGCCGCCGAAGGCCTCCATGCAGCGCCAGTGATTATCCCAGTTTACGACAAGCAGGTTGTTCACCCATTCCAGTGTGCTGTTATCCTCGGTGCTGAAATCGCGGCCCATTTTTTCATCCGCAGCGCTCACGGCCGGGAACACACGCCCTGCGGCGTATTGCAGCAGGTTCGTGTTGTTTGGCACGGTGCCGTTTGCGGGTGTGGTTGTCTGGGTGTCACCGTTTGCGGCAGAAGTATCGGTGTTATCTGTGCTGTCCGTCTCGGGTTTTGCGGTGCTGACCGTTGAAGCGAACATCTTCATACCAAACAGATTCTTAATGGAGTTGCTCATATTCTTAAAGCCGTCGTGGTTCGGCACGGTATCGTCAAACCATGTGGCGACGTCCGCCGTAAACGAGCCGGAAAAATACGATGCAAAAGAGAATTTCGGGAATTCCGCAAGGTTTCGGTTTTCAATCTGTGAGACGGTGGAGCGCGGGAAAAGGAGCAGATACAGCGTCATCAGGGCGAAAAGAATGACCATAACGCCGACGGATAAAACGGAAAGCCGCATGTTCAAAAGCTCGCGGCGGCTCGGTTTCGGCTTGCGGCGGCGCTCTGCGGGTTAGGCGCTTTCATCCGCAGTCGGCGCATCTGCGGCTTCGGTTTTCTCCGGCTTCGCTTCCGGTTCGGCGGGCTTGCGGGGAGCAAAATAATCAAGGTCAAGGTCTTTAAAATCGTTCATGTCAATGAGCACCTCCCCTTAGAATCTGAAATACAGGAACACGTTGTTCGTGGTATCAACGAGCAGAACACTCACGACGGCGAGCAACACCATACAGACCGCAACGGAGCCGACGCGGCCGATGGCATAAACGGTATCGTTTTTGCTCTCGAGAAAATAACTCTTGATCTTCGGCAATACCGGCAGGCTGACGAGAATCGCGAACAAAATGAGAAAGATGTTGTTGCGCAGGGAGGAGAACGTCATGGGGTCCGTAAACGGCGCGCTGTTCGCAATCATGCTGATGCCCGTGATATTGAGGAAAAACTGACCAAGCTGGCCGAGATCTTCAAAATAGAAGATGCCGAAGCCGAGGATGATGACAAGCTTCGTATACACGTGCTTCCACACGATCGGCCATTTTTTCATGCGCTTTTTGCCCATTTTCTGCTCGAACAGCATGAAGCAGCCGTAGTAAAGGCCCCATAAAATGAAGTTCCATGCGGCACCGTGCCAAAGACCGGTGC
>ENA-OUQC01001367-OUQC01001367.1-human-gut-metagenome-genome-assembly--contig:-NODE-1367-length-12938-cov-4.491578_pt1 | contig 12938 bp, 14 predicted proteins | sample MGYA00237942_ERZ548815 | MGnify/ENA primary metagenome ERZ548815 (study PRJEB26490, sample SAMN05194722) | human gut metagenome | biome: terrestrial biome; feature: human-associated habitat; material... | reverse complement strand
ATGCTGGTGCATATAATGAAGATATGTCTATGGTAGTAAAAGAAGTAAAAGTAATAGATCCTGATTTAAAAATAATTACTTTAAATAAGGAAGAATTAGAATATGCTTACCGTGATTCTTTTCTTAAAAGAAATAAAGATTATGTTTGTATAGAGACTACTTTCGAAATGAAATATAAAGATAAAGATGAGATAAAAGAAGTAATGAATGATCGAAAAAATAGAAGAGTATCTTCTCAGCCATTAGATAAACCTAGTGCTGGTTCAGTATTTAGAAATCCACCTGGTATGTCGGCGGGTAAGTTAATTGAAGATGCTGGTCTTAAAGGATACATTCATGGTGGGGCTATGATTAGTGATAAACATGCTAATTTTATAATTAATAATGGTACTGCTACTTACGAAGATATTATTATGCTAATTGATTATATTAAAGAAAGAATTAAAGTAATTTATGATATAGATTTAATATTAGAACAAGAAATAATAAGGTGATGTTATGCCAGAAAAAAAGAAAATAAAGGTTAAGGTTAAAAAAAGAAGATTAAAAGTAAAGAAGATACTTGTAACTATATTAATTATGGGTATACTAGTATTATCTTTTCTTTATATAAAGAGATTACCAATTACTAATATTTATATAGTAGGTAATAATATATTATCTGATAAAGAAATTATTGATATTTCTGGTATTGGTAATTATCCATCTTTTATTACTACTTTAGGTAGTAATATCAAAGATAAATTAATGGAAAATAATTATATTAAAGAAATAAAAGTTCAAAAAAAAGTATGGGGCAAAGTATATATTTATGTTACTGAAAAGAAAGTACTTGCTTTATATAATGATAAACTTTTATTAGAAGATGGATTACTAGTAGATAATAATTATAATGTAATGAGTGCTCCTATATTAATTGGAGATATTACTAGTATAAAAGAAAAATTTATTAAAAAGTTCTCATTAGTAGATAATGATGTCTTACTTAAGATATCGGAAATTAGTTATGTACCTAATGAAGTAGATAGTGAAAGATTTTCTTTAAAAATGAATGATGGTAATCTAGTATATATAACATTACCTAAAATAGCAAAGATAAATAAATATAATAGTATATATTCAGGATTAGAAGGTAAAAAAGGAATTATTTACTTAGATTCTGGTGATTATGTTGAAGTGAAGGAATAGTTTATTCCTTCTTATCTTTTATTATGTAATAGTCATCTATATTACTAAACTTATTTTTAATTTCTTCTAACTCATTATTATTATGAATAGTCCATAAAAATATTTCTTTATCTTTAATCTTCTTTATTTTATTATTACTTATTAATTTATAATTAGTAATAATAAAATTATAATTATTTCTTCTATAAAGTAGTGTAATTATTCCTTTTTTATATTTACTTTTAATATACTTAATAATATTCTTATCAAAAGAAGCTAAATAAATATTTTTATTATATTTATTAATAGTATTCATAAGAATATCAGAAAATACTTTATAGTTATTATTAGTTTTAATATCAATTAAAAATATTTTATTAGTATCAATATCAAGAATCTTATCTAAAGTAGTTAGATAATTATTTTTAATTAAATCACTATAGTTGGTTTCTTCAATAACATTTAAATTAATAAGAGAATTATGAGATAAAACTATTTTGTGATCTTTAGTTAATCTTATATCTAATTCTACTCCTATACTTTCTTTATTCTTAAGGGCCTTCTTAATAGCAGTATAAGAATTTTCTTTAATATCTTTTGAGGTTATACCTCTATGAATAATATATTTCATAATTAATTGTATGAAAAGTATTGAAAAAAAATTAATTTTATGATAACATTTAATCATAGGAGGATAAGAAAATGAGGAGTAAAAAAATATTAAATTTATTAATTTTTATGTTAGGGATATTCTTAATATCTAGTACCACTGTTTTAGCCGAAGATGTAAGTATTAAAATAGATGATAGCCCAAATGGTAAAGTTATCACTAAAGACCTTGGTACTTCAGTTGGGGATATATCTGCTCACGTAAAAAAAGCAACAACAGGAGAAATATTATATTGTTCACAATATGCATTAGGCAATCCGGGTATGGATTACACATGGAATTGTAATAATAAAATAACCAAGAATAAAGAAGAATTATTATATGTATTAAATCAAGAACCTAAAAATGCGCCAGCAGATTTTAATACTACAGAACAAGATAAATTCTTTATCAAACAAATGGTAGTTTGGCGTTATACCGAACCTGGTCCTGATTTATTTACTGGTTTTGACTATAACCGTGATTCAATTTCTAAAGCTATTCAAAGTATGATAAATGCTGCTGATACATACAAAAATAAAAAGTATGATATTGCTTTAACGATTGAAGGAAGCAAGACCATGAGTCTTACTAGTGATAGAAAATACTATGTTAGTAGTAAAATCAATTTAGGAGGAACCAATTTATCAGGTAATATATCAGTAAGTGTAAGTGGTGTAAATGGTGCCTTTGTTACAAGTGATGTTAATGCTACTAGTGGAAATACATCATTTGAAAGTGGAACTAAAGTATATGTAAAAGTGCCAGCAAGTAATGTAACAAAAACTAGTACCATAAAATTAACTGCTAATGGAAATTATATAAGATATATTGGTGACATTTATAATTGTACACCTGGTACTGGAGATACCGGAATACAAAATGTACTTCATTACAAACCACAATCAGAAACAAAGACAATATCTGATGCTATTGATTTAAATGTAACATTAACAAATGTAACAATATCAAAACAAGATATAACATTTTCTAAAGAACTTCCTGGTGCTACCTTAGTTATTAAACAAGGTAATAATATAGTGAAAAAATGGGTTTCTACTACTATACCAGAAACATTCCAACTAGCACCTGGTACTTATACTTTAGAGGAGAGTATTGCTCCTAGTGGATATATTAAATCTACTGAAAAAATAGAATTTACAGTTACTGCTGAAGGTAAAGTAACAATAGAGGGAAAAGAAGCAACAACACCATTAGTTATGCAAAACAAACCAATCATGGTTTATATATCTAAAAAGAGTATTAATGGAAAGACTGAACTACCAGGAGCTAAACTAAAAATAACAGATAAAGAAGGAAAATTAGTAAAAGACCTAGATGGAAATGATTTAGAATGGATTTCTACTACTAAAGAAAAAAGTTTCCATTTAGCCGCAGGTACTTACTATCTTACTGAAACAATTGCACCAGATGGTTATGAATTATCTGATACTATAATAGAATTTATAGTTACTGAAGATGGTAAGGTAAAAATGGATAAAAAAGATGTAGATGGTAATCTAATTGTATTTACCAATACACCAGCACCTGAAGAAGTAAAAACAGGTAGCTTCATATTATATATAGTTGTAATAGGAATAATTTCCGTAGGACTAGTTACTTACTATGTTATGAAAAAACAAGAAGCATAAAATACTATGCTTCTTTTAATTTGACTTCAAACTAAAATTGTGTTATCATATAAAGCACTTTAAGGGGGAATTATAATGTCAGATTTAACAATACAATTATTAAAACTAATTAACGAAGGAAAGAACTTAAATGAAATAAGTGAAACATTACATATTTCACATAAAAAAATATTTAATTATCTAACAATGATAAAAAATAGTGGATATGATTTCAAAAGAAGTTATTATTCAAATGGTGATATAATATATATACCAGAACTTCGATATACCATACCACCTACTAATGAAGTAAATTTATTGATGTCACAAAACGATGAAACATTAAGAGCAGTAGTAATTTCTGATACTCATATTGGTAGTGAAAAAGAAAGATTAGATTTACTCGAAGACGCTTATAATTATTGTGTACAAAAAGGAATACATATTATCTTTAACTGTGGTGATTTACTAGATAATATAGCTAATCAAGGTAAAACACCAAGTGAAGATAGAGTCAGTTATTTATTAGAAAAATATCCTTTTGAGAAAAACATTTTAAATTTTATCATTTTAGGAAATCATGATATTAGTCCATTAAAAGTTTATGGTCAAAATCTTATGACAATACTAAATAATTATCGTCATGATCTAGTTACAATTGGTTATTGTGAAGGATTAATTAATGTTAAGAACGAAGCAATTGTACTTAGTCACCCATATGTTGATAGTTCTCTTAATACAGATAAAAGAAGTAAAATAGTACTTTATGGTCATTCCCATTTCTATCGAATAAAAAGTTTCGCTCAGCAATCACGTTATATCGGAATAAATGTTCCTCCATTATGTGATATATTTACCAAAGATATAAGTTATCCTAGTATTCTTGATATGGAACTATCATTCGATAAAGGTAGTTTTGATCGCTTAATCTTAAAACAATTAATCCCTATGTATAGTTCTTTTGTTCCAGTTAATGAAAATGTTTACTATTTTAAAGGATATTCAAGTACAAACACAGAAAAAATAACTGAAGAAAATTCACCTAAAGTAAGAACATTAACTCCAGGAACAAGTCAAATAGATAAATTTAATGCTAGATGGAATAAATAGTTTATAACAGAAAAGAAGATACTAGTTATTTTCTTTCTAATATTAAAATATAGGTTAGAAAGTATTTCACTGTGAATATAATATCTAATAATTATTTATGACTAGATTATAAGCTAGTCATAACCAAGAAAGACATAGACTTTCTTGGAATAAAATATAAAAAATACATAAAAATAGTTGTAATTTAATATAATATATGGTACAATTATATTCGTTATGGGATAATCCGCCTATATTAATATATAGTGATTATCTGAAAAAGAAAGGAAGTGTATATACGATGGACATTATTGAAAAAATAACTGCTAGTCAAATGAAAAAAGATTTACCTGAATTCAGAGTAGGAGATTCTGTTATAGTAGGATGTATTATTACTGAAACTAAAGGTGGAAAATCTAAAGAAAGAGTCCAAGACTTTAAAGGTACAGTTATTGCAAGAAAAGGTAAAGGAGTATCTGAAACTTTCACTGTAAGAGGAGAGTACTCTGGTATTGGAGTAGAAAAAACTTTCCATGTACATTCTAATAAGGTTGCTTATATTAAGATTGTTAAACCAGGTAAAGTTAGAAGAGCTAAATTATATTTCTTAAGAGACAGAAAGAGTAAGTATAATATTAAAGAAAGAAGATAATAGCTTAGCTATTGTCTTTTTGTTTAGAGGTGGAAAATGAAAAATATAATTAAAGAATTATTACCATATGTTTTAATATTGGGTGGAGTTATCTTAATTAGAACTTTTATTGTTACTCCAGTTATTGTAAGTGGAGACTCAATGAAACCTAATTTACATAATGGTGAATTATTATTAGAAAGAAAAATTGGTTATAATAGTACTAATATTAAAAGATTTGATATCGTTGTAATTAAAGAAGGTAAAGAAGAGATTATTAAAAGAATAATAGGCCTACCTGGAGAACATATTAGTTATAAGAATAATAAATTATATGTTAATGATAAAGTATTAGAAGAAAACTTTGATTTTAGAAAGACTAATGATTTTAACTTAGAAGAAATATGTTCTTGCAATAGTATTCCTGAAGGTAAATACTTAGTATTAGGAGATAATAGACCAATATCAAAAGATAGTAGAATGATTGGTCTTATAGATGAAAAAGATATTTTAGGTAAAGCAGTATATCGTATTTGGCCAATATCTAAATTTGGAAATATATATAATTAGATGTAATTTATAGTTACATCTTTTATTATATTTAGACAATAGTAAATAATATTTTTATCTTCTTTCATAAAATAAATTGAAAGGAGATTATGATGAATAATAATTGTTTTGATAATAAAATTAAAAAAATTTTAGATTGTGGTAAACATTGTAATTGTATTCCAGTTATTGTAGGCCCAACTGGGCCAACAGGTCCAACAGGACCGCAAGGTCCTGCTAGTATCGCTGTAGGAGTAACTACTACTACTGATCCTGGTACTAATGCTAGTGTTACTAATGTAGGTACTGATGATAACGTTATTTTAAATTTTAATATACCAAGGGGTGAAACAGGTCCAATTGGTCCTCAAGGAATACCTGGAACAGAGGGCCCAACAGGGCCAACAGGACCACAAGGTCTTCAAGGAATACAGGGACCAACAGGACCAACAGGGCCAACAGGGCCAACAGGTCCAGCAGGACCTACCGCTATTGAAACTTATGGTCGTAAATACAATACTAGCACAGATAATATTTCTTTAGAAACTAATATTGCTCAAAATATTCCACTTGGTAATAATGGTCCTACTAACAATATTACAACTGCTACACAAAATACTCTTACAATAACAGAAAATGGAGTTTATTTAGTAGAATATGGTTTTTCTGGAAGTTCAAGTACTAATGCTACATTGACTGTTGAGGTAAATCAAAATGCTAATGCTATAGGTGGTACTTCAATTGTTAAAACTGTAACCGCTAATGACAATACAGATTTTAACAGTAGTACTATTAATTCATTTGCTGTTGGTGATGAAATAGGATTAAGTATTATGTCTTCTACTACTGCTACAATAACACCTGCTAATGGTACTAATGCTTATTTGAATATTGTTAGAATATCTTAAGAAAAAGCATCTCTTCGGAGGTGCTTTTTTCTAGACAAATTATTAGAATTATGTTATCATTAGAATGTAAAGGAGACTAGATATGAAAAAGAAAATATTAATAATTATCGTAGCAGTATCAGCAGTATTATTATGTCTATTTTATTTTTTAGTATTAAAAAGTGATAAGCGTAGAATTACAACTAAAGGAGTAGAAGTAGTACCTACGATGAACGATAAGATAGATAGTGACAGTACTTGGTGCGGAACTTTTCAATTAGTATGGAATGACATGATTAATGAAGTAGTAGGACAAGATATTTCATTTGAAGATAGTAATGATATGGTTACTAATTTAAATAAAAAAGATTTTAATACTTCAATGATATCAGAAGAATATTATTATAAGAAGTATGGTTTTAAGACATTAAGTTTAAAGAAAGAAATTGAACAAGGTATTAAGAATAAATTTAATCAGACAAGTGATATATTAGATAGTTTTAGTTGGGAACAAGATGATCTTGATAGTGATAATGATAGATATTTCTTTTATACAATGTTATATAGAGAATTTGAGTATAATAAGAAATTTAGTGTATTAGATAAAGATAAATTTAACAATTATGAAAATATCAAATATTTTGGTATTAATAAAAAATCTACTGACGAAGTAAGAAATCAAATAGAAATATTATTTTATAATGATAAAGACAATTTTGCTATAAAATTGCATACCAAAAATGGAGATGAAGTTATATTATATAAGAATCCTAAAGGTAATACATTTAATGAAATATATAATAATATGATTATAGATAGTAATAATTATAAAGGAAATAAAAACTTTACAAAGAATGATGAATTTAAAGCACCAATGATTGACTTCAATGTCAAAAGAGAGTATAATGAATTATCCGGTAAACCATTTATTTCCAAATCTGGTAAAGAATATGTTATAGATACGGCGATTCAAACAATTAGTTTTTCGTTAGATGAAAAAGGTGGCAGAATTAAAAGCGAAGCCGCTACTGACGTGAAGACAACGGCAATGCCTAATATGAATGAGCCTAGATATTTTAATATTGATAATACATTTGCTTTATTCTTAAAAGAAGAAAGTAAAGATAAACCATATTTTGCAGCTAGAATAGAAGATATAACAAAGTATCAAAGTTAGGAGGTCCCCAAGTGATAATTACATCATTAACAAATAATAAAATAAAAGAATTATGCAAATTAAAAGAAAAAAAATATCGTAACAATACCAATACATTCTTAATTGAAGGTAGAAATATAATTAATGAAGCCCATAAAGTTAAGTTACTAAAAGAAATATATTTACTTGAAGGAAAGAATATTGATATGGATGTACCAATTACTTATGTAACAAAAGAAGTAATGAAAAAAATATCTAGTACCGATAGCATTCCAGATGTAGTAGGAGTCTCTCTAAAAAAAGAAATTTCCTCACTAGGAGAGCGTCTTTTATTACTAGATAATATTCAAGACCCAGGTAACCTAGGTACAATAATTAGATCATCTAAAGCATTTAATATTGATACAATCATAATGTCTCCTAATACAGTAGATATGTACAACCCCAAAGTACTTAGAGCAACAGAAGGAATGATTTTTCATATCAATATAATAGTAAGAGAATTACCAACTTTTATTCAAGAAATAAAAAAAGCAAACTATAAAGTATATGGTACCAAAGTCGATGGAGGAATAAACGTAAAAGATACAACCATTACCAAAAAATATGCTTTAGTAATAGGTAATGAAGGAAATGGTATGACTGAGATAGTAGGTAATCTATGTGATGAATATCTATATATAAAAATGAATAAAGAAGTAGAAAGTTTAAATGCCGGAGTAGCAACTTCAATACTTCTATATGAAATGGATGATAAATATGACACTAATTAAAATAGGAAAAATAGTAAATACTCATGGTATTAAAGGCGAACTTAGATTATTATCAAAATTCCCATATAAAGACAAAGTATTTATAAATAATATGAAAATATATATAAATAAAAAAGATGAAGAAATAATAAATACATATCGTAAACATAAAAACTTTGATATGATTACCCTAAAAGGCTATAACAATATAAATGAAGTATTAAAATATAAAGGAAAATATGTCTATGTTGAAGATAGTGATATCACTTTAGAAGATAATAAATATCTAGATGAAGAACTAATAGGTCTAAATGTTATATATGAAAATAATAATAAAGGTCTTATTACAGATATAGAAAGATATGATAAAACAGTGTTATTTAATATTAAAAATAATGATAAGAATTACTTAATACCATATAATGATAATTTAATAGATAAGATAGATATTAATAATAAAAAGATCTATATTAAAGATATTAAAGGTCTATTTAATAACTAGTTTATACTAGTTATTTTTTATTAAAAAATACATAACCCCAAAATAATTCATAATAGAGACTCCCTAAGAGGCTCTATTATGCCGTATGGAGACTATCTAAGGCTCCATCGGAATAAAAAAATAAAAAATATTTAGCAATCTCTATTGACAATTGCTAAAATAGTGTTATAATTATAGATGTAAATACAAAGGAGAATGATAGTATGAAGAAAAGACAGTTTAAGACAGAAAGTAAGAGAATATTAGATTTAATGATAAATAGTATATATACTAATAAAGAAATATTCCTAAGAGAATTAATATCCAATTCTAGTGATGCATTAGATAAGTTATATTATTTATCACTTACTAATAAAGATATAAAAGTAAATAAAGATGATTTATTTATAAGAGTAGATTATAATAAAGATAAAAGAACTATTACTATTAGTGATAATGGTACTGGTATGACTGAAGAAGAGTTAGAAAATAACTTAGGAGTAATAGCAGAATCAGGTTCTCTTAAGTTTAAAGAAGAAAATAAAGAGCAGAATGATGTTAATATAATTGGTCAGTTCGGCGTAGGCTTCTATTCAGCCTTTATGGTAAGTGACAAAGTAACCGTAGAATCAAAATCATATAAAGATGATAAAGCCACTATCTGGGAAAGTACTGGAGTAGATGGCTATACCTTATCACTTTCTGATAAAAAAGATAATGGTACTATTATTACATTACATTTAAAAGAAGATACTGAAGATTATAACTATAGTGAATTATTATCTGAATATAAATTAAGAAGTATTATAAAGAAATACTCTGATTATATTAGTTATCCAATTAAGATGGAAGTAGAAAATAATAGAAAGAAAGAAGATAGTGATGAATACGAAACCTATAAAGAAGTAATAACTATCAATAGTAGAATACCTCTATGGAAGAGAAATAAGAAAGATATAACTGAAGAAGAATATAATAACTTCTATAACGATAAGTTCTTTGATTACAACAAACCACTAGATGTATTACATTTCAATATCGAAGGCAATGTTAATTATAATGCACTACTTTATATACCTAGTCATGCTCCATATGATTATTATAGTAAAGAATACGAAAAAGGATTACAACTATATACTAATGGTGTATTAATAATGGATAAATGTAGTGAGTTACTTCCTGATTACTTTAGTTTTGTAAGAGGAGTAATTGATACCGAAGATATACCTCTAAATATATCAAGGGAGACACTACAAGATGATAAAAATATTAAACTAATAGCTAAGAGTATTGAGAGTAAAGTGAAAAATGAATTACTAGATTTACTTAAGAATAATAGAGATAAATATCTAGAATTTTATAAAGCTTTTGGTATGCAATTAAAGTTTGGTATTTATAATGATTATGGTATGCATAAGGATAAGCTAGAAGATTTAATTATGTTCTATTCATCTAGTGAGAAGAAGTTAATTACTCTAGATGAATATGTAAATAAATTAAAAGAAGAAGATAAGAATATCTATTACTGCGCTGGAGAAACAGTTGATAAGATAGATATGTTACCTCAAGTAGAAGGAATTAAAGATAAGCATGAAGTACTATACTTAACTGATTATGTTGATGAGTTTGCAATAATGGCAATTCATGAGTATAAAGGAAAGACTTTTGTTAATGTTAGTAATGAAAGTACAGATTTATCTACAGAAGAAGAAAAAGAAAAGATAAATAAAGAAAATACCGATAATAAAGATATGCTAGAAGAAATGAAGAAAGTACTAGAAGGTAATGTAGAAGAAGTAAAACTTACTAATAAACTAAAGAGTCATCCAGTATGTTTAACTACAACAGGAGAAGTATCTACGTCAATGGAGAAAGTAATTAATGCAATGCCTACAGATGAGAAGATAAAAGCAAATGAGGTACTTGAAATTAATGCTAGTCATAAGATTGTAGATAAATTAAAAGACTTATATAAAAATAATAAAGATGAGTTTACTAAATACACAAAGGTTATTTATTATGAGGCAAGATTAATTGAAGGACTTCCTATTGATAATCCTACTGAGTTATCTAATCTTATGTGTGATATAATGGCAAATAAATAATATAATTTTAAAGGAGATGATTTGTATGTTGCCAAGTAGATTATTTTTTGATGATAGTTTTTTCAAAGGAGATGAAAGTATTAAAAGTGATATCTATGAAAAAGATGGTAGACTAGTCGTAGAGATGGAAGCACCTGGATATACTAAAGATGATATTAACATTTCTATTGATAAAGGTACATTATCTATTACATTTGAGAAAGAAGAAGAGGATGAAGAAAATAAGAAATATCTTCATCGTGAAAGAAAGAGTTATAGTAAAGTATCTAGAAGTTTCTATCTAGGAGATATTGATGAAGAAGATATTGATGCTAGTTTCAAGAATGGTGTATTAGTAGTTAGTGCTCCTAAAAAGAAAGAAATAGAAACTAAGAAAACTATTAGTATTAAAGACTCTGAATAAGAGTCTTTTTTCTTTTTATAACCCTCTAAGCCTAAGTCTTAGAGGGTTAACTAAAGCCTTAATATATAAGTCTTTAGTTAAAGTATCAACCATACATATCATATATAAGCAGATATTTTATATAAATATTTCTTGTCAATTATAAATGTAAAAATAATAAAAAATGTCAAAATATCTTGCTAAAAATAACCAAACTATGATGAATCAGTTAAAGCTTTCTTTGCTAATGGTACACCAGTAACAGTAGAAGCAAGAACTGATGGTCAAGATGGAGCATTAATTAAATGGGATGGTGGTGAAAAAGCTGTACCAGCTGATACATCAGTATTCGGTGGAAGTCATGAGAGTGATGAAAAATTAGAATCAACTAATGTAACAGTTAATGGAGGTTCTCTACACAATGTATTTGGTGGTGGACTTCATAAGAGTTCAGTAGGTAATTCTTTAGTAATTATTAATGGTGGAAAATTCACTGGCTTCATTCAAGGTGGTGGAGCATCTTCTTATACTGCTACATGTGGACACACTCAATATGCTGGTGATAAAGATGGTGCTACAACAGTAGTAGATAATGCTATTGTAGTAATTAATGGTGGTGAAATTGCTAAAGATGTATTTGGAGGCGGTGAAGGTATTAGTTATACTAAAAAAGCTTCTGTAACAGTAAATAAATCATTTACTGGAAATATCAGATATGTAACATTAGGTGGTTCTAATGGCTATACTGATGATGCTACAGCCTTATTGAAAGGTGGTAAAATTAAAGTATTACAATCAGTAAATAGAGGTTTCATGGAAACTGCTGAAATAACAGTTAATGGTGCTGAAATTGAAAATGCATATGCTTCAGCAGAAGGTGACGATCAAAAACTTGGAGTTAATAAAAAAGCTGTTATTAATATAATTAGTGGTAAAGTTAAAAATGTTGCTCCAGGACAAAAAGGAACACCTAACGAAAATGCCGCTGATATATCAGAAATTAGTTATGTAGAAGGAACAGTTGTAAATGAACCTACAAATTTCAATGAAGATAAAGTTACTGTTAATATAAACCTTACATTAAAAAGTGATGAGTTTGCAGATACTATCCAAATACCAAAAGGAACAACTTTTACTGATGATGAATTACAAAAAATAATTGATCAAATAAATAATGAATTAAAAGAAGATAAAATGAAATTTGAAGGATTCTTTAAGGATAAAGAACTAAAAAATAAATTTGATTTTAGTGAAGAAATAAATGCAGATACTACAGTCTATTTAAAACTTGTTGAAATCAAAGCTGAAACCTCTAATAAAGAAGCAAATCCACAAACTTCTGACATGAACTTAGCCTTAATCCTTACTACATTAGGACTTGCTTCAGTAGGAGCAGTACTAGTATCAAGAAAAAAATTAGCTAAAGCAAATAGATAATTAGAATAGACAAAAAGTTGAA
>ENA-OUQC01001365-OUQC01001365.1-human-gut-metagenome-genome-assembly--contig:-NODE-1365-length-12942-cov-3.578024_pt1 | contig 12942 bp, 12 predicted proteins | sample MGYA00237942_ERZ548815 | MGnify/ENA primary metagenome ERZ548815 (study PRJEB26490, sample SAMN05194722) | human gut metagenome | biome: terrestrial biome; feature: human-associated habitat; material... | reverse complement strand
CGTGGGGAGGTTCGAGTTCTCGGAATTCGGAATATCCCAGTCCGAGGTCATATCCCACGGAGAGGGTGTCAGACGTGCCGAGGGCAAGCTGCGTGTGCATCTTGTCGCAGAGCGGCAGCTCGTTGACTGCCGCCTCAAACGAGGTGATGTACTTCTCGAAGTCTTCGCCCCGGTACTTGTCGCACGCATACAGGTGCGCCACTGCCAGAGTGTCGATTTTCGAGCCGGGCACACGGCCCAGGTATGAATAGCACAGGAAGCGTGCCACCGAGTCTGGGTCAACGCGCCGCATCATGTATTCCAGACGTTCGCTGTCGCGCATGGTCATGAAATTTGCGGGGAAACCGTTTGCGCCGTCCCCTCCTTTTTTCTTGCAGCCCACTGCCAGCACCGACAGTATTGCCACAATGGCTATAAGCAATTTTTTCATAGTCAAATGTTTATCCGGCGTATGCCTCTGGCCGCTGCCGCCCCTGTGTCGGTCGCAGCGTTATCCATACGGCATACCGAGCCGGTTAACACGGCAAAATTAATAAAAAAAACACACAATCGCATTGCCGTTCCGGATAAAAGCATTACCTTTGCAGCGCAAACCGCAAGAGGCCGCGCCGCAGGGCGAGGACATCAGGAGTGATGCTCGAGTGGTTGAAGAGGCACGCCTGGAAAGCGTGTATACGCCAAAAGCGTATCGGGGGTTCGAATCCCCCTCACTCCGCACTTATAAATGTTTGGTTGGACGCACCTGCAATGGGTGTGTCTTTTTTGTACGCATACGTTGCAGCAAAGCTGGAACACGGCACAAATGCAGGGACGCATCCTGCGTGCGTCCGAGTGCCGGAATGTCCCAGCCATGATGCACAATTGTTCAAAACGTATGGCGACAAAAAAGAGTGTGCCGGGTGTGGCACACTCTGTATTATTGAGGAGGTGGATTATCCTTCGCGGTTTTCGCGGTTGAATATGTGTCTCAGCTTTGAGAAAATGCTTTTTGACTGCGTTGCTGTGGGGACGATGTTGGGGTTGTCCTTAAGGCTTTCTATTGCGCTGCGTTCAGCGTCGGAAAGGTTTTGCGGCACATATACCATCACGTTGACCAGCAGGTCGCCGTTTGCGCCTCCGTTGAGCGAGGGTAGACCTTTGCCGCGCAGACGCAGCACCTTGCCGGGCTGTGTGCCGGGCTGTATTTTCAGGCGTGCGTGTCCCTCGATGGTTGGTATGTCGGCAGTTCCGCCGAGAGCGGCTGTCGGGAAGTCGAGCATCAGGTTGTAAATCAGGTCGTTGCCGTCGCGTATCAGTTCGGGGTCAGCTTCTTCCTGTATGCAGATGAGCAGGTCGCCGCACACACCGCCGTGTTGCGGAGCATTGCCTTTGCCGCGCAGGGTGAGGGTCATGCCGTCCTCCACGCCCTTGGGAATTGAGAACTCGACGATTTCCTCCTTCTTCTCAACGCCAGTGCCGTGGCAGTGGCTGCACTGCTCGGTTATCTTCTTGCCCTCGCCGTTGCAGTCCGGGCATACTGACTGCACTACCTGTGTGCCGAAGAATGACTGCTGCACATTCTGTATCATGCCTGTGCCGTGGCAGCGGTCGCAGGTCTTGAACGCTGTGCCGTCCTTTGCTCCAGTGCCGTGGCAATCATCGCACGCCACGAAGCGCGGCAGCTTGACTTTCTTGGTTACGCCGTTGTAAATGTCACGGAGCGTTACGCGGACAGTTACGCGCAGGTTCGACCCTTTGTTGACACGCTGGCGAGAATAGCCGCGAGAGCCGCCACGCCCTCCGCCGCCGAAGAAGTCGCCGAAGATGCTGCCGAACTGCGACATGATGTCGTCCATAGACATTCCTCCGCCGCTGAAGCCGCCGAAGCCGCCGGCCCCTCCTCCCAGGCTCGGGCCGAAGCGGTCGTATTTCGCGCGCTTGTCAGCGTCGCTCAATACCGAGTAAGCCTCTGCCGCCTCCTTGAATTTCTCCTCGGCGGCTTTCTTGGCCTTCTTCTCTTCCTCCGTATTGTCAGGATACTTGTCCGGATGGTATTTGATGGCCATCTTGCGGTAGGCCTTCTTTATCTCGTCTGCTGTGGCGGTCTTTGCCACCCCCAGCACCTCGTAGTAGTCTCTTTTGTTTTCAGCCATTTTAGTCTGCTCCCTCTGTTAGTCTGTTGTTACTGCCCTACGACTACTTTGGCGTGGCGTATCACCTTGTCGTTGAGTGTATATCCTTTCTCCACAGTGTCGATTATCTTCCCCTTCATTTCAGGGTCGGGTGCCGGCACTGCCGAGATAGCCTCGTGACGCTCGGTGTCAAATTCGGTGTCGGCAGTGTCGATAGCCTTTACACCGTTCTTTTCAAGCAGTTTCACGAGTTTGTCGTAAATGAGTTGCAGCCCCTCGCGTACAGCTTCGGCATCCGTTGCGCCGGCTGACGCTTTCAGGCCACGCTCCATGTCGTCAACTATGGGGAGTATGCCTGTGTACGCGCTTTCGGCGGCATTTTTGATGAGTTCCGCCTTGTCGCGCATGGTGCGTTTACGGAAGTTGTCAAACTCTGCCATCAGGAACAGGTACTCCTTCTTTTCCTTTTCGAGCTGTTCGGTCAGCGACGCTATCCGTGTAGCGTCATCTTCTTCCTCTGCCGGCTCGTTTGCCTGGCTTTCAGCCTCCACTGCTGGAGTTTCCACGTCCTGGGCTTGGCTGTCGGCAGTCTGGTTCGTCTGTTCTTCTTTTATGTTGTTTTTGTCTTTGTTCTTGCTCATGGCTTTCCTGTTTTGGGCTGCGCGTGCAGCAAATAGTGCGCCAAACGGTGTTAACGCGACGTGCCACCACGTCAGAGCATGGCTATGAACACGCCGAAAGGCAGAAACCGGCTGTCGTGTGCGGCCTGCTCAGCCTCGTCTCTGCCCTGGAATATGCCGTACATCGCGCTCCCGGAGCCGGACATGGAGGCATACATTGCTCCGCAGTCGTAGAGCGTTTCCTTGATGAATGGCAATTCCGGGTGGTTAGGAAACAACGATGCCTCAAAGTCGTTTGCAATCAATCCTTTCCACTGATCAATGGGCTGTGTGACAGCCTTGCGCAGGTCAATGCGGTTGTCCCGAGGCGTGATGCCGGCAAATGCTTCGCGAGTGGGGATGCCGAAAGGAGGTTTCACTATCACCGTCCAACGGCCTGACAAGTTTATGTCAACAGGCATGAGCATTTCTCCCACTCCCTCGGCGTATGCAGGGCGGTTGCTGATGAATACCGGGCAGTCTGCGCCTAATCGCGCTGCCAACGTTTCGAGTTCGCAGTTTGTGAGCGGATTTTGTGACAGGGCGTTCAGCACGCGCAGGGTGAATGAAGCATCGGCAGAGCCGCCGCCGAGACCTGCTCCGTCAGGGATGTGCTTTTCGAGCGAGATGTGCAGCGGGGGCAAGCCCTCTCCGCCGCAGCCGGCGCGGTACAGTTGCACGGCGCGGTAGACGAGGTTGGACTCCAAGGGGCAGTCTATGCTGTTGCCGCTGAACGTGTAGATGTCTTCCGAGCCACCGCGAGGAGTTATCTCGAGGATGTCGCACAGCGGGTACGGGCAGCGCGGTGTGCCGTTATACAGGCCTATCGGGTGAAAAATGGTCTGCAAGTCATGGTAGCCGTCGCTGCGTTTGCGTATGATGTGCAGGCCTATGTTGATTTTGGCGTTGATGAACTGTATCATTGTGTCATGGTGTGTCAAGGCTGATTGTTGCCGCCCTGCGCTGCGTGGCGCATTACTGTGCGCGACTGCACTGCCAGCAGTGACCCTCGGGCGAGCAGGTATGACATGAACGCTGCCCACAGCACGTTGTTCTCGGGCAGCCCTATTGTTATGCCGCCGTCACGGAAATGCACGAAGCTGACGGTCATGAATATGGCAGAGGCAATGGCTGTGACCACGAGCATACGGCGTGTGGCTGTCATGCCGATGAAAAAGCCGTCGTAGATGAACGCCATGACCGACAGCACGGGTATGGCGAATATCCATCCTCGGTAGCAGCGTATGGTGTCGATGACAGCCTGGTCATTGGTGATGAACGAGATTATATCACCGTAGAAAAGCATGTAGACGCTGGTGAAGAGCAATGCCATAGCGGCTGACCACATCAGCAGCCGGTGCACGCTGCGCCGCAGCATCGTCAGGTCACGTCCGCCGGCAAACCGTCCGCACAGAGCCTCGCCGGTAAACGCGAATCCGTCCATGCAATAGGAGAAGAAGACGAAGAACTGTATCATTACAGCGTTGGCGGCGAGGGTCATCGCGCCGAGGCGTGCGCCTATTGCTGTGACTGTCATAGACACGCCGATGATGCACGCTGAGCGCAGGAATATGTCGCTGTTGACACGCAGGAAGCGTACCAGCCCGTCCGGCGCGAACACTTCGCGCAGTGGAGTGCGCAGCGACTTTCCGCGCATACGCCGCATTGCCGCAAGTATCGCCAACGGCGTTCCGCAGCAGGTCGCTGCCAGTGTGCCGTAAGCCACCCCGGGGAAGCCCATGCCTCCTGCATAGACGAACAGTAGGCTAAGCCCGATGTTAAGGATGTTGACGGTCACGGTTACTATCATCGGCAACAGTGTGGTCTGCATGCCGAGCAGCCACCCTTGCAGCGACATCGTGGTGAGCATGGCGGGCGCGCCCCAAATGCAGATGTCGAAATATGTGGACGCGAGCGAGCGAACCTCCCCCTGCGGACCTATAAGCATGAGCAGCAGTTCGCGCAGGACAGGACGCAGCAGCAATATGAGCGCCCCCATGACCAGTCCCACTGTCAGAGTGCGCCACAGTATGCGGCGGCAACCGTCCATGTCGCCAGCACCGAAACACTGCGCGGTCATGCCGGTAGTCCCCATGCGCAGGAATCCGAACATCCAGAACACGACATTCTGCATCATAGTCCCCACCGCGACTGCGCCTATGAACGCCTCCGAACCGAGGTGCCCCGCCACGGTGGTGTCGCACAGCCCCAGCAGCGGCATGGTGATGTTGCTGATTATGGCGGGTATGGTGAGCCGCAATATCTCCTTGTTCAGTTGCATGGCAGTCAGCTCCGTGCCAGTGAGCGGCACGGCGAGTGCAAAGTTACTAAATCCGCGTGAGAGCGCAAAACAGCGTGCAACTTAGTCGAGCAGCGTTTGCATCATCGCCCGAGATGTATTAACTTTGCGCTGACCTAACAATGTAATGCCCAATGCAGACACCGACAGTCATAGTAGCCGATGCCGGCTCTACCAAGATTTCCTGGGGCGTATGCCGCCCGGGGTACGCCCCGGAAGTAATAACCACCGCTGGTTTCAATGCCGCCACGGCTCGGCCGGGGGACTTTTCTGTGCTGTATGAGCTATGTATCGAAGCGGTTTCGGAGAGCGGCTTGTACTCGCTGTCCGTAGAGGAAGTGCGCTATTACGGCGCAGGGTGCGCCACAGCTGCCATTAACGACAGTGTAGCGTCAACATTGCGGTGTGTCTTCCCGCAGGCGCGGATACGAGTAGGCTCAGACCTCGAGGGTGCGGCACGCGCACTGTTTGGCGAGGGTGACGGCATCGCTTGCATACTCGGCACAGGCAGCAATTCCTGCCTGTGGCGCAACGGGAGCGTCGAGGCAAACGTGCCGCCGCTGGGCTACATACTCGGCGACGAGGGAAGCGGCGCGTCGCTGGGTCGCCGCCTGGTGCGCGAGGCTCTGCGCGGGACATTGGCAACGCGGTACTGCGACGAACTGGAGCAAGATTACGGTGTGACACGCGAGGAGACGCTGCAGCGTGTCTACCGCAGCCCCGGGGGCAATGTGTGGCTTGCCACGCTTGTGCCGTTCCTTGGCCGGCATCGCTCCTTAGATGCGGTGCAGCGTATACTTGCCGAGGAGTTCGGCGCATTTTTGGATAATAATGTAGCCCTGTACAATGCAGCTGCTACGGATATGCCGTTGGGCTTTGTAGGCTCGGTGGCTCATTTTTTCGAGGTGGAACTGCGCATGGCGGCTGCTGAGCGCGGCTATCGCATGGCCCGTGTCGTCCGCTCCCCGATAGACGCGCTGCTTGCCTCCCCACGCTGACGTGTCTGGCAAAATATGCAGGCTGGGCTTTGCCGTGTCGGGAATTTTGCTTACTTTTGCATGCCAGACTGCGGGCGAGCGCGTCCGCAGTCGTTAACCATATCGGAAACTATGCAGACCAAGGCACTGTTTATCACACTGGCGGCACTGCTCGCCTCCATGCTCCCGGCTGCGGCGCAGACTGCCGCGAATGCACCTGCCGACGGCACGGTGTATGTGGACGCGCTGTTCACATATCCTGAAGCTCCGGAATATCTGGGCGACATCACCTCTCGCTCTGACTATCTGATGGATAATTTCTGGACTCCGATGGATTTCAAGCAGAAGACAGTCAACCAGGCGGCGTTGCAGCATGCATTTGATGTATACGTTGCACCGATGATGTGGGCGCAGAAGGCAAAGGTGGTCAATTCCGTTGCCGCACTGGTCAAGAAGCTCTCCAAAAATCCGTCGCTTGCCACGCAGTTCATGCGTGCTGCCGAGGAGGCTCTCCATTCGCGCCGCTCGGAGTTTTACATTGACGAGGTGTACGAAATGATGCTCGAGGGGTATGTGGCGAACAAGAAAGTTCCTAAGGAACGCAAGACGCGCTATGCCACGCAGTTGTCGGCTCTGCGTGCCACTAAGCCCGGAAGCCCGATGCCGGCTGTGGCGATGACGGACTCGCTCGGCAATGCCGTTCAGGTGGAACAGGGAGCTCAGTATACACTTGTGGTATTCGGCTCTCCGCGTCAGGACGAGATGCGCCAGTGGACGCTGCGCCTCGGCACTATGCTGGAGGTGGAACGCCTCTGCCGTGACGGGATTATGACGGTCGCTGTGGCTGACACGGACGAGCCTTCGGAGGATGGCAACGCATTCCTCGCCTCGCTGCCGGATTTCGTGACCGGCGGCTATGTGCAGCATCCGGAGCGGGCGTTTGACATCCGCATATCCCCCTGTGCATATATTGCCGCTGCCGACGGCACGATATTGGCACGCAACGTGATGCCTGCTGACGCTTTCGTGACCATAGCCCGCGACGCTGCACAGAAGCAGGCTGCGGCGCAGCCAAGCACGCCGTCCTCGGACGCAACCCCGACTGAAGAAACTAATTCCGCTGCGCAATGAAAAAGTTGGTTGAATTGCTCAAGAGGGTCTATTTCTGGACTACGGGATATTCCTATACCAATATAGGCCGCCTTTTCCTGCGTCTGTTCGCGGGCATCATGATGCTGCACTTCGGTGTGCGCCAATGGACGTTGTTCGGCGAGGTCGCTTCGGGTTTCCCGCCGGTGCTTGGGCTTTCTCCGGAGGCGTCGCTGGCAGTGCTGGTGGCGATAGAGTGTGTATGCTCGCTGTTCATCATGCTCGGGCTGATGATGCGCATAATGATAGTGCCGCCGTTCATTGCCATGGTCATGGCAGAGCATTACCTGCTGTCGGACTACCTGCAGGAGGCTGCGTGGCAGCTGTCGTGGAGCCAGCCGGGCTACCTGCCGATAATGTTCCTGGGCATCTACTTCTTCCTGATGCTCGTGGGTCCGGGCAAGATTTCGTGTGACTATTTCCTGTCGCTGCACATCATACATTCCGACAACAAGAGCGAGTCTGCCCTTGAGGAGGTGTGAGCGTGCAGGGCTGTAGAAAATATATGGAAAGCAAGAGAATGAAGATAGCGGTGCTGGTGTCAGGCGGTGTTGACAGCGCGGTGGCGGTTGACCGCCTGTGGCGCGAGGGGCATGACCTGCACCTGTTCTACATACGCATCGGCATGGACAACGGCGAGGGCGACTGCTCTGCCGAGGAGGACATCGAGATGTGTACGCTCATAGCTCGCAAGTACGGCTTGCCGCTGCGCGTAGTCTCGCTCCATGAGGAGTACTGGGACTATGTGATGCGCTATGCCCTCGACACTGTGGCGGCAGGGCTTACGCCGCACCCGGACATGATGTGCAACAAGATGATCAAGTTCGGTTTCTTCGAGGAGCGTTGGGGGCATGAGTTTGACCGCACGGCAACGGGGCATTACGCCACTGTGCGCGAGCGCGGCGGAAGGCTGTACCTCGGCACTGCCGCCGACCCTGTCAAAGACCAGACAGACTTCTTGGCGCAGATTTCATACGAGCAGCTAAGCCACCTGATGTTCCCGCTTGGCGAGATGACCAAGGCGGAGGTGCGTCAGGCTGCCCTTGATGCGAAACTGCCCAACGCCACGCGCAAGGACTCGCAGGGAATATGCTTCCTCGGCAAGATAAACTACAACGACTTCCTGCGCCGCCACCTCGGCACACGCCGCGGCGCGGTGGTCGAGATAGAGACCGGCCGCAAGATTGGCGAGCATGAGGGCTATTGGTTTCACACCATAGGCCAGCGCAAGGGCTTGGGACTGAGCGGCGGCCCGTGGTATGTGGTGCGCAAGAACGTGCATGACAACGTTATATACGTATCTCGCGGCTACGACACAGCCTTGCAGTACGGCCGCGAGTTGCATATTCAGGAGATGCACTGGATAAGCGGCAATCCCTTTGCAGAGGGGCAGCAGGATATGCCTGTGGCGTTCAAAAACCGCCATACGCCTCATTTCAGCGACGCCCGCATGGTGTGCGGCACCTCCGAGGGTGAATACACCATACATTCCGCAGAGGATATCCAGGGCATTGCGCCGGGTCAGTATGTGACCGTATACACCCCCGACCGCGAGCTGTGCCTCGGTTCGGGCATGATTTCCGCACCCGCGTCGCGCCGCCGTCGCCACAAGGGCTGCAATACTGAACAATAAATATCACAGAACTACAATGGCAGAGAAGATACAACTTGACCTGATAGGAATAACGTACAACCAGATAGAGTCCGGCGTTTATGCCGTAGTGCTTCAGCAGCATGGCGGCACACGCCGCATACCTATAGTTATTGGTGTGGCAGAGGCGCAGTCGATAGAGTGTCGTCTGCAGTCCGTCATCACGCCGCGTCCGCTGACACATGACCTCATGGCGACGATACTGAACACCTTCGGCATGACGCTGCGTGAGGTGTGGCTGCACCGCTTGCCATCGGGCGTGTTTGCCGCTGACTTGCACCTGTCTGACGGCACTCGCGAGGTGACCATCGATTCGCGCTCGAGCGATGCTATTGCACTTGCCATACGCACAGGTTCGCCTATCTATACCAGCCCGGAAGTGCTTCAAGAGGCAGGCTTCGAGCCGGGACAGGCAGAAGGCGGCAAGGCTGCGCAGAGCGGTCATGCCTCAACTGTCGCTGACATCACTAAGATGAGCGTGCCGGAACTGCGTAAGGAGATGGACCGTGCCGTGGCTGCCGAGGATTACGAGCGGGCAGCCCTCATCAAGAAGGAAATCGACAGCAGAGGAGGCTCGGCTGAACAAAAGTGAAGCGGTACGGCACGCCGTCTGTTAAAATTGAGTTAATGCCGTGGATATAGCGGCACGCATTGCCGCTATGCGGAATTAATTTCCTAAATTTGCGAGTGAATCATGATATACACATCAGTTTCATATACAAAGCATCAGGCGGTGGCAACGCAGATGAAAGTTGTGAGGGACGTTAAACGGCTTGTCCCGCGCAAGTTTCCTGCTGCAGCGGTCTGACCCTGTGCCGGGAGGCGCAGAGGCAGTCTGTATATACCATAACAGTTTGCAAACTTCCATACCGGAACAAACACACTTAAAGCAGAATAAACAAACACACAGCCGTACTTCACAGTCAAACACCAATTCGACATGAAAAATCGCAAGAGGAGAGTAGAGATGATAGTTGACTTGATAAACACCAGATGCGTGTCAAGTCAGGACGAACTCGCGGCACTTCTGTACGAGAGAGGATGCCAGGTGACACAGGCCACACTGTCGCGTGACCTCAAGTTGCTCAAAACCAGTAAAGTGCCGACTGACAATGGTACATATATGTATATCTTGCCAGACAGCAACACCATCAAGGACAAGTTGCTCGCAACTGGACAGGCTGCTATAAACCCCGTGTATCAGAGCGGTTTCATCTCGCTTGACTTCGCCGGCAACCTGGCTGTCATCAAGACACGCAACGGGTATGCCCCGGGACTGGCATACGACATCGACATCAGCAAGGCTCCGGAGTTTCTTGGCACCATACCCGGAACGGACACGATATTCGTTGTCATAAAGGAGGGTGTGACCCACGAGCAGGCCCGCGAGGCTTTCGCTCGCTACCTTCCGCTCGACGACAAGATTCCATACCTGTGACAATGGGCGCATACAGGTACGGTACAGACATATACGCGGGTGGCAGCCGGGAAACTGGCATGCCGCTCGCGGTGCATAATACAGGCGGCGTGCCGCACGTTAATATATTGATATGATAAGAGTCTGCATTTCAGGAGCGGCCTCGAGGGTCGCCGGAGAACTGATAAGGATATTGGTCAACCACCCCGATGTGGAGCTGGCGGCGGCATACGCCCCTGGCCATACCGGCGAGCGCGTCACCTCCATTCACCACGGGCTGATAGGTGAGACCGACCTGCAGCTGCGCGACACTCCGCCGCTGCCGTCGGCGGTAGACGCGCTGGTGATATGCGAGCCGTCTGAATATGCGGCGGATATAGCCCTGAATCCCGCGAAATATCCCGATTTACGTGTCATTGATATTTCCGGCTGCTATGGTCGTGACGCAAGGTCTGAAATGGCGTTGGGCATCTCCGAGATAAACCGCAAGACGCTCGTGCGGGGCGCGACACGTGCATACGTCCCTGGCGCGGCTGTCGTGGAGGCTCTGATTGCCCTGTACCCCTTTGCCGCTTCGCTCCTGTTGGGCGACGACATCGCTGTTTCTCTTTCCGGACGGTATGACGGCAATCCTGAAGCTGACGGCTGTCAGGCGGCGGCTGTCCTCGCCACGGTTCAGAACAGTTTCGACAGCAAAGTGGTATTTGCTCCCTCTGCAGACTGTGCAGCCGCCGGACGCGGGCTCAGGCTCGGCATCACATTTCCCACAACGCTGTTGCCGCAGGACATACGCTCCCTGTATGACGGCATATATGACGACCACCACTTCACATTTCTCTCGCCGCACCGTCTCGAGATGAGGGAAGTGGAAGGCACGCACAAGTGCCTCATTTACATAGATAAGCCTGACGCGGCGACAGTGCGGCTCGACGTGATAGCTGATGCCGTGGTGCGCGGCGGAGCGGGCGATGCAGTCCATGTCCTCAACCTCCTATTCGGGCTGCATGAGCGCACGGGACTGGCTCTGAAGGCATCTGAATTTTGAAAACGATATAGCAAACACTCACACCATGTCTGTCAACAAGGTAATATTGCTCGGAAACGTGGGCGGCGACCCCGAAATACGCTATCCCGCGCCAGATAACCCCGTGGCGTTCTTCTCGCTGGCTACAAACGAGACTCGCGGCAACATAAAGGTCACTGAATGGCACAACATTGTCATGACCGGGCGCAGCGCGGCATACGCCGAGAAATTCATACGCAAGGGCACAAAGCTCTACCTCGAGGGTTCGCTGCGTACTCGCGAGTACACCGACAGGCTGCACATCACGCGCAAGCGCACAGAGGTGTTTGCCTCAACTTTCGAGATACTCGGCCGCTCACAGGACACTGGCGCGGCTCAGAACAACAATACATCAACATCACAACAACCGACATAAGCAGACAAGCAGAAAATGAGAAAATGGCGTATTGAAGATTCAGCGGAAACATACAACATCCCCGGCTGGGGACTGAAGTATTTCTCTATTAACGAGCGTGGGCATGTGCAGGTAACGCCCAAAGAGGGCTGCACGCCCATTGACATCAAGGACGTGCTGGACGAGCTGAAACTGCGCGATGTTTCCGCTCCCGTGCTGCTGCGTTTTCCTGACATCCTCGATGACCGCATACGCAAGATTTCAAACTGTTTCAAGCGTGCTGCCGAGGAGTACGAGTACACAGGGCAGAACTTCATCGTATACCCCATTAAGGTCAACCAGATACACCAGGTAGTGGAGGAGATAGTCAGCCACGGCAACAAGTACAACATCGGCCTCGAGGCTGGCTCGAAGCCGGAGCTGCACGCGGTTTTGGCTGTCAATACCCACGAAAACTCGCTGATAGTCTGCAACGGCTACAAGGACGAGGACTATGTGGAGCTGGCTCTGCTGGCGCAGAAGATGGGTCGCCGCATCTACCTCGTCGTAGAGAAGATGAACGAGTTGCGCCTCATCTCCAACGTTTCCAAGCGGCTTGGCATCGTCCCCAACATCGGCATACGCATCAAACTCAGTTCCTCCGGCTCGGGCAAGTGGGAAGAATCGGGCGGCGATGTGAGCAAGTTCGGCCTAAACTCAAGCGAACTGCTCGACGCCGTCGAGTTCCTGCGCCGGAACAAGATGACCGACGCGTTGAAACTCATTCATTTCCACATCGGCAGCCAGATTACCAAGATACGCCGCATCAAGAATGCTTTGCGTGAAGCTTCGCAATTCTTTGTGCAGCTGAACAAGATGGGCTTCAACATCGAATTCGTGGATACTGGTGGCGGTATGGGAGTTGATTATGACGGTACACGCTCTTCAAGTAGCGAAAGCTCCGTCAACTATTCCATCCAGGAATATGTCAACGATGTGGTGTCGACTTTCGTCGATGTTGCCGACAAACACGGGTTCCCTCATCCCAATATCATTACCGAGACGGGACGCAGCCTGACTGCCCATCACTCCGTGCTTATCTTCGAAGTGCTGGAAACGGCTTCCCTGCCCGAAATGGACGACGACTGGGAACCGGGAGAGGATGCTCACGAACTGGTGAAGGAACTGTATGACATCTGGGATAATCTGAGCCAGCGCAGTATGCTGGAACCTTGGCACGATGCGCAGCAGATACGCGAAGAGGCACTCGACCTTTTCAGCC
>ENA-OUQC01001361-OUQC01001361.1-human-gut-metagenome-genome-assembly--contig:-NODE-1361-length-12981-cov-4.322451_pt1 | contig 12981 bp, 11 predicted proteins | sample MGYA00237942_ERZ548815 | MGnify/ENA primary metagenome ERZ548815 (study PRJEB26490, sample SAMN05194722) | human gut metagenome | biome: terrestrial biome; feature: human-associated habitat; material... | reverse complement strand
ATTCGTAAAAATCATGCAGAAGCAAGCAGTAAATACGAAGACATTATAAATAATTTAAGTGTTTCAAATAAAGAGTTCATAGAAAATTTTAAAAATGAAATGTACATAATTGAAGCAAAAGCACAAGATTGGCTTTACTTACAAGGGTATAAGGACTGCATTAAGCTTTTAAAGCTTATCGAAGTACTATAAAATATAAATTTAAAAAGAGACTATAAAGAAGCTTTTGATTTGCTTTTTTGTAGTCTCTTTTATTTTTAATTAAGAACAAAATAACATAATAATTTAAGCTTATGATAACGATAATTTTTCTAATAAATTGAAAATATAATTTGAACCTCGCGACAATAAGATTCCAGCTAATATGCAGCCCATGTATGGAACATCTGATTTTAAGTTAAAGTACGATGGCAAATCAATTTTATAAGCTACAGCTACCATTATGCCCAATATTAAGCTAACGAACATTTGCCAACAAAAGCTTTCTTGCACTAAAAACTGATTAGAATACGTAATAATTGCTTCTATTAAAATTGCAAACGTCGTGATTTCTAAAGTTTTGTTTTTCACAATTTCATTCCTTTCTTAAAATAATAAAACTTGTGCTAATTTTAGATTAGCAAAATAGTTTGGTAAATTATTACAGTAAAATAAATAAAATTTGAATATTGTCGAAATTTTATACAATAAGTAGAACTTTACATTTTTTGTTGATTTAGCACCTTCAATTTGGTAAAGTAAATAATATGTATAATTTTACATGTGTAATAGTAACACTTTAATAGTTAAATGTGGGGGTATAAAATGAAAAAATTAATATCCATTTTGCTGACACTGTCGATTGTGATAAATTCAGTAACCTTGGGCATTTATGCAATTGGCTACAATAAAATTGTGAAAAACGAACAAGGAGGGGAAACTGAATTCGTTGGCTCTGAAAATATTGAAGCCTATATGAAAAAGTGCCTCGAAATGATGGATCAGGCTGAACGAGATTACATGGACAAGTATGAAATTCATCCGTGGAAAGGTAACCTGCTGAGTTGGGCACCAATTATTGGGGCAAGCTTGTTTAACGTTTCCATATTAATCGGTATGAAAATTTTCAATGCTATTATGCTCAAAAGAAAAAATATTCAGGGTGGAGACAGTTCTTTATCGATACTTCAGGGCGTTTGTTTTGGAATAATCTCAGGGGCTTCTCTGCTCTATGGGCTAATCAAATCAAATGATTATTCCAAACTCAAGCAGTACTTTAATGCCGAACGTGTATGGGAAAAGTACAATCGTATACGTTTACTTTTGCAAAAGCGTCTAGATGAACCTGAATATAATACTGAAAACCTCTATGGGGCTGTAATTGAGTGCTGGCCATCCGCTTTTTATGACAAAATATATACTAATTGCCAAGTATATTCTCAAGAATACCTTTTTAATCAAAGATCTGGTGAATATGATCCGAAGCTTGCTGAAAGTATACCTAGATTAAGTTATATAGAAGGAAAAAATTAACTATGAAAAAAATAACAGTTTCAATTTTAACAATTTTAATTTGCTTTCAATTTGGAAACATAAATTCATATGCTAAATGTTATATGGATGACTTAAACATTAATCAAATAAATCTTGAAAAACTGATAAAGAATAGTAATCAAAAATCAACTATTCAAGCAATTGATGACAAAGAAGTTATTGTTACAAGACTTGAAGATTTCTCTGAACAAAATTATGTTTTAGAAAAAAATGTAGTTGACAAAATCAAAGAACTTGTTACGGCCGAAAATAGTGCAATCAACAATGATTTATTGACATATATGCTCAAACAAACATATAGCCTTTTGTCAGGTACTTCACCTAGCATGACTAAGGAGTTAACAGACATTGCGAACAAAGTTTATTCCGGTGACCTTAAAAAACTTTCTGAGGAAGAAAGGATTCAAGCTATCTCCGAGGGGAAAAATAAAGCAGAGAAAGCTTTAGCTCTCAACACTGCTGCGGGTGTTGGAGTTTGGGCTGTAGCAAAAAGCTTGGCGGGAAAAGGTATTGGAAAAATTGTTGAAGGTGCCGCAGCCGCAACTGGCGTTGCTTCTTTAGGAACCATGGCATTTGGTGCCGCTTTAACTTCTGGTGCACTTGTCCTTGGCGGTTTTTGCTATAATCAATTTTACGTTTTACCACTTTCGAACAAGCTCCGAAATTTAGTTGAAGTCCATAAAGACATATTTTTTAAAGTTAGAAACGCCGTCCTCGATCACAAGTGGATAGGAAATAATGTGCTTGTAACGGCAACGTCGACAGATTCTTCATGTATGAATGGCTACGCAAGCTTTCACAACGTTGCTGGAATAAATTTTAATAAGCCAAAAAAGGCTATAAACTGGGAATTCGCAAAATCTGAGTGCAAGTTTCTTGAACAAGACAATTATGACTGCCGCAAACAGGCGCTTAGCATAATAAATTGTTTACAGGAAAATCAAGATGATCCGTCGCTTTGCGATGAAAATCTACATTACGCTACAAAAATAAATAAATTTGAGCTGCCTGACTAAAGCTTTCAACTTTGCTTAATAAAAGCGTCGACAAATCCGACGCTTTTAACATTTTGAAGCTGTTTTTCAGTGTTTTCTTTTTGCGAGTAAACCCCAACTTGAACGCAATATTGGGGACTTTGTTCTGCATTTTCCTTTGTAGCAATTCCAAGTGTCTTTAAAATACCTTTAGCATAGGCTACACCAAAAGCCCTCTGTTCTTCAGCCGTATCTGCAATCTTTGCATCCGTAGCATTATCAACAAAACATCCCTCAACTATCACAGCTGGGCATTTTGTTTCCCTTATAAACCCGTAGTAATCTTTTCCACCAGAATTTATGCGGGTTTTACATCCTCTTGAGTTCTGCCCGATTACTTTAACTTCTGCCTCAATATTCTCGGCGAGAATTTTACTTGTACCACCTTTAAAGTGATAATATGTCTCAAACCCATCGCCACCACCAGCGTTGTTATGAATGTCAATTGCTAAATCTGGGTTAAACGCATTGCACTCACGGATTTCTTCAATCAAACTTTCATTTTCATCCTTTGTGCGTGACATTAAAATCACGACACCATGCGCTTCTAAAAAGTCTCTGCAAGCTAAAGCTTCCACTAAGTTAACGTCTTTTTCAACCAAATAACCGACTGCTCCTGAGTCTTTTCTTCCATGGCCAACACCAATAAATACTTTTTTCATCATATCTCCTCCTTCTACAAACATCTAAAAACATAGGTTTATTGCCTTTTTGCAAGCATTCATTTTCAAAAGGCTCAAACGTCAATACCATCTTCAAATATCGGTAAACTTTTTATGTACGCATACGCCGAATCAACATTCAAATTCTTGTTATATTCCGTATCTATAAACTTTGTGTAAATAAAAACATTGATGTCTTCGCCTTTTTCTGCGTTCTTTTCTTCATTTCTTTTTGCCTCACTTGTGTATGACGAAACTTCTATAATAGAATTATTATTAGTTATTGCATTTACACTGGTTATCCGATGATAACTGACTTTCACTCCGTTTTCTAGTTCGATTTCCTTTAATAATGCCAATTTAAAATCCTCCTTTTCATATTGACAAACCTTCAACTCTTGTAATTTTTATAGCTCCATCGAGTGCACTCCAAGCAACAGAACCGGAAATATACGCCTGATTTTGATTACTCAAAACGATAGTAGAACCGCTTATTGTTGCTATGCAACCTCTTGAAAACCATCCCTGCGACGAATTATGATCATTTAATTCAAGTGCAGTAGCTTTTTCGTTTGGCGAATATATTTTTATACTGCTAAATCGATCGTTATAATTGCGAAAATATATGACCAAATAATCATAGTTAGCTGCCGAATCTGATAACGTTACAGTTCCTGAGGTTCCGGAAGAATTGCTGTAAAGCACCTCCCCGTTAATTCCCAAATCAGGCTCTGCGGGTGTAAATTCTCCACCCTCAACAGAGAATTTGCTGAAGTCCGGGATTCCTTGAAAAACTCGGCTTACATTATCACTTTCATCGTAAACTTTTATGTAATCCTCGCCCTTCTCGATTTTCGATGCAGGAATTCTTTCAATGTTTTCTACTATTAAATACATAAAAAATCCTCCTTAAATCCCAATTGTGCCGCCGTATGTTCCTACTATGACACCTGCACTGCTGTAATTGTGTGCAGATATGAAACCCGATGATGAACCCCCATAAGCGTACAAAACCGCGCCCTCCCCACTGCACCAAGGATAGCTGCAATTTGTGCAAACTCCGAACATCGCGGTTAAATCTCCGCCTTGATAACTGTGAAAACCGTTTTGAAAATTTGTCACTCTGCAATAAACTGTAAATACTTTTGAATGTGTGGAAAAAAATCCTGTTTTACCTGCTACCAAGCTCTGTGAATACGCATGGCAGTAATAAAATACCACATCTGGGCTATTCAAAACCCGAAACCCGTCACTCGAACCGATTCCGTGAAGTTCAACCCGACCTTGATTTTTGTTTATCTTTATTCCGTTCGGGAACATGTAATTTTCAGCACCTACAGCATTTGCTTCATAAGTTCCAACGATAGAAAGCGAACCTTCACCTACAAATCCAGTGATTAAAACCTCGTTTTCGCTGTACGTACCTTGTGCGACATTTATCGTGACATCGTGTTTTAAAAATTTAGGCAACTTACTTAGCGCATATGCAAGTGTTTTAAACGGTGAAGACGCACTTTCGCCGCTGTTGCTATCTGAGCCGCTCGGACTTATGTAATACGTAACAGCGGAGGTTGTCATTTCCACACCATGTAAGTTTGAAAGCGCCGTTGATGCAGTTGTTGCACCTGTACCACCTTTATCGATTGATTGTACATGATCCGCCATTGAAATTTGTTTCCATGCGCTCCAATTTGAGCCGTTTAAATACCGCACATATACTTCGTAACTTGATTCTTTTATAGCAATTTGCTGAACATAGTTACCACTATCCGATTTATTGACAATCAGGCTGTGATAAGAGCCTCCAGTTGGTGCATTTGCCGTGCTTGACCGCATTGTGTAAAGCCCTGGCGTTTGCATTTCATTAAAATCAGTGCTACTTTTTGCCTCATATGGTGCGGCTCCTATATCAGTACAACTTAGTTCTATATCAGAAATTAAAGTCTTTGAATTTATTGTTCTAGTTTTTGGGGTTGCACCTAAATTTTCTAAAGCCTGTGCTTCTGTAGTTGCACCCGTGCCGCCACAATTTATGGGAGTTGCAAAGGCTGAAGTTTGAATTCTTTTCCATGACTCAATAGAGTGAGTTTGAGCATTATATTGTCCTATGTTAAACGTTGCTTCGCCACTTGAGCTGTCATTCGATGAGCTGTTTAGCAATACTCTCACCCTGTTGGGCGTAGCTTTATATATTTCTAAAAATGAAAATTCTGATGCAACGTCGGTAACAGTAGATGAAGAAGCCTCCACGTTAAAAAAGCCTATTGCCCCGATGGCATGGCGTTTACAATATCTCCTGTCGTGCAAGGATAATCTACATTTAACTGAGAAACATCAGTAAAAATTTTTAAAGCAGACTGTGCGCCTGTAACACTAGCTGCCCCGGTTCCGCCGTTTTCAATGCTCAACTTTCCACTTGTTATGTCACTTGCAGCGTGCGTGTGTTTGGTCTTAGCTGCCCCTACATCATCGCAAGTTAGCTCTATATCTGAGCTCAAAGGCTTTGAATTTATCGTGCGAGATTGCGGTACGGTGCTATTAAATTGTTCTATGGTCGCATATTCACTTCCGTGTTTCCCATCAAGCAAGTCAGCGTCTATCCCACTTCCTGCTCCGTCTACAGATTTAATTTTTTCCAAAAAGTTCTCATCTGAAAATTCATCGAGAAGACTCTGCACTTCTTTTATCGATTTGTCAAGCACTGAAAATTCCGATGTACTTTCGACCGCGGAATCATAGTCTGTACAAGGTTCAATTTCAAAAATTAATCCCTTTATTTTTAATTTTGAAAGATCTGCATCTATCACCTGGAATTCGCAATCTTTCATCTTTCCTGACACAATGGACATCTGTGAAGTAACTGCCAAATTTACAGTTCCATCTTTTTCATCAATGATTTCGCAAGTATTGAAAATTAAATTCCCGTCCGGCTTTTTAGCATAGAAAAAAACTGTTTTTCCTTCCAAATCAAGCGGCTGATTTTTATCTATAAACTGTGCTCTTAAAAACCTTGAATTAACTTCACCTTGGTTGACTTTTACTCTAACTGGGTCAGGATCCCAAACGTTGAGCGTTATAAATTTTGTTGTCAAATGTTACCCTCCATTTCTGTTCTCACAATACAATCATTCGTCTCTTTTCCACATGTAACATGTAATATGCCTATCGTCACCCGAATTTAATGTAAGCTCCTGCTGATAAGAATCTGCAATCGGAACCTTTTCTTGCCCATAAGATGTCCAGGTTCCATCAAATATCTCGCCTGGATTCGTACTGTTTACACTCATATAAATTGAACCCACAGGATAAATTAAGTCTAAAATACTCTTTCCGTTTATGGTAAATTCACCCTTAAAATGCGCATCCATGTTGACTTCAAATGCATCTTGCGTTGATACTTTTCCAATAGCCATTCCTTTTCCTGTCCTATTAAAATCCATGAGTGTGTAGGCCGTTGAGAGGTTATGCGAATACTCAGCTGAGCTAAAATAATCAGTTGCCACAGCTTTGAAATTGTACTCGGATTCCGTATCTATATTTTCAACGATTTTAGTCGTATTTAAAGAATATTGCTCATTGCTTAAAGTCAGTGTATCCCATGTTGTAGCTGCTAATTTCTTATACATTATCTTAAATGATTTCGTATTTTTGTCTTCAGCACTTGACACGTCTGCTGACATAATGCACCTTGCACAATCCCCCTCATCATTTGGCGTTCCATCAGAATCGCATCTCGATACAGTAAATGAGTTAATCGTAGGCGAAAAGTAGGGAATAACGCTAAATGAAACGGTCTCTGATGCAGTTCGATTTCTCGTATCTGTAACTGTGACGCTACATGAGTTGTTCCCACTTGTTGTGAGAAAATCAGTTGTAAAGCTACTATTTGTATAATTCCCGCCGTTTATAGAAATAGAATAAGCTTTTATCGTGCTTCCATAGGCTCCACTTGCAGAAACAGTTCCTGAAATTTTTGATTTGCCTTGTATGTATGAACTAAATTGTTCTAGAATATCTGGAATTGCTTCTGACAAGCTAACTGAGCTTATGGTGGGCACCACACTCGATGGCACGTAGATGGTAAATGCACTTGAAGCCGTCCCGATATATGTGCCTCCAGAATATGTGTGTACAATAATTTTAGCTGTACCCGCAATGGAATTTGTTACATAGTTGCAATCATTGATATGTGGCGTAAACGTACAGCTAGTGCCGATTGACGTGCCGACTGTAATTTGATTCCCATCAGGACGTTCATAAATTACAGTATGATAAAATGAATCAGAAGCTCTGCTTATGCTCACTGTCACCGGGCTTCCAAAGGTGTTTCCATTAATACCCGAAATACTACTTGCTCTGGGAATTGTAGAAAGCCACACGCCAAACCCTTGCTCACTTGAAGATAGGGGTGTATTCATGCTAATCCAAGCTGATGCCTCAAGGTACTTTGAACCATCTGCGTTATGATAAATATCAAGCGTTTTGCTAAATAAATCTATACCCGCATTGGTAATTTTTTGACTCGAGCTGACCGTTGCTGAATAGACAGTTCCGTTGATTCTACAGCTGCACGTTCCACTTCCATACGTCGTGTGCCCAACGTTGTCTCGCCAAAATCTCACTGATACCGTAACATTTGAGTAATTGCCTTCAATGCTTTGCCAATTTTGATTTATTGTAATATTGTACTTTACATGCGTATTGCTCGTTGAAAAAGTTCCCGAAGTTGCCACAGAATTGCCCCCTTTTATTTTTTTATTTGTTACTTAACTTTTTTAAAGCTTAAGTTCCCACTAGTTCGAGGGTAAAATGAAAACTTACCAAGTTGCAGTGAATTTAAAAGTTCGCCGTCCGTGATGTAAAGCTTGTTGTCGGTCATGTAAGCTACTTCTATTCCATTTTGCAAAAAGGAAATTTTATCATTACTGATTTTCAGCATCAAATCGTTGTTGACTTCGCCCAAAATGATATTTCCATCAACAAATCTGATGTAACGTATGATGTTATTAAATTGCGATGATGAATTGGAATCCAAATTATTTATCGTTTCAATCAAGGTATTAAACTGATATGTAAAATCCTGATTTGTCTGCGTAAACTGAGTCGATATGTCGCTTTTATATGTCTCAAAATCAGTAACTTTCGTGTAAAGCTCTGCCACTTGAGACATAATCGCTTTGCTATTTTGCTCAAAGGCTGAACTGTTTTCAACGGTTTCGTTTGCGATGTCTCGAACGCTCCCGTTGTTGATATAACCACGCTCAACTCGGTCAATTCTCGTCACAATGTTATCTGTGTGCTTTTTATTTTCAACAACTTTATCTGTAAATGACAGTGTGCTGTAATCGAGCTGTATTGTGGTATTCTGGGGGTTTTTCATATCTATCTCAAGTTTTTGCAAAAGGTATAAATCATCAATTCCATGCAGTGAGCTGAAACATCTGACATACTGCCCCATTGTAAATGCTCCAATTTGCTCGTCTGTTAATCTTAAATCTATTGCCTTAATTGTGATGGAATTTCTAATCTTCACGCTATCTGCAATGTAAGAAAGAGCCTTTTTTTGTAGGTTTTCTGCTATTTTCACATCATCCCATTTTACCGTCTCGTAAATAGCACCATATTTTTCCGATAAAGAAGTATTAATGATATAATCACCGCTTTTTATAATGCTATCGGATAACACTTCATCTGGTAAATCTTCAATTGTTAAATATTTATCGGTCTGCGTTCCTTCATCATCTTCAAGCCTTGCGCCGAGTGGAATTATCCCAGTCTTAACATTTGAGGCATCTGACTCTTGAGCTAAATCGATAAGGTTTTCTCCAAATTCTATCTTCTGAGTGCAAACAAGTTTATTGCCTGATTTTTTGCCATCATTTGTGAAATCCTCAACGTAGTCAAGGATATTTTCACCATTCTCAATACGAATTGCCAAATACCCACCATGCGTGTCAAGAAGGCGGGTTTTAATAACCTCAAAGCAGCTTAAATATTCGACACTGGATCTGGCTATATAGTTATTTGGATCAGTAACCGTGACCGTTCCGAGCTTGATTTTTTGGAAATTCTTAGCCTGTTCGTTATGGCATTTTAAAACCCAGTTTAAAAAATATTCAATGACGTTATCTTGTTTGTAGTCCAAGTCTTCAAATTGCTCATTATTGGGAAAGTCAAATGGCCTAATGAAAGTATCTAGCAAAAATGCAAGGACTCCTTCACAAGTGACACTTTTTTCGTTATGAAAGCCATATTCACAAGTGATAACTCGACCTTTAAAAATCAGCTTATCATCACGATAAACCGTGACAATCGAGCTTAATTTTGAAATATTTTCAAAGTACGGATGAGTGGGATAAATCGTAAATTTAAATTCATCTACAGAATTAATCTCACTGCTTAAAATCGGACTTTCAATTTGAAACTCATCTAGGTCTGAATCGTAGAGGCAATAGTCCGATAACGTTGTTCCGCTGCCACAAAACACTTGATATCGCATTACAGTTCACCTTCTTGAAATTTTAACGTTGCAGTGCCGTTAGAATTTAAAATGTTTTTCCCATAAACCAGCTTTATCGCTCGAAGATGCGTTCCTGCGCCGTATACCTTATTACCAATAGTAATTTCAGAATCATTAAAAAGGTCAGCAAGCACCGTCATCCTGCCGTTTATGACGGTGTTTTTTCCTGATGATAAAGTGACTTGTGTTACACTTTGTTTATACTTATACGGCTCACAATCACAGGAAACTACGATCGTTCCTAGTCTTTCACTCGAATTGTACTCATCAATAAAGCATCTGCCAACATAGTAAAAGTCGGTATCTGACCATATTGTTATCTTCATTCTCTGACCATGCAAAAAGCCAGCAACCGCCTTTACACGTTTTTGCCAGCTTTCTATTTCTTCAATTAATCCAAATGTCAATTTTACTGTTCGATTTCCATATTTGATCTCCCCGAAACTTTCAGATAAATCTAAAGTGCCGTTTCTGCCTTCAATGTCGACCGTGTAGGTTTTAGCTGTTGGAACACCTATGTTTTGCTCGGTTAAAACTAGACCAAAATCTTTATAGCTGTGCTTCGATATATTTTCATTTATAGAATTAAATTTTACCCCTTTTATCATCGTCCACGCTCCCGATTATTTTCAATTTTTGCTAGTTTTCTATCGATTGAAGGAGTAAGTTCTCCGACTAAAACGCCAGTGTCAAGGTACATCTGGCGGTCTTTTAGCTCCGGTATGTAATCCTGCAAAAAGTATAAAATAGAATCGAGTTTATCTGCTACATTTCTGTTTGTATTTTCAATTGCAGAATTAAAACTATCGATCAAATTTCTTGAAGTTCCTCGGTTTGATCTTGTAGTCAATGTGTCAACCGTAGAATTTGCGGCATTTACAGCCACGTTTAAACCGGTACTAAAATCTGTCGGTAATGCTTTTTGCATCTGTTTTGAAACAGCTTCCATTGAAACTGCAAATCCCTCTCCAACGCCAAGAGCAAGGTTTTTACCAACTTGCTCTTCAAACAACTTTGATGGTGATGCAATTCCAAAAAAGCTTTTAATTCCTTTTAAAATGCTTTCTCCAAAACCTCTAATCTTGTTAAGTATCCAATCTTTCGCATTATTTATGCCATTCCAAAGCCCTTGCACAAGATTTTTGCCAATATCAAACATTTTCCCAGGTAGCTCACAGACCGTGCTCCAGATGCTTGAAACTAGGCCTTTTGCTGCACTTACTCCGGCCGAAATTAACTGGTTTCCCCAGTTTGAAACAACTCCAATTGCCCCTACAATTCCGTCCCAGATTTTGCCGGGCATTTCGCTGAACCATTGTCCAACATTTGAAATAAATTGAGGAATTGTCTGTGTAAAAAATGACACAATAGCATTCCAGCCGCTTGTGAAAAGTTCTTTTACGGAATTTACAAAATTATTAATAAAATTCCTGAACCCGTCACAGTTATCGTAAATCAGCTTAAATGCCCCTGCAATCGGATTTACAAGCAATAACAAAAGACCTTGCCAATTCGTTTTCACCCAATCGATCACAAAGTTAAAGGCGTTTGGAAGCCACTCTGTAAAAAATTTAGAAATCCACTCCCAAGCCGCGTTGCAAGTGGAAACTAAACCTTCCCAGAGTCCAATCCAGCAGTTGCGAAAGCCTTCGCAATTATTCCACAGAAGCACAAAAGCTGCTATAAGAGCACCAATCGCGGCAATGATTAAACCTATCGGATTTGCGTTCATTGCGATGTTCATGAGCCACTGTGCTGCTGTAACCGCGCCCTGTGCGACCGACAAAGCCACTTCTTTAATTCGCATGAAATCAAGGTTTGAAGCGACTTCTAGAATTTTTCCTCCGAAATTTTTCATCTGTGAGATTGCATCACCGATTTCGCCCGCAAATTTCACAGCTTTAACTGCCATCAACCCCGATACAATGCCACCGAGTGCGATTGTCACAAGTTCCGAATTGTCAATAAACCATGAAATCAGATTCATTAAAGGTGGCAACAGATTTACGACCATTTCGCTGATTCCATCAATTAGCGTCCCTGCACTTTCTGATAATTTATCTAGAGCATCCTTTAAAGCACCGGATTCACTGGCCTTTTGAAAAAATTCAGTTAGCTTTGAAGCCGCATTCTGAAGTGGTTCCTGGACTTTATCGTAAAGAGTTAATCCCATTTCTGAAAATGTATTTTTAAGAATTTGCACTTTGCTTTCGGTGGTTTCATAGCGCTGCTGAGCTTCATTTGTGAGAGCTGAATTTGCGCTCCAAGCCTCATTAGAAGTTCTTATCGCATTTGTAAATAAATCGTTTGCGTTTGAGGCTCTAATAAGTGCATCTCGAAGCCTTGTTTCGCTAATCCCCATATCATCAAGAAATTTTAAGGCACTTTCATCCTGTAAATTTCCAAGTCCAGAAATAAATTTTGTTAAAGCACCGGTCGCATCTTCTGCAAAATACTTCTGAAACTCAGCAGTTGACATTCCCGCAGCTTTTGCAAAATATTCAAGCTCCGAGCTGCCGGTTTCACAAGCATTAGCCATCATTATTATCGCACGAGAAATCGCCGTGCCGCCGCCCTGAGCCTCAAGTCCGAGTGACGATAATGCTGCTGCAACACCTAAAATGTCAGCTTCAGTCATTCCAACTTGTGAACCTGCGGCTGAGATATTTAAAGCCATCTGTGTAATTTCAGATTCAGTCGTTGCAAAGTTGTTTCCAAGTGCAACTATTGAAGAGCCCAGTCTATCAAAATTTTGCTGGTTCATTCCAGTGATATTTGCAAGCCGAGCAAGGGCTGTTGCGGCCTCATCTGAGCTCATGTTTGTTGCAACGCCGAGATTTGCCATGGTTTCTGTAAAAGAGAGAAGATTCTCGTTTTTGATACCAAGCTGTCCCGCAGCTTCGGCAATCGCTGAAAGTTCCGATGCTGTCATTGGCATCTGTGTTGACATAGAGCGCAATCCTGTTTCAAATTGTTCAAATTCCTCATCTGTTGCGTTGACGGTCTTGCGAACACCTGCAAATGCGCTTTCAAATTCAATTCCGCTCGATACTACGGACTTTACCGCACCAACAATATCTCTACCCAGCCTCTTTATCGCGTCCGTTGCAAGGTTTGCAATTATGCCTTTCATAACTGTAAAACCCTCACTTAACTTGGATGCTTGATTTTTGGTGTCATTCATCTCATCGCCAAGTTGACTTGTAGCTTTTTCTGCGGCATTTAATTTTTC
>ENA-OUQC01001359-OUQC01001359.1-human-gut-metagenome-genome-assembly--contig:-NODE-1359-length-12988-cov-3.888502_pt1 | contig 12988 bp, 17 predicted proteins | sample MGYA00237942_ERZ548815 | MGnify/ENA primary metagenome ERZ548815 (study PRJEB26490, sample SAMN05194722) | human gut metagenome | biome: terrestrial biome; feature: human-associated habitat; material... | reverse complement strand
GGCGGCTAGTCTGAGGGAGTGCCGTCAAAATAACCGATCGGCACATACATCACGTCGAGATCGAGCGGTGAGCCGCGGTACTGGTGGATAACGCACTTCGCGCGAAGATCGGGATAATTTACCCCGTCGTTTGCGCCCCAGGCCGCGATCCACTTGTCGTACCCCGTCTCGCCGATGTGCTCATCAAACCAGCTGAGGGAAGCGTACACGCCGGTCTTGTTCCCGGCTTCTTCCATGACCGCGCAGAACGTCTTGCACATCGCGGTGATCGTCTCGTCCGAAGGGAAGCCGTTCTTCTCCTTGTAGTTATCGGCGTCCGCCATATCGAACCACACGCCGAGCCGGGGCTTTCGTCCGCCGAGAAATTTGAGACAGGCTGCCGCCTCCCGGCGCGCCTGCGCCTCGTCGAGCGCGTAGCTGTACCAGTAGAGCCCCCATGGGATACCGAGAGCGTCACACTTGGCAATGTTCCGCTCCGCCCACGGGTCAACGCTCGTCCAGAACCCGCCGCGGATGATCACAAAGCCGTTTTGATAGGGGGCGAGGTTGATGTCGCCCTGCCATTGGGAAATATCAATGCCGTTCATATGCATCCTCCTTATTTATTCCATCCAGATCGCGTGAATTGTGGCTGCAATGTCGCCCGCGCGGCCGTAGCTGTCGCCCATGATGCCGATATAGCGGTTTCCGGTGATGCCGGAGAGGCTCACCGTTGTGATGCTCGGCTTGTTCACGGCCGCCGCCGCGCCGCTGCTCGCGTCATAGGTGGTTCTCGATGTGGCGGCGCCGAGTTTATACCAGCCGTTTGCCGTCATTCCCTCCAGAATGCCCTTGAGCGAGGCGTAATTGGTTACCGCCACAGCTGTGTTGGTGTAAAACGCTCGATTATTCGTGCCTTCGCCGGATCGGTACGTGGAAACAGTGATGCTGTTGGCGTTGCGTTTTACTTCTGGGCTGTAGTCGTTGCCGGTGATCGAGCCGAACGCGACGGCCTCCACGCCGTACCAGTACACGAAGTTCGCCGGGCGAAGCATGACGACCGCGCCCATCTTGACCTTGACCGTAGCTGTCCGGCCGGAGATCCCGGCGGTAAACGTATAGTCGCCGGTCTGGAGCTTTACCGTCCCCACGCCGTTTGCATTGAGCGTCACGGAGCCGGACGCCTTGCCGGAATACGTCACCTTTTCGTTCTTCGCGCCGTAGATCGAGATCGACACTTTTCCGCCCTTGACGTTGGTTTTTCCGATCATGCGCTCACCTCCAGCAGAGGATCGTCGGGATCGTGATCGCCGCAGAGGGCTTTGCCGCGGCATAGATATAAATGCCGCCCGCGTAGCTCTCCGCCACCGGCGCGAAGTTCCCGCTCATGGCGTCTGTCAGGCCGAAGAACACCTCCGGGATCATCGCCGCCGTCACACCGGTAAGCGTCACCGCGGCGCGGTACGGGAAATCGGAATAGGTCGAGTTCGAGACGAACGCCGAGGCCGCCACACTTTTATTCGTGAATGTCAGCTTCACCGCGTCCGCCGCGAGCTTTGCCGCCGTCACAGCTTTGTCGGCAATGACGGCGCTTTTCGCCGCGCCGGTAGCCAGCTGCGTTGTGCCGACGGCGCTGTTGGCGATCTTCGCCGAAGTAACGGCCCCGTTCGCAATGTGCGTTGCGCCGATCACTCCTGCCGCGTTGGCTAATGCTCCGATGTTCGCGGGCGTGATACCCAGATTGGATCGTGCTCCCGATGTCGTGGTCGCTCCCGTGCCGCCGTTGGTAACAGGAACAGCCTCAACGACTGCCAGGCTGCCGCTACCGTTGGCTTTCAAAATACCGTTCAGCGTACCGAAAAACGCCGAGCGGATTTTTGACACGATGTTCGACCATAGTGTCTTCTTGTTTGCGCTCGCCGATGTGTCATAGAATGGGAAATAATCGCCGTCCGCAACATCCGTTGAAGCATTCAGGTCTTTCGTCGCCGTCTGCTTTGCACCTATAGACAGCAAATTATCCTCGACAATTTCAAACAGAGGAACTAAAGTCTGAACATTCAGACCCACGATAGGAACCCGATACAGCGGCATATCATTCAGGGCGTCGTGATCTTCAAGAATATTGCCGGTTGTGTATGCCGGATCGTTCGGATCGCTCGCCGCAGCAGTGCCTTTGATGACAACGAGGTTGCAATCTTCTACACCCGTGCTCGCATCTTTGCTGTATCTGACGACAATCAGATCATTTCTGCTGACATCCTGCGCACCGTTTTCAATGGTGAGATCAACATATGTGTTTTCATTCAGGCGGACATGACGCCCCTGCATCATAATGTCGCCATCAAGGACACGGATGCTGTTATTGCTTATTACAGATGCAGCAAACTTATTGCCCCGATTAAGAACCTTTTGCCCGTTGCCAAAAATAGCGGCATAAAGCGATCCGTCATCCTCAGATGTGACATGAGCAGCGCCTTTGTATCCCGTTACAATGTGAATGTTTCCCACCTTAATCACCTACTTTGTATTGAATTGTTATTTTGCCGTTTTGGATGGTGATGATTTTTTTCGTAATTGCTGCCGAGACTGAAAGTTGCGTGATTTCGTCGTAAGCGCCAACAATGTCTCCGACATCATACGTGTCGTCGTATTCATTGAAATCAACGGAAATATCAGCAGGTTCAAAAAGTTCTTTGAATCTTTCCGTCCCTTTATCAATTAAATCCGCTTCCGATTCAGCCGAGGAATAATCATAGATTTCCGTTATCTCATCCATGCCGGTGAAGGTCTGCGTCCGGCCGATGTTCCCGGCTGAATCAGCGTACAGGTGTATGACTGTGCGCTGATCCAGTTCGCCGCTGCCGAGACAAATCAGATGATTGACCGGCTTAAAGTTTTTTTCCAGCGTGAAATCAATCCGATCCGAATTGAATTCTTCGTCCTGCGAATAGTCATACCGTGGGACAGCCGACAAAATAACCTTGCCGCCAGAATAGGCAAGACGAAGCTTCAGGTCTGCGCTTGCAAGCATCTTTTTTAGGCCGCTGTATGCGTCTGTGAAGCGTTCGAACTGATATGCATTGATATTTACCCCGGCCGCTTCAGACGGCGCAGAAAACAGCTCTGACAGCCCCACACGATTGATTATCCACGACATACAAGCGTTTGCATCACCGCTTATGACAAGATACTTGCCAACCAATGATGCACCGCTTGAATCAGCAGTTTTGACCGTCACGCCGGATGATGATGCGTCAGAAGAGGTCAACGGCATAATTACTTTGCTTCCAATGATGCCGTGCCATGTGCGCCCGGCATACGTCAAAAGCTCTGCACCGGTGTCGTTTTTTATGCTGTCAATGATGCCGCCGTATTCTGTGCCTTCGATGTAGAGATAATATCCGCCCTCGCAGCAATGGGCAGATGAAACGATCTGGCACTCGAAATTGTTTTCGTCTTTTCCGAAGGCCAGATCAAATTCATAGTCCAACAGTACGCCGATATCTTCCATATCGGCATTCATGTAAATCAAGTCCATTTCGGTTCACTTCTTTCTTCCATGACGATGATGTCAAAATTAAATGACCCATCCCACAAAACAGAATTCAGCCCGGGCTTGATCTTCTCAAAGATATAGGATTCCTTAGCCAACGTTTGACCTTGCGCCAGCCTTCCACCCCATACCGCAACGCCGCCATGGCGTCATCCTGAAACGGGACAGGTTCATCAAGGTATTCGCCTGACTTATCATCTTTCTTCCATTTCCATTGCTGCAATTCCTTGATGGTATTCACACAATGCGGATGGACATAAATTTTTCGCTGCTTCAGCCAGTCTATCTGCGCTTTGACGGATCCGGCAGAGCCGCCCTTGTCCACGCCACGGGCGCGGAAACCGGCTTTCTGCCACATTTTAATGCGGTCAGGCTCAGCGCTGTCGCACCACATCTGCTTATTCCGCGGGAGACCGGCGGCAAGCTGGATGATCTCTGCTGTGTCCTTTTCAAAGACGTAGATTTCAGACAATATGGAAATGTCATCGTCCTTGATGCCCAGCAGCAGGATGGCGTTGCTGTGATTGAATCCGAAATCTTGGCCTAGGGCGATATCGTCATAATCGTTCAGGTTCTGGGAAACCTCTTTGATCTCCCAATTGTGTAGGATCAGGCCGCCGATCTCGCCCCATTCCCCCTCGCCATAGATGCGGTATCCCTCGGGATCAACGATACGGCGGCGCTCCATTCGTTGTCGATATGCATCGTCAATGAAGCGATTCATCTGATAGGTGCTGTGGTGTGTCAGTACATTCGGATCAGGGATATCAAAAAAGACCTTCTTGATCCAATGATTCTTGTTCACGGGATTGAAGGTCATCCGGATCTGATAAAACTGGCCGGGCGGCAGCTCGCCACGCAGACGGTCGTCAATGATCTCGAAGTCTGCCTGTGTCAGCTCCGTTGCTTCCTCGCACCATACGTCCGTCAGCTTGCCGCGCTGGAAGGTGATAGACTTTAGCTTTTCACGTTGCTTATCATCGTTCATCCCCCGGAAGATTATCTGGTTGCCGTTGGCCTTGCAGGTGAGCTTCAGCGGCGACATATTGATTTGCCAATATAAATCTGCCGTGTCGCCAAACATGCGGTATACGGCACCTGTGAGCTCTGCAAACGTGCTGTCCCGGTTTGTTATGTCGGACTTGCGGATGCATACCAGGTTCCGGCCTTTGTCCTTCATAAGCCGCAGAATGTAGTGCTGCGCCGTGTCAACGCTCTTACCCGATCCAGCTGAGCCCTTCATAACGATATACCGCTTATCGCTGCGGTCAACCTCGCGGAAGCAGGGGTTGGCTTGAACCTTTATGTTCACAAAGCATCCGCCGCCTTGAACGCTTCAAGCAGCTTGGGAAACTGGATCGCAAAGAAATCAATCATTTCTTCGTTCTGTGCCCATTCGGAATTCTCGGCCAGACCGCTTTCAAAAAGAAAAGCATGGATGATCTCATGCCGCTTGACCTTGTTGATCTGCACTTGCAGGTTTTTCTTGCAGGCCGGATCGTCCCGATCCTTTTCGTAGGATTCAACAAGCAGCTCTTTGGTGGTCTCATCGGTAAGTCCGTCGAATTCGCTCAAGCGCGAATCCTCGTTTTCGCTGCATACGGTCAGCGTGTATTCTGTGCCGAGAACGTTAATTTTCATGTGCCAAAACTCCTTTATCGAGCCGTCCGCATTGCCTTTCCGCGCATCTGTGGACTTCCATCAGACCGACAGTAAGGAACGCATGATAGTGCTCACAATACGCGACAGGAAAGAAGGAAAAGTTTCCATCAATGAGAATGTGCTTTTCTTTCTGCCTTTCCGGGCGCAGCCTCCGGCGCTCGTACCGTCTCCTGTTCTGCGCCTTCCGGTTCCCTTTGCTGCGGCTCATCCGCTATCACCGTAATCCACCGTGATGTTCAGATCCATATCAACGGTCTGCTCTACTTTCTCAACAAAGATCTGATGTGCTTTGCCGAGCAGTTCAGCGGCTTTCAGGCGTTCTTTTTCATCAGGCGCTTTCTGAACAAGCCGCGCCTCGCTCATGTAATCGCCGATATTCTCAACGACGACAACCTCAGATTGTGACTGCCCGCGAAGGACGGATGTCAGATACCGCATCACTTCATCGCTGTCCGCGATCAGCGCAGCTTCCTTTTCTTTCATGCGTTGGTCTATATAGTTTTTCACGGCAAGCTTTGATAAGTTTTGAGCTCCTATCACGCGTGCCGTCTTTTTGCTGTAACCGGCTCTGATTGCGGCCTGCGTTGCGTTGAGGTCGATCAGATATTCATCACAGAATCTTTTCTGTTTTGCCGTCAATTTCTTTTCTGCCACAATCATCACCACCTGCCTGAAAATTTATCTGGGGCGAAACCGCTGCCCCCTGCGGGAACAAAAAAAAGAAAACAAATATAAAAATATTTGTTTTCGTCATTGACAAATATAATAATATTTGTTATAATGCATAATGTCAGGAGGGGATGCCGTGAAAAGCTACTCTTCAAGAGAAGTCATTTCCATGCTGATTGCAGACGGCTGGTATGAGGTAAACTGTGTCGGAAGCCATCACCAGTTCAAGCACCCGACGAAGCCGGGACGTGTGACGGTGAAGCACCCGGACAAGGACATACCCCGCAAAACGCTTGACAGCATCGAAAGACAGTCGGGGCTCAAATTCCGCTGAGCCCCGACCCCTCCGCACTTGAAAGGAGTTTGCAATGAAACAGCAAGACCGCTATTGTTTTCCTGCCGTGTTCACCTATGAACCGGGTCAGGAAATCGCCGTTGTGTTCCCGGATCTCGATGTTGCCACCAGCGGCGTGACGCAGGAAGATGCTTTCTTCTCGGCTAAAGAGCTTCTCGGCTGCGTGCTCTTCGGTATGGAAGAGGACGGAGAGAAGATCCCCGCGCCGTCGTCTCTGGAATCTCTGCATATGGACGCCAACGAGCGCAGCGCCCTGATCGACGTGTATATGCCCGCCGTCCGGCTGGCCAAGTCCAACAAGGCCGTAAACCGCACCGTGACGCTCCCCGCGTGGCTCAACGCCGCCGCGGCCGCCGAGTCCATCAACTTCTCTCAGCTCCTGCAGGACGCTCTCAAGGAGCGTCTGAACCTGCGCTGAAAGGCGGCTGCCGTGCGCAAAGTTGTCTATCCCATCGTCCTCACGCCCGATCCGGCCGGCGGCTACGTCGTCCGCGTCCCCGGTCTGGATATCAATACCGAGGGCGAGACTGTCCCGGAATGCATTGTTTGAGAGTAGTGTAAAGAAAAGACCGGGTTCGCCGCCCGGTCTTTTCTTATGCCCTGCCGCCATTCCAGACGGAGCCTCGTTCCGACGAGGAGCTGCTGCTTACAGACCGCAGCTTGTCCAAGGAGAGAGAACCGCAAAAGAGCCGCCTTCCGGCAGCTCCTTCACGCTATCAGTATAACACATCGGAGTGTGCCATTCTATGCCATTCTGCGCCTCCGCAGCCATCAATGTGGGACAAAGTGAACAACTGCACCAACTGCACCGCCATTTTTCCAAAAACACTTAAATACCACTATATACCGTATATACTCTGTGATGCACACCCTTATCTGACACTTTCTTAAAAGTATTGGTGCAGCTGGTGCAGTTGGTGCAGTTGGCGAAAAAGCCTTGTTTTTCAATGCTTTCAAGCCGCCCGCGACTGCACCGAGAGGGCGCACAACTGCACCGGTCTTTAACATAGTAGAGTGAACGCCGCACACTTTGGGCGCGCCCGAGCCCCCAGAAATGCACCAGAAACGCACAAGAAGTGCACCAAGCCTGTCGGTCTTGGTGCACTTCTTGCATTTCACTTATCATTTTTCTCCGGCTTCCTTTTCGGCCTCCTCCAGCTTCCGCAGCGCCGCCGAGTGCGCCCGGTGGATCTGCCGCCAGCTGTAGGAAAGCCGCACGCAGATGTCCTCCCATTTGGCGCCGTCGATGTACCGCAGCCGGAAGATCTCCCGCTCGCGCGGCTCCAGCGTCTCGATAAGCTTTTCAACTTCCAGCTGCGCGGCCGTCAGCTCCTCGATGCAGCGGCGGTACCGGCCTCTCAGTTCCTCCGCCCGCGCTACCAGATCGGTCAGCTTGTCCGGATCCTTTGACGGGCTGCCGGGCATACCGGTGAGCACCTGTGCCCTCGGGGCAGTCATGCGCTCCTCCAGTTCGGCCAGCATGCGGGTAAGCTGCCGCAGCTCGCGCCGGCGGTCGCCGTAGCTCCGCAGCTTCTCTTTCACCATCGCGCAGCACCCCGCAGTTTCGCTTCGATCTCCTGCGGCCGGAGATGCCGTGCCTCCGCGTCCTTCAGAATCGCCACATAATGGCCGTAGCTGACATGCGCAGACCGCGCCGCGGCGTTGACCTTCGCAAGCTCTCTGGCCGCGGTCTCACCGCGCACCTTCTGCGCGGCCTGCTTCCGCGTGGAGCGGTAGTACGCCTCCCTCTGCCGGCGGTGCCGGTTCTCCGCATGGCATTCCGGGCCGCACGTTTTGCGGTATTGGCTGCACTCGAACTCTTTACCGCATACGACACACTTTCCGATCATCTTTCGGTGCCCTCCTTCACGATCTCCAGACGCAGCGCCTCGATGGCCGCCGCCTGCCCCTTGTCTTTGCTGCCGAGCGAGCGCAGCACCCGCTCGTCGTGCGTGCCCTTGAGGATCAGATGATAGATCCGGCACACGCTGCGCTGCCCGGGGCGGTTCAGGCGCTCGTTGGCCTGCTGGTACAGCTCCAGACTCCATGTCAGGCCGAACCAGATGATGATGTGCCCGCCGTCCTGCAGATTGAGCCCGTGGCCAATGCTCGCCGGGTGCGCCAGCGCGACGGGGATCTCTCCCCGGTTCCAGGCGTCGATGTCCTCGGGCTTGTCCAGCGCGCGGCAGGCAATGCGCTGCCGGATGCGCTCGGCGTCGTGCTTATAGGCGTAAAGCACCAGGACGCTCTCTCCCCCGGCCGCCTCCACAAGCTCCTCCAGCGCGTCCAGCTTGATATCATGCAGCGGGTGAACCTGCCCGTCCATGTCGTAGATTGCGCCATTGGCGAACTGCAGTAGCTTGTTGGTGAGCGCCGCCGCGGTACCGGCTACGATCTCGCCTTCGGCGTCCAGGCACTCCAGTACCTTCTCCCGCTCAAACTGCTTGTACTGCCGCAGCAGCGCTGCCGGAGCGTCCAGCTCGACAGTCTCATAGATCTGCCCCGGCAGACTCAGCACGTCCTCCTTGCGGATGCTCATGCAGATATCGGAGAGACGCTCGTATGCCTCCGCCTCCGCGCCGTCGCGCGGCCGGTAGCTGTAGACAACATGGCCGTTCATCTTCTCCGGCAGCAGGAAATGCGCCCGGAAAGCACCCAGCGTCTTGCCCAGGCGTTCGCCCTGATCCAGCAGATAGATCTCCGGCCACAGATCCTCGATGCCGTTTGGCCGCGGCGTGCCGGTCAGACCGATGATCCGGCGGATCCTCCCGCGCACGCGGCGCAGCGCCTTCCAGCGCTTGGCCGCGGCGCTCTTGAAGCTGCTCAGCTCGTCGATCACGACGATCGGGAACGGCCAGCGGTCGCCCAGCGTGTCGATCAGCCAGACGACGTTCTCGCGGTTGATAACGTAGATGTCCGCAAACGGCCCCTCGAAAATGCTGTATACCGCCTCCAGACGCTGCCGGGCGATGCCCATGATCCGGCGCACCCGCAGATGCCGCAGGTGCTCCCACTTGGCGGCCTCCTTGCTCCAGGTGTTCTCGGCCACGCGCTTCGGCGCGATCACCAGCACCGGCCCGTCCTCCATTTCATCAAACAGCAGCCGGTCAACGGCGGTCAGCGTCGTGACTGTTTTGCCCGTCCCCATCCCCCAGAGCAGCGCGCAGGCTTTGTGCTGAACGATCCATTCAATGCCCGCCTTTTGATGCGGATAAGGGGCAAAGACACTCATGGCGTCACCTCCTTCCGCTGCCCGATGGCGTTCTCGAGCGCTGCAATGTCGCTCCGGTCGCGGATCACCCACACGGTAAAGCCGAGACGGCGGAGCGTACCGTGCCACCACTCCTGCAGCTTACGGACCTCGCCGCCCTTGGGCCGCTTGAGCTCGGCGAAGAGGACCCGCCCGCCGGGCAGCAGCACGATCCGGTCCGGCACGCCCGCCCAGCCGGGGCATACCCATTTCAGCGCCATGCCGCCGCGGCGCTTCACTGCCCCGACGAGCGCCCGCTCGATGTCTTTCTCCAACGGTGTCACGCCTCTTGCCTCCTCTCGTAGTAGCGCTGCCGCCCGTATGGACGGATGGTCGCATGTTTATCCTTCGCACGCTGCCACCCCGGCAGGCGCTCCATGATCTCGCGGATCTCCTTGCCGTCGTAGCGGTCCAGCCGGTCCGGGCAGCCGCCGAGCGCCTCCGCCCAGATCTCCATGGTGCAAACGGTGCGGCGCCGCACCGTTCCCTCCTGCGTGCCCTCCAGCCACAGCCGCCGGGCAGGCAGATCCATCGTGTCCCAATCTTCCGGCAGCAGCCGCTCGAGATATTCCTGCACGATGCCCTCGCGCGGGTTCTCTTCCTCGAAGCTCTCCTGCACGCGGCGGGCGACGCTCTCCAGCTCCGGCGGCAGATACAGCGTCTCCCCGGCGTGGTAAATCTCCACGGCCTCCGCCCAGACGCACCGCACCGTCTCCGGCGTCAGCTCGTCCCAGAGACTGCGCTGCGGCTCGTTCGGCGTGTCCACGATCCAGAAACGCCGGTTGCCCGTGCGGTCGCGCAGAAACTGCGCTTCGTTCGTGGTTCCGATGAAAATGCACTGCCGCGGGAACTCCTGCGTCCGGCGCCCGTAGGCCGGGCGGAAGCGGTCGACCTGCTTGGATATGTAGAGCTTGATGGTCTCGGCCTCCGCCCGGCGCATCCCGGCCAGCTCGCCGACTTCCATGATCCACACGCCGAGCACCTGTTCATAGGCGTCCTTGCCCTGCAGCGTCGTAAAGCTGTCCGAGAACCACCGGCCGCCCAGCCGGGCGATCAGAGCGCTCTTGCCGAGACCCTGCCGGCCGCGGAGCGTCAGCATATAGTCAAATTTGCAGCCGGGGTTATAGATGCGGGCCACGGCGGCGGTCAACGCCTTGCGCGTAACGGCGCGGGTGTACGGCGTGTCCTCCGCGCCGAGGTAGTCTATCAGCAGTGTCTCGACGCGCGGCACGCCGTCCCAGGCGCAGCCGTCCAGGTACTCCCGCACCGGGTGGAATTTGTTCTGCAGCGCCACCACGTTCACCGCGTCGAAGATACGGTCCTTGCCGGTCAGCCCGTAGGTCCGTTCAAGGTAATACCGCAGCGCCGCGTCGTCCGCGTCGGTCCATTGCCCCGCGCCGCGCCCGGCGCGCCACGGGAGGCTGGACAGGCTCACGATGCTGTGTTCCATCTCGTTGAGCGCCAGCCGCCCGGCGAGCTGCGGATCGTGCTGCAATATGATGACGGCGTTTTCGATCGTCTGCGCGATCGCGCCCTTCTCAGTGATCCGGAGCTGGGCTTTCCAATCCTCGCCGTCCTCCGCGCTCTCGCTGAAGTCCGCCGCGGCTTCCGCCATGCGGTCGGTGACGATCTGCGCCTTGACGCGCTTGTCCTCGCTCGCCAGCTGCGCCATGGCGCGGTAGCTTGGTCGGCTGCTCACCGGCGTGTCCGCTCCGCAGTCGCTGTCCAGCTCCCCGAAGCGGTGCAGCCGCACAAGATCCCAGGCGTTGCACAACTGCCCGCTCGCGGGGTCTGTGCCGTGGTGGCTATAGCTGAATTTGTCGTCGTAGATCACGACACCGGCCGCCGTGCTGCCCTCAGTATAGGTGTAGCGGCTGGGATCATCACAAACCCGGTAGGTGGGCACGAACTCGGCGATAGCCTCCCGGATGCTGTACGCCCGGCAGAAAGCGCCGACGATGCCGCCCTTCTCCAGCGGGTCTTTCTGCTTCGCCGCGCTCTTCCGAATGACCGCGGCCACGCGGCTGCTCATGGGCCAGCTGGACACGTCGCGCCAATCGTGATATGTAGCAAGGACGGTGTCGGGCTCAAGGAACGCCCCGTCCGTGTGCTCGAATACATACGGTCCGTCCTGGCTGCAGCTCGGCCAGTACATCATGCGCTGCGGCTGGTAGCTCGTGTCGTCGAACTTGTCAATGCCCAGCGTGGCGGCGACGCGCCGGCCGATGGCCTGGTACTCGTCGTTGTCCACATTGCGCGAGAGCGGCACCACGAGACGGTACCGGGGCTTTTCGGTCGTGTGCTTGTGCGTGGAGTAGATCGCCGCGGCGTTGCCGTACAGCAGCTCCCAATCGCTCCACAGATCGCCGTCGGCAAAGTCCGCGTCGAGACAGAGGATCGAGCGGAAGCGGATATCCGACCGGCTGCCGTTGTTGCAGTAGCCGCCGACGAACCCACCCACGTCCTTGATCTGGCTCTGCTGGTCGCGGGTCATGGCCTTATACTCCGCCATGGTCTCCGGCGTGCGCGTGACGGTGCTCAGCCGGTCCAGCAGTTCCGACCACCGGACGGTCTTGTTCTTCCAGGTCTTTGTCTTTCGGCTGTTGCCCAGGGCGATATCCAGTAACTTGTCATTGTGGACGTTCATACGATCGCCCCTCCTTTTCCGTGGTCCGTCTTATTTTCCGAAGAGGCGCATAAGCCTCGGTATGCTGCTGCCGCGCACGCTGGCAAACTCGTCGCCCTTGACGCCGACGATCAGAACGGTGCCGAAGAAATCCACGCCGAGCAGCGTACAGTTATAGGGCAGTCGCTGCAGTCTCCCCTCTTCGTTGCAGATAACGGCGGCGTCGGATGCGAAGGTGACGGTCTCGATGTACCCGCCCACGGCGCGCTGAAATGCCTCCAGCGTATTCTCAAAAAGCGGCTCAAGCTCCGGTGGCTCCCCCGGCCGCTTGACGATAACAAGGATCTGTCTTTCTTTCAGTTTCATTTTGTTCAGTCCTTCATATAGAATGGTGTGCTGTAGCCGTCGCCGCGGAGCAGCAGCCCCGGCGCCCACTCGATCGGGCGCCCCATGATCTCCGCCACCTGCTCCCAGGTGGTCCCGATCGGCGCTTCAACGATAACCTCATCGTGCACGTGAAAACAGATCTTCCAGCCCTCTTCTGCCAGACGCACCATGGCGACGGCGAGGCAGTCCCGGGCGTAGGCCTGGACGATATTTTCCACCAGCTTTCCGCCCCAGGTGCCTGTCTTTTCCCACTTGCGGGTGGTCTGGTTCTGACCCATGAAGCAGATCGAGCCGTCGGTGTCGAGCTTTGCGTCCCAATAGCTCAAAATGCGTCCGCTCGGCAGACGGCAGCGCAGGGCGTCGCCGTCCCGGCGGTACTTCACCCCGCATGGCACCGTGGTCGTCCGGCCGGGGTTGTTGATCGCGCGGACGGCGGCAGTGGACGGGGTCTTGAGCTGAATGTAACCATAGGCTGTCTCTTATACACATCTGACGCTGCCGACG
>ENA-OUQC01001358-OUQC01001358.1-human-gut-metagenome-genome-assembly--contig:-NODE-1358-length-13000-cov-3.287601_pt1 | contig 13000 bp, 6 predicted proteins | sample MGYA00237942_ERZ548815 | MGnify/ENA primary metagenome ERZ548815 (study PRJEB26490, sample SAMN05194722) | human gut metagenome | biome: terrestrial biome; feature: human-associated habitat; material... | reverse complement strand
AGCGTTACCTTGGTTTGGTGGTTTTTCGCAGTGAACCCTACCTCTGCTCCGGCAGCGGTATGGCCTTCTACTTCTACCGGGTATGTCGCAGGATCCAGGGTATAGCCCACGGGCGGCGCGATCTCGGTTATGCTGTACTCACCGGCAGCGGGCACCTCCACCGTAACGGTACCGTCCTCGCCGGTCACGACCTCCGCATAGAAGCCGCCGCCCCTCACGGCAAATTTCGTATTGGCCAGCTTTTTGTTCTCATCGTTAATATCCTTTTTTACAATGCTCAAGGCATAGCGGCTCTTTGTGTTCTTTACGGAAATCCTTATATCCGCACTAACCGTTCCGTCCTCATTCTTTTGCGGTATGTCGAAGGTATGCTCCGTATTGTCCAGTTCGTACCCCTCCGGCGCACGGCTCTCTATCGCCACATAGCTGCCGTAGGGTATGCCGGTTTTAACGGCCTTGCCGCTGCTATCGGTTATCAACGTAATTGGATTTTCCCGGGCCGCATCCTCCATAGCGTATATTTTAAACTCCGCTCCGAGCAGGCGCTTGCCGTCTTTATCGGCCTTCTGTATCGTCAGCGAACCGGTCTTGGGCGTATTTTTCACGGTTACGGTGTTGCGCCCGTTCGTCGTGACCTCGAAGGGTATAAGCTCCTCGTTCGGCTCATAGCCCTCCGGCGCCGCCGTCTCTTGCAGGAAATATTTGCCCAGAGGCAGCGTTACCGTGCCGGAGCCGCTGTTCAAAGTGGTTATCGTCTTGCCATCTATGGGCTTCTCATCCTCATCCAGCACCTGAAATACCGCGCCGCTCAAGGGTTCGCCCCCGTCGGCGCTTACCTTTTCAACGGTAAACTCCTTCTCCGTCCGGGAATTGAGCCATACATCCGGAACGCTGACTATGTTTTTGCCGTCCGCCGTTGCGCCGCCGATGCTCACATAATATGTGTCGTTGCTGCGCACATAGCCCTCCGGCGCTATTACCTCCGTAAGCTCATACACGCCATACGGCACGTCCTCAAAGCTGACCTGCCCCTTATCGTCGGAAATGGCATACATCTGCTTGACGGTGGAATACGCCGTGCCGCTTTTCTCTACAAGCTTCAGCTTGAACACCGCCCCTGCGAGGCCATTGCCCGCGCCGTCGGTTTTGGTGAAGCTTAGGCTGTCTGTATTCAGCTTATTGGTAACCTCTAAATCTATGATCGGTTTTTGGAATTGGTCTGTTACTGATACCACAATATCTTCACCCGCAATAAGCCCTGCCGGTGTGTTGACCTCTTCCAGATAATATGTGCCCCAAAGCAGGCCGCTTATCTCCATCCGGCCATTTTCATCCGTTTTAAGCTTCGTTGCAGCTTCCTTATTGTCGGCAAGCCCTGTGTATGTATACCTGCTGTTGCCGCCGTTTGCCGTAACGTACCGACCGCCCTTTTTCAGCACAAATTCTATGCCGTTCAACAGCTTGCCGTGCTGGTCTTTCTTCACAAGCTTAAGCGTTCCCTTTATCAGTGAGTTGCCTACCGATACGGTTTCCTGCGCTTTTACTATATTGAAAGATTTCGTCCCTTTTACCTTTATATATCCTTGCGGCGCGGATATTTCCTCCAGTGCATAATTATTGCCTACCGGCAGGTACTCCAGTGTGAATTTGCCATCTTTGCCGGTTTCAAATACACTCGCCCCTCCCTCGCCGGAAACGAAAGCCTTAAACTTGCCGTTTTCGGCACTAACATACTTTCCATCGCTGTTCTTTATTCTGAAAGTCGCCCCCGCAAGCGGTTTTCTATCCGCATCGTCTATTTTTAAAACCGTCAGTACCGTATGCTCGTTTGTTATGGTTCCTCCGTCAACAGCCTGATTCGGCGTGTATGCGCCCACGGTGTTCTTTTCATCTATCGTCACCTTTATCGGGGCTGCCTTAACATACCCCTGCGGTGCTTCGACCTCGGTAATTGTATACTCTCCAAACGCAAGCCCTGTAAACGTCACCACGCCACCCTGCCCGCTTGTAGCTATCTTGCTTATGCCGTTGCCGCTGATCTCAAACTCAACGCCCTGGAGCAGCTTCCCATCGTCGCCCTTCTTCGTCAGTTTGAGCGTGTACTTTTTCAGTTGATTTGTTATTGTTTTTTCGCAATCCCACGCAGCTTTTTCACCGTTACCTATAATGAAAGTGTGAACTTCATCGCTCAGCGCATACCCATTGGGCGCGGCAATTTCCTTAACATAATACGTTCCGGCCTCCAAGTCTGCAAACAGCGCCTTGCCGTACCGGTCGGTATGCGCGGTTTTCACCAGATCGCCGGCGGCGGCAGCGTCCTTATAAAGCCCGAAAAAAGCCCCCGAAAGCGGCTGGTTGCCATCGGTCTTGGTTATGCTTATGCTGCCCTTATCGCGGGTGTTAGTCCAGTTGATAATAATTTTGCTTCCTTCAACTTCAACATTTTCAGCGGCTGTAATTGTTTCAGCTTCACCGCTGGTATTTATCTTTATTTGTACACTGCTGTTAAACCCGCCATAGTTGGTTGGCCGCTTAGTCTCGCTTACATGATAGTCCCCAGCCGGTAGATTTTCGAATACCGCCTCGCCATTCTCCCCGGTGGTTTTCTTATCTGTTTTCGGGCCGAACAGCATAAACTCCGCGCCCGCCAGCGGATTGCCGTTCTCGTCCACCTTCTTGCGGTTGCCGTCCATGTAGCGCACCAGGAGGAACTGCGCGAGTTCGCGGTAAGCGTCGGTAGCCTCCTTGGCTATAGTTGCGCCCTCATTGTTGACCTCAGCCACGAGCGCGTCGGTGCTGCCGGTTTCGGCGAGCTGCGTGAGGTATTTCTCGCGCTCGGGGCGTGAGGAGATGTACTTGTTCTCGAGGCGAGACTGCACCTTGCGTATGTCGCCTATCATCAGGTCATAGCGGTTGTACGCCTGGTTTGCTACCCAGTTGTTCATCCAGAAGTTGGATGTGTCGGAGAATGTGTTCATGTCGCCGTTGCCGTGGCGTATTTCGAGGGGGACTTCCGTCATCGAGCAGTAGAACGGCATGTAAACGCAAGTGTTGGTGTCGTCAGTGCCGAACCATATCACGCCTCCGACGGGGTCGGGGAGGTCAGCGCGGCTCTGAGTGACGAAGCTCCAGCCGGTCTGCTGCGTAGCGATGGCGCGTTCATGCACATAATGCTTGCCGTTCACCTCATAGTCCATGGGACGCCAGCGGTAGGGGACGTGGTTGGGTCCTGCGCCTATGTCGTTGTGCATGTCGAAGGGGGTGCCCTCGAAATGGTCGCGCATGCGTTCCTGCATCTCGGCGAGCGACACCTTGCGGTCCGGTATGATGTACAGCGGCATCGGCTCGTTGCTTTCGCCCGAACACCAAGCGTAGTACTTCTCGGCATCCTTGCTGAAGCGGCGGAAGTAGCTCCACACGCGGGCGTCGCATCCACGGCGGGTGTCAGGGTTGTGTTCGCCGTAAGTGTCGGCAAACGAGAAGTCGGCATCTTTGCCGTTGAACCAGCCGCGCTTGCGAGCGAAAGAGATCATGTCCTTGGAATAGCGCACATTCTCCTTGTCCTTGAGGTTGACCTGGCGTATTCGCGGCTCGTTGGCATGTCCGGAGATGGCGTCGTCGGGTATGCGCACTGCTATCCACACCGCGCCTTTCTCCGCGCCCTTGCCTATCAGCTCGAGCACCCACAGCTCGTTCTTGTCGGCGATGGAGAACGACTCTCCGGAGCTGGCATAGCCGTATTTCTCTACCAGTGAAGTCATCACGTCGATGGCCTCGCGGGCAGTCTTGGAGCGTTCCAGTGCAATCTGTATGAGCGAGCCGTAGTCGATTATGCTTTGTCCGGTGGTGTCCTGCAATTCCTTGCGGCCGCCCCAGGTGGATTCGCCTATGGCTACCTGGTGTTCGTTGATGTTGCCAACGACGTTGTAGGTGTGTGCCACTTCCGGGATTTCGCCGAGGGGCTTGCTTGTGTCCCACTCGATGACGCGGCGCATTGCGCCCTTGGGGTGGTCGGCGGCGGGGGTATTGATCAGCTCGCCGAAGAGGTTGTGCGAGTCAGCGGCATAAGTGACCATCACAGAGCCGTCCGTAGTAGCCTTCTTTCCGGCGAGGAGGTTGGTGCATGCCCATGCCTCTGCGCCTCCGGCGGCGAGCATGGCTGCAATCAATAACGGGATATATTTCATCGTGTCAGGTTGATATGGTAATTAATGAAAGACGAAATTAGTACAAAAAGGGGAGTTTTCCAAGAATGGCAGCGAAATATCGGTATATTTTTATTAATTTCGCGGCATAATTGGGCGTGCCATTGGTATGCCTCGCCGATTACGTGACATAGTATGCCGCCGTCAGCCGCATAGGAGGGGGTTGTTGCAGCATATCCGTCAGGGGTCGTGCGTCAACAACTAACAAAGGACTATATTGAAAACATTTGAAGACTTGGGGGTAGACCCCCGACTGTTGCAGGCCATCGGCGAGATGGGATTTGTCAATCCCATGCCGATACAGGAGATGACCATCCCGCACCTGCTCAACGAGGACAGTGACGTGGTAGGGCTGGCGCAGACCGGCACAGGCAAGACGGCAGCTTTCGGCCTGCCGCTGCTGCAACGCATAGACAGCGAGCGCGAAGTGCCGCAGGCTCTCATCATCGCGCCGACACGCGAGCTTTGCCTGCAGATAGCCGGCGACCTCGCCGACTTTTCCAAGTACATGGCCGGCATACGTGTGCTGCCCGTTTACGGCGGCTCGAGCATCGAGAGCCAGATCAAGGCTCTGCGCAAGGGCGTGCAGGTGATAGTGGCGACCCCTGGCCGACTCATAGACCTGATACGCCGAGGCGTGGTGCATCTCGACCAGGTGCATACCGTGATACTCGACGAGGCTGACGAAATGCTCAACATGGGCTTCATAGACGACATCAACCAGATACTGGGAAATGTTCCCGAGGATCGCAAGATGCTGATGTTCTCCGCTACAATGCCCCGCGAGATAGCGCAGATAGCCAAGGACTTCATGCATGACCCTGTGGAGTTCGTGGCAGGCAACCGCAACGAGGGCGCAGCCAACGTCAAGCACATATACTACATGGTCAAGGCGCAGGACAAGTACCTCGCGCTGAAACGTGTCGCCGATGACAACCCTGCCATCTACGGCATCGTCTTCTGCCGCACGCGCAAGGAGACGCAGGATGTGGCGGACAAGCTGATCAACGACGGCTACAACGCCGACTGTCTGCACGGCGACCTGTCACAGGCGCAGCGCGACCTGGCGATGAAAAAGTTCCGCGACCACATCACGCAGCTGCTTGTCGCCACCGACGTGGCAGCACGCGGTCTCGACGTGGACGACCTGACGCATGTCATAAATTACGGGCTGCCCGACGACACTGCCGTTTACACCCACCGTTCCGGGCGCACCGGGCGTGCCGGCAAGACCGGCGTGTCGGTAGCTATCATACATTCGCGTGAGAAGGGGCGGCTGCGCCAGATCGAGAAGAAGATAGGCAAGGAGTTTGAATACAGCAAAGTCCCCACGCCCGAAGGCATCATCGAGAAGCAGCTGTATGACCTCGCCGACCGCCTCGAAAAAGTGGAGGTCAACGAGCCCGAAATAGCGAAATACCTGCCGGCGGTGCGCAAGAAGCTCGAATGGCTCTCCGAGGAGGACCTGCTCAAGCGCGTGTTCTCGCTCGAGTTCAACCGTCTGCTGTCCTATTACCAGGATATGCCGGACATCGACCTGAACGAGACCGGCAGCCGCAAGAAGGACAAGGAGACACGCCAGCGCGAGAAGAAGGACAAGGACCGCCGCACTGCTGAGGGCGGATACGAGCGCGTAATGGTGGACATTGGCAAGGCCGAGGGCTTCTTCTCGGGCAACCTCATGGAGACCATCAACAAGAACATCGACGGCGACAAGCCCGACATCGGGCGCATCGACCTGTTGCCAGGGTACACGCTCTTTGACGTGCGCAAGGGCGACGCGCAGAACGTTGTCGCCGCGCTCAAGAACGCCGACTTCTTCGGCCGCCGTCTATATGCCGAGATAGCCGACCCGGACAAGGACTATGCCGCCATGCGCAAACGCCGCAGCAAGAAGGGCGACCGCAAGGACGATGACCGCCCTAAGAAACGCCGTGACCGCCGCGAGGACGCGCCCGAAGGCCGCCGTCGCAAGCGTGACCGTGACGAGGCATATCCCGCCGCTTCCAAGAAGCCGCGCAAGGAGAAACCCTACAAGGAAAAGCCCGCCAAGAAGGCCGACAAAGCTCCCAAGAAACCGAAATACAACGGCAACTACGACATTTTCATCAACAAGAAGAAAAAATAACCGCATACAAAACCTCTCCAACAATGAAACAACTGGTTATCCGCATCTTGTGTGCCGTCGCCGCTCTCCTCGCGGCTGTCGGCGCAACAGCCGGTAAGGCTGAGCCCAAGCACCTGACGGCCGACAGCGTATTCATCAAGCTGCCGGTGGACGTGATACAGGTGCTTAACGTGTCTTCGCGCATGGATATGCTCGACTATTACAGCAACGACAGCATATACCGCGCCCCCAACCTGACGGGAGGCGAGGCGTGCCTGCGCCGTGTGACGCCCTCTTACCTTGAGGCAGAACTGACATCAGTCAGCACCATTCAGATACGCATACTACCCGGCAAAAGCGGCGACATCGCGGCTGTCAGCTATACTGTTGACAGCACCGGCTCGCAGGCCGACAGCCGCCTGTACTTCTACGATGCCGACATGAAGCCGCTTCAGGCCTCGCGCCTGTTCAGCGAGCCGGAGACACGCCAGTTCTTCCACATAGAGCGGGGGAGCGCGACCTCGATGCGCGAGCTGCTCGACATGGTGCCGTTCCCCACGGTGCAGTATTCGCTCTCTGTCGACGACACTGCGCTGACGGCACGCCTGACCGTCGGGCCGAACATCGACAAGGACGACTACAACATAATGAAACTGTTTCTCGTGCCGGAGCTGCGGTACGTATGGGACGGCAAGAAATACAAGCTGGAAAAGAAGAAATAACGAGCGCGGCACACGGCACTACTGTACCGCTGCCGCCCGCATAAACAAGATACGAATATGGAAAGACCGGTAAGGGTGAGATTTGCCCCGTCGCCTACGGGCCCGCTGCACATCGGCGGTGTCCGCACGGCTCTGTTCAACTACCTTTTCGCACGCCGCAACAACGGCAAGATGATATTGCGCATCGAGGACACAGACTCCAACCGCTTCGTCCCCGGCGCGGAGGACTACATCAACGAGTCGCTTGCATGGCTCGGCATACATATAGACGAGGGTGTCCGCGAGGGCGGGCCTTTCGGACCGTACCGCCAGAGCGAGCGGCGCGAAATATACCGCAAGTATGTGGATATGCTGCTTGACGAGGGCAAGGCCTACATCGCTTTCGACACCCCGGAGGAACTTGCCGCTGCACGCGAGCGCATACCCAATTTCCAGTATGACGCTTCCACTCGTATGCAGATGCGCAACTCGCTGACGCTCCCCGCTGAGGAGGTGGAGAGCCTCATCGCCAACGGCACACAGCACGTCGTGCGTTTCCTCGTTGAGCCGCACCGCGAGATTACCGTCAACGACCGCATACGCGGCAAGGTGACTATCAACTCCGACATCGTGGACGACAAGGTGCTGTTCAAGAGCGCGGACAACCTGCCCACGTACCACCTCGCCAACATCGTGGACGACCACCTCATGGAGGTGAGCCATGTGATACGCGGCGAGGAGTGGCTGCCCTCTGCACCGCTGCATGTGATGCTCTACGAGGCTTTCGGCTGGACCGACACCATGCCCGAGTTTGTGCACCTGCCCCTGCTGCTCAAGCCCGTCGGCAACGGCAAGCTCTCAAAGCGCGACGGCGACAAGCTCGGCTTCCCCGTATTCCCGCTTGAATGGCACGACCCCAAGACCGGCGACGTGTCTTCGGGCTACCGCGAGAAGGGCTACCTGCCCGAGGCGGTGGTCAACTTCCTTGCTCTGCTGGGCTGGAATCCCGGCGACGACACCGAGCTGATGGACATGGACACGCTGATACAGAAATTCTCGTTTGAACATTGCTCAAAGGCTGGCGCGAAGTTCGACTACAAGAAGGGCGCGTGGTTCAACCATGAGTACCTGATGCGTATGCCCGACGACAAGTTGGCGCAGCTGTTCATGCCGGTGCTTGCCGCCAAGGGCGTGACAGGCTTTGCCGAGGACTATGTGGCGCGTGCCGTGGGCATGGTGAAGAGCCGCGTGGATTTCATCGACGAGCTTTGGGACCAGGGCGACTTCTTCTTCGTCGCCCCGACTGAATATGCCGAGAAGGATGTGCGCAAACGCTGGAAGGAGGACACCCCGCAAATCATGGAGCAACTTATCGGCGTGCTTGAAGGCATCGACGACATGACCTCTGCCAACGCGGAGAAGATAGTCCTCGGCTGGATAGAGGAGAACGGCTATCACCTCGGCAACGTGATGAACGCCTTCCGCCTCGCCGTGGTGGGCTCGTGCCGTGGCCCGCACATGTTTGACATCACCGAGCTGATGCCCCGCGAGGAAGTCATAGCACGCATACGCCGTGCCATCGACACTATCGGCAAATGAAGAAACTGACAGACAGACTGAAAGAGGCGCACAGTGCGGTGGCAGAGTTATGCCGCCGCACCCTTGAGCCTATACTCTACACTGCCGGCATACGCCTGTATGCCGCCGGTGTGAAATGCGCTGCCCTGTGGATGCCGAAAGCCCGGCTGATGATAGAGGGACACCGGCAGACAAAAGAGCGGCTGAGAGCGGCTGTTTCGTGCTGCTGCCAGCCGAGGATATGGGTTCACGCCGCTTCGCTGGGAGAGTTTGAGCAGGGCCGCCCGCTCATCGAGGAGATACGCCGCCGCCGCCCTGATGCCAAAATAGTGCTGTCGTTCTTCTCCCCCTCGGGCTACGAGGTACGCAAGGACTGGAACGGCGCGGATGCTGTGGTATACCTCCCTTTTGACACTCCGGGCAATGTGCGCCGCTTTCTCGATGCCGTGCGCCCGGAGATGGCATTCTTCATCAAGTACGAGTTTTGGCGTAACTATCTTTATGGGCTGTGGGACAGGCATATACCCACCTATCTGGTGTCGGCGGTGTTCCGCCCCGAACAGGCGTTTTTCAAGCGCAGAAGCGCGTGGTACCGCTATTGGCTGCGCCTTTACAGCCGCATTTACGTTCAGGACGAGCGCAGCTTGCGGCTGCTCGACGGTGTGGGCATACGCAATGTCGAGGTGGTCGGAGACACACGCTTTGATCGCGTGACCGACATCATGAACTCGCGCCGCGAGATACCGGCCTTGCAGTCGTTTGCCGCGCCGCGTGAGGACAACTCACCGGTTATGGTGGTCGGCTCGAGCTGGCCTGCCGACGAGGATGTCTACCGCGACTGGGTGGCGGGAAAGGGGGTACGCACTGTCATCGCTCCGCATGAGTTTGACAGCCAGCGTCTTGCTCGCCTCTGCCGCGAGTTTCCAGATGCCGTCCTGTATTCGCATGTCAAGGACGACCCCGCGAAAGCAGCCACAGCGCGGACGCTCATCATAGACTGCTTCGGGCTGCTCAGCTCGGCATACGCCTACGGCGACATGGCATACGTCGGCGGAGGTTTCGGCGCGGGTCTGCACAATATCAACGAGGCTGCTGTCTACGGCATACCGGTAGTATACGGCTCTAACAACCACAAGTTTATAGAGGCTCGCGAGTTGGCGGTCGCCGGGGGAGGCTTCCCCGTTCAGTCGCGTGAGGAGTTCTGTAGTGTCGCCACCACGCTGCTCGATGAGGGCGAGCGACGCGATGCCGGCGAGAAGGCAGCTGCATACATACGCTCCAAGCTCGGCGCGACACGGCGCATCTGTGACGATATATTCTGACCAGGCAATATCGCGGGGAACGGTTGCGTTAACATATTACTATGCATAGGATTGTCAGATATTTATGTATCATCATAGCCCTTCTCGCCCTCCCGGCGTGCAAGGGCCCGAAACTTTCGGTCGCCAACGAGCAGATGGCTCGCGGCGAGTTCTTTGACGCTGCCAAAACTTACCGCAAGGTCTACAACTCGCTCAACCCCAGGGATCAGCGCGAATTGCGCGGCGAAGTGGCGTACAAGCTTGCCACTTGCTACCGCCGCCTCAACCAGTCGGCGCGTGCCACGGCGGCTTACCAGAACGCCATAAGGTACGACTATCCGGACTCGACGGTCTACTATTACCTGGGACGCTCGCTTCAGGCCGAAGGGAAATACCAGCAAGCGATAGACGCGTACTCCATATACCAGCAGTGGCATCCTGATGACATACTCGCCCGCGAGGGAATACGCGGCTGCCGAACAGCTATGGCGAAGAAAGGGACACGCGACACACGCTATGTGGTCAAGAACGCCAAGCTCTTCAACTCGCGCCGTGCCGACTTCGCCCCGATGTATCTCGACAAGAACTATGACGTGCTTTACTTCACGTCCACAACCGAGAAGGCTACTGGCAAGGACAAGAGCGAAATCACCGGCACGAAGAAAAGCGACATATTCTTCTCCAAGAAGAACGAGTGCGGCGAATGGCAGCGTCCCGAGCCGGCAGAGGGTGAACTTAATTCCGAGATGGACGAGGGCATCACCTCGTTCTCGCCCGACGGCATGACCATGTACCTGACCATGGCTCGCCGCTCGCCTGTGGCAAACACTTCCGTCGAAATATACACCTCCAAACGCTCCGAGCAGTCGTGGAGCAAGCCTGTGAAGTATGAAGTCACCCCCGACACGCTTTCCGCCGTGGGGCATCCCGCAGTTTCGCCCGACGGCAACTGGCTGTATTTCACCTCTGACATGCCCGGCGGCTACGGCGGCAAGGACATCTGGCGCATTTCGCTGACTTCAGCCAAGGGCTCGCTTGAGAACCTCGGGCCGCAAATCAACACTCCGGGCGACGAGATGTTCCCCTATATGCGTGCCGACACGCTGCTTTATTTCGCCTCTGACGGACACCCGGGCTTCGGCGGCCTCGACCTGTTCCGCGCCAAGCTCGACGCGACGGGCCAGCGGTGGACTGTCGAGAACATGGGTATGCCCATCAACAGCTCCGGCGATGATTTCGGCATCACTTTCGGCAAGGGCGAGGAGGGCTTCTTCAGCTCAAACCGTGGCGATGCCCGAGGATATGACCACATATACAGCTTCGTCCTCCCTGACCTGAAAATCACCATTTCCGGTTATGTCATAGACAAGGACGACGAGCCTGTCCCCAACGCCATAATCCGCATCGTCGGCGACGACGGCTCCAACCAGAAGGAGGTGGCTCGCGATGACGGCTCGTTCAAGTTCAACCTGCAGCGCGGCGTGAAATATGTGATGATGGCGGGCGCAAAAGGGTATCTGAACGTGAAACAGGAGTTCGCCTCTGACGCTGCCGAGGAGGATGCCGACTATGTGATAGACTTCGTGCTTGCCTCCATAAACAAGCCGAATGTGGTCGAAAACATATTCTATGACTTTGACAAGGCGACGCTCCGCCCCGAGTCCAAGGAGGCTCTCGACCAGCTTGCGCAGATGCTGCGCGACAATCCGAACATAACCCTCGAGATGAGCAGCCACACTGACCGCTGGGGTTCGGACGAGTACAACATCGACCTCAGCAACCGCCGTGCGAAAAGCGTGGTGGACTACCTCATCGCTGCTGGCATCGCCCCTGACCGCCTCACCTGGGCTGGATACGGCAAGACACGCCCCAAAAACGTCACCAAGCGCATCAACTCGCAGTTCCCGCAGTTTGAGGAGGGGACGGTGCTGACCGAGGAGTACATACTCACACTCTCCGAGGAGGACCAGGGCGTAGCCGACCAGATAAACCGCCGCACTGAGTTCAAGGTGACGGCGACGGACTATGACCCGTTTTGACCTGTTGCGTCGATACCGATGGATACATCATTCCGCACCCCGTACCGCCCGCAGCCATCTGCACCGCTCGACCTGCACAAGCCGGTGCTGATGACAGGGTCGTGCTTCACTGACAATGTCGGCGGGCAGCTGCGCCGCCGCATGGTCAACGTGTCACATAACCCCGCAGGGACGCTTTTCAACCCGCAGTCGATATGCAATGTCATCAACGCCGCCCTCGACGGCGTAGTGCCGGAATATGAAGACCACGGCGGGCTGTGGAACTCATGGCTGCTCCCCGGCGAGTTCTCCTCGCCTGACCGCGACGAGGCCGTAAGGCTCGGCACTGACGCGCTGGCGCGTCTCGCTGATTATGCGCGTACCGCCGGGACGCTGATTGTCACCTTCGGCACGGCGATAGTCTATGCCCTGGCGCGGCCCCCGTTTGCTGTGGTCTCCAACTGCCACAAGCAGCCCCAGGCGATATTCTTCCGCGACCTGCTGACCGTGGAAACGGTAACGGCGGCATGGGACGCGCTCATCACGCGGCTGCGGAGCGTAAACCCCTCGCTGCGCATCATATTCACCGTCAGCCCGGTGCTGCACCTCAAAGAGGGTTTCCACGCCAATGCCGTCAGCAAGTCGGTGCTGCTGCTTGCCGTTGACCGCATAACCTCGCTTCACGCTGACTGCGAATATTTCCCGGCATACGAGATATTCAGCTACGACCTGCGCGACTACCGCTTCTATGCCGACGACATGCAGCACCCATCGCCGGCGGCTGTGGCATACATTTACGACCTGTTTGAGCAGACATACGTCGCGCCCGACGACCGCAAGACGCTCGCCCGCGCCTTGAACCTGCGTCAGCGCACCGAACACCGCCCGCTGCACCCAGAAACCGAGGCTGCCCGCCGATTTGCCAACGACACCGCCTCCCTCCTCCGCGACTTCCTCTCCCTTTATCCATATCTTCATTTTTAATCACCTGATATATAGTGTGTTGCTTATTTTGTGGCGATAATTCCCATAAAATTGTTGTATGTGATATGAAAATGAAGTAACTTTGTAAATAAACTGATAGCACTAT
>ENA-OUQC01001357-OUQC01001357.1-human-gut-metagenome-genome-assembly--contig:-NODE-1357-length-13005-cov-9.706641_pt1 | contig 13005 bp, 8 predicted proteins | sample MGYA00237942_ERZ548815 | MGnify/ENA primary metagenome ERZ548815 (study PRJEB26490, sample SAMN05194722) | human gut metagenome | biome: terrestrial biome; feature: human-associated habitat; material... | reverse complement strand
CTGCATTGTATATATCTCTGAACCACCCATATGACATCATCTTCTCTACAAGTGCAACCTTCGCATGATGTACCAGATGCGAAAAGTTACCTCCCGAAAGAGGGCAGCGGATGTTGCTGACGTCTTTCGGGAGGTCGCTGTTGTTCAATAACCGAGGTAGAGTATAAACTTGTGGCTATCTGACAATTACAATTGTTGTTCCGGCTCTATGACGTTTATACTTTGCCTGATTATTCAGAATAACCGGTCCAGGAAACGGACGGAATCAGGACATCTTCTACTCTACTGAGACCCGTACCTGAAGGTATTTGAGATGGGCAAGCATTGGTTATTACGATCTCATACTCGCCTGAAACATTAACCTCATATTCGCGGTTGAATATTTGATTCTGCTCATATTCGTCCTGAGTTATTTCAAGAAAAGTTGATTTTTTAACAATTTTATTCTGAATAATTTCAACTTTGACCTTAATTCCCTTAGGAACATAATTCTTTAATTTGCCTCCTGCCATAGCAACAGTCAATGTTCCGCAGCCTCCCTTTAGAATAGGGGAAGTCAAGGTGCCGGTCGTTTCGGTGAGACCGACTAATAAAGGGAATTTATGTTCGGGATAACCAGCCATCGAATATTTGCGAATACAGCCATTTTTCAATTTCCAACCTCCTGTTGTCTCATCTTCTATCGGAGTAATAGCACCAGATACTTCTGTAGCGAAATTTTCGAAATCAGCCCTACCTCCATCTATAATAACTGTATGTAACTGAGTGACCACTATTACCTTCATTCCACCACCATACATAAGCATTATACCCGCCGTTCGAGGAGAAGTTCCGCCGATATACTCTTCGGCAGTAAGAGTAATATGCTCCTCATGTGTCGCCTTCGTCGTCGGCATATATTTAAGCCAAGAGTTTGCAGGATTCGGGTCTGTCATTACATTAAACGACACATTTGTTTCTACAACCACATCGATCTCGCCGCCCTGTGCCCCGATAGTATAAGTATCTTTTGCAGCCTTAAACACGCCTTGCTCAATTGTTATGACCTTAGACGACTGAACGCCTTTGCCGTTAACAGCCATCACCACCATGTCGGTCTTTTCCGGAACTGTTTCTTGAGCTGTAACAGTGATTGAACCTGTTTGAGAATCTCCAAAGACCTTTGCAGTCAAGCCATCGCCGATAAAAGCAACAACCTTTGTGGCAGCATCGCCTGCTGTAATTGTATAAGGAATACTTACAGAATAGTTCGGCATAATGCCGGATTCTGCGGTTTCAATATTGAGCCGGAATGTCTGAACCTTAGGAATTACGATTTCTCCGCCTTCTGAAAGAACGAAAGTGACGCTTTCTTCACTTTCAACCACATTCTTGATAAGGCCGACACCCGAGTCAGAGCCTGCGACTTTCGCCCACTCTCCGCCATTTACACGGAACCAGAAACTGCCTCCCTCAACCTTTATCTCAGGAGTCATCGTTGCCGGCACTTCCTTGCCGTCAACAAGCATACGCTTGCCGTCAACGGTCCAATAACATACACCCGTGCTTCCATCAATCTCAACACCGATAACAGGTTTTTCTCCGTTCTTGATGGTCATCTCTCCCTTTCCGTCTGCAAGGACAATCTTGTATCCCCCTTCGATTTGTTCAATACGCTCAATTCTGCTCTCTTCCTGGAACGCCTTCACCAATTTAGTCATAGAAGCGACATTGGTGTTCAAATCTGCAACAAGTTTTTCGAGTTTGTCAACACGAGTTTCAAGTCCATTCACTCGTCCGGACAACTGGCTGTCGTCGTATTTTTCGCAAGCGACAAAAAGCAGGGATGCAAAAACAGCCGTAAATAATGTTTTAAATAAAGTCTTCATAATCTTAATGTTTTCTAATTTCCGACTCCGGCCCGTCCCCGACCGGACGGTCGGAGTCGGAATCCGGAAAAATCAACTATTCAGCAAGCCAAGTAAGAGCTGTGTCATAAGTGATGGTGAAACCAGTAGGAACAATCACAGCATCACGACTTCGATTACCACCATTCTCTACACATGCGACAGTTCTTCCACCATATGCGCCATTTGAAAACGCCTGGAACACAGGAAGTGCATCTCTATCATTTCGGGTCCTGAGATTAAAACACATCATTGCACCATAACCATTATTTTTCGCATTTGCAGCATAATTTTGTGCGTTTGTAAGAGAAATGCTATCACCCAGATTAAAGGAAACAGGAGACCATCTTGGTTTGTTCATTCCTGCTATGTTACTGTCCGTTCTGTAACTATTGAAATAGCCGTGGTAAGCATAGTCAATGTAAGAGGCGGCTGTAGCACTAATTGTGTTTGTAAATCCCCAATCAAAAACAGTAATGAGTTTATTCGGGATATTGTATTGGGCATACAATTCGTGAACTTTTGTTAGAATCCGACTGTAGGATGTATTATTCACACCATTGCCGACCCAAGGATAATCTGCATATTCATCATCAAAACCAAGACCATCAAGACCATAATGCTTTACAACAGCAACAAGAATAGTGGCAAATTGGTCTGCCTGAGAATCAGTCATATTTGCAAGACCTATTCCTTGGTGATCTCCAAGAATTGTGAGAAGCACACTGATACCTATAGTTTGCAATGGGCTAACATATGTTGCAACGCCACCATTCTCAAGGACATTGGTTAGTTTGTCATTGAGATAAAGCGTCGGACGAACCTGCCCATTCACGGTTTCCTTGTGGATGTTCGCGGCAAAGAGTTCAACAATGTCAATAAACTTTTTACCATCGTCAGTAAAGTAATAGTCTCCTGCATTTAGTGGATTGACATCATTCGTCTCCACATAGACTGCCATCACAGGAGTTTTGTCTCCGATAGCTTTAGTAATCGGAGGATGAGAAGAGCTGAACTCATTCATTTGAGGTTCACTGATCTTGTTGCAAGCAAAGATGCTCACGAGCGCAACCGCGTAGGTCGCAGATTTAAGTACTTTTTTCATAATACATTAGTTTTTGTGTTAATAAAACTGGAGCCAATTAACTCCATTATTGCAGGATGATATATATATTATGCAACATACATCAACTTTTATCAAGTATAGATTACCAGTCTTTTAACCATTTACCATACTGTGTGGTAACATTTCCAACACCAACAAGATTTGCCAATCTTCCCACTTCTTGAGCATACTTCATATTATAGGCACTTCCCAAGAAAGTTCCCGGAAAGAAAGAACCTCCATCAGCGCCACCGTGTTGGAGAATGGACTCAATATCATAAAATACGAACAGAGCATTCAGCCTGTTGTCTTCACACCATTGTTTCGGTTCAAGGTCAAAGCCTGTTTCGCTTTTGCGTGGAGCCCAATGGATACAGCCATATCTTGTGTGGTCTAATCCGGCGATTTTTGTCCCGCGATATTTCTTGGAATGGTAAGGCTTATCTTCCGCCCAAGGGTCCACAACCTGCAGGAATTCATTCGGATTGTTGTAGCCGTGCCAAGCGTAGTCGATGTACTCCCCGACGGCGATGCCTCCGGTTTTCTGAACATCGTCAAAATAGGCTGTGGGTTCACGATAGTCCACCACCGTCAGGATTTTCTGATTCCCGAGAGCCTGGCGAAGTGCGCGGATGAGCTTCGGGTAGGAAGTGGTGTTCATTTCCGTGCCGTCTTCTTTGTCGTAACCGGTGCCACGGTCCCAAAGGTTGATGCCGTCAAGACCGTATTTTTCCACCATCCTCTTGACCGAGGCGGTGAAATCGGCAATCTGTTCGTCGGTGAAGTTGCAGAACCCTGCGCCTTTGCCTCCGCTTTCAATGCAGATGCAGACCTTTCGTCCGCTTTCCTGTACAGGGAGCACACGCTCCGTGTAGTGTTCGAGGATGAAGCGCAGGTCGTTGCTTGGAAGAGCGGAAACCCGTCCGCTTGTCTCGTCAAGACTGACTGATGCCACCCGCAGATTGACAATGTTTCCGATGCCGTATTTTGGAGAATCGCCGTCACCCCAATCGGTCATTATCACCATATCGTTCGCAAGTCTCGGGTCGAACATAGAGGTGTTCACATAAAAGACAGTCATCATATCCTTTCCCTTATAGAGTTCATATCCGTCAGGGTCGGTGTAGGGCTCGCGGACAGTAAGGTCGATAAGGAGCGGATTGTCGTCAAGTTCGCAAACCGAGCCGCCGTTTCCGACAACCGGAAGGAGGTAGCGTCCTGGGGCAAGGAAATTGCCGAACATATCCTTAGTACTGACTGTTAAAACATTGCGTTCAGTTTCGACTGTTCCGATTGAGACTTCAATCGAATTTCCGAGCTTGAATTTGTAGAAAGCTGCCGGAAGAAGCTTGTATTCCACTCCTGTCGATTCGGAATACTCCCTAACGAACTCATCTCCCGAGAATTCAAGCCATACTGTGCCGCCTTGATCGAATGGCAAGTTGGACCGGAGATAGAATTCCGCCACAGAGGTAGCTGCCGACTCTCCGAGAGTAAGTTGCATTGTGATGCTTTTCCCGATTGTCCTTTCAGCGCAGAGGGACGCACGGGGGATTCCCTTCTCAGGATGTCTGCCTTCATCATTATCGCTGATGGTAAGATCCGAGCAGGCAAGGAAGATGCCCGCCGTGAGCATTATTGGAAGGAATTGCTTCCAGAGACGGTGATTTCCGAAAATGAGACAATCTTTCTTTTTCATACTCAATTCCTCCTATTTGTTGATTTCAGGTATTTCTACATTTGTCGCCCATTCGGGTTCTTTTTTTTCCACGGATATTCCTGTGGTAATCTGCCACTGCTCCTTGGCACCGAATTTTCCGTGATTCTTGTATCGGGAATAGTCGGTGACAGTGTCGCCCTTGCCGTCGTTACACTTCCAATAGCCTATGAGGTCTTCCTGGGATTCAGGCGCATCGATACGGTACATATTGTTCCATATTTCCTGTCCGCTGCGGGCAGTTCTCCAAACCCGGATTTCGGCAATTTTGCCTTGCAGCGAACGGTTAGGGTTGTAGGAATTACCCACGAGGAAGCAGTAGCCCTCTCCGGCTTTTCCGTTCTCGGTGACACGAGGCGCGAGCCTGATGCGGTTTTCCGAACTTGAGCCTGCAACACCGACATCTTTGGCCTCGTCGAGCAGTTTTCCGTTGAGGTAGATGCGGGCGATGCGGGTGGCCTGGTCGTAAGTTGTGGCGACGTGGTACCATTGCCCGGTGGAGAGCTTTTTGGCAGCATCCGATTTGGACGGAATCTTTCCGAACTGGGTGCCGCTTCCGGAGCCGTCGAACTGGAGTTGCTGACGTTCGAAATTCGCGTCACCGATACGGAGCAGAAGATATTGTTCCACGCCCATAATGGTGGAAATGCTCACATTGTCCGTGTCGTATTTGTCGATGTAAACAAGGGCTTCGTATGTCACGGCAGTGAGGTCGTTATAGACGGCTTTCAATTCGGTTTCGGCAGGGTCGTCAAGACGAGGGAAACAAATGAAATCGTCAGTCAGCTGGACTGCCACGGTGATGGCTGAAGAGCGTTTGACAAGGTAGTAGGCTGTCGCTGAACTTTTCATAATTTCGATGTCGTCGGAATGAAGAGTGACGGGGAGCAGCCAGGTCTTGTCGATTTCCATCGCTCCGGTCTGCTCGTCTCCTTCTCCCATCAGATTTTTGAAACCGATGACGACTTTTTCAGAGCTGACTTTGCCTGCACTGATTGTGACTGTTTTTCCGTCAAAATCAAGGAAAGTGGCAGGAAGCATCTGATAGTCCGTGCCATATCTGCTGTTGTACTCGGGAACAAGACTCTCGTCCACGGAGATTGTGGCGCTTATGTCTTTGTCGGCCGGGTAGGAAAGCTTTACTGAAAGTTCCTTCACAGCAACATTCACCGTGTTGCTGAATGTAGCTGTCTGAATGCGGTCAAATGCGCTCACGTCGAGATAGACCGAGTTATCGAAGACTCTGTCAGCCACCGAGAAGCGGTCGCAGGAAGTGGCAGCCAAAAGCAGCATAAGTATTATAATTCTGTGTTTCATCTTGTTATGGGTTGAGTCTTGAAATAGTTGTTCTTAAACTTAGCCAGTTACCATCGTAGTGGTAGTAGTCCGACATTATGTCGTAGAGGGCAAGTCCTGCGAGAGGTCCGAACTTGATTACATTCTCCGCCATTGACGGAACTACAGACTTTTCGGCATTGGATTCGTCGTACCAACTGCCGCCGAAAGAGGCTGCAAGGAGGATTTTATCTCTCGACACCCCGCATTCCAACGCATCCTGAATCAGATTGCTCAAGGAGTAAGAGTTCACGGCCCTTTCGGATGGCAGGACAAACAGATCGATTTTGCCGATTTCTTCTTCCGTCAGAATGGCCGGATAGCCTTCGAGGACAAGTAGTCCGTTGCCGTGGAGCTTTGACAGGGCATCGGAAATTTTGTCGCCGCCGGATTTGATGCCCCCGACAATCGAAAAGCCATCCAGAGAATTGTCCTTGACAATCTTTATCGCATTGCCGAAATCGACTTCTTTGGAAAGGTCTATCTGATAGAGGACCTTGGTCCCCACTTTTCGCATCCACTGCATATCTTCAGCGTCATAGGCGGAGAAATTCCCGGCATTTGTCAGCGAAACAAAGTCGAGCGAGTCCGGAAGGCAGCGCATAAAGTTCTTTTCGCTACCCGGTTTTTCTGCCGCATTGTCGAAACGGACATAGACGAGACTGTGCTTGCGCTGCTTGTAGGCGCGGAGGCTCTCCCAATATTCTTCCCACAATTGAGGGTCGCGGTCCCAAGGGTGACTGGTGTCAGTGCCCACCGGCTCCGTCGTGTTCCATTTCGAACATCCTGCAAGCAGGAGAAGTGCAAGGATTGGGATTATTATTGTCTTTGATTTCATCATAATCTTGCGTTAATAAGGTTTAACATCCCACCAAAGACGGGTGGACATTGCGTCGCCGCCTCCGGAAGACGATTCGCTTTCAAGTATGGATATGGCCTCATTGAGGTTGACCCCGTTGGACGTATATTCTTCCACAGGATAAACGAGCCGTCTGGCATGATGGTCAAGGTCGAGTTTGTCAGGTCCGAGGTTCTGCACAGCCGGCAGAAGCTTAGGATAGCCCGTCCTGCGGTATTCCGCCCAAGCTTCATTGCCGAGCGGGAAGATGGCAATCCATTTCTGGGTGATGATTTGTTCGAGATGTCCCTCTTCGTCGGAGGCCGTTTCCCAAGCTGTCTTACATTCACTCATTTTTCTCTCGGCGCTATAGTTTCCGAGCGGATCAATGTAGAGTTCAGGGGTGTCGGTGGTGTTGGAAAGATAGTCCTCCGCACCGGTTGCCCCTCTCTCTTCAAAGGAAAGGATGACTCCCTGTTCATAGTATTCTTTTGCCTTGGCGTTGTCTTTAGTGAAGCGTAGTTCATATTCTGAGAGAAGGAAGTTTGTCTCCGCAGCATTCATCCATAGCAGAGGGTCGCCTGAACTTACTGCCATATTGGAATAACCGTCAACGAATGCAGATTTTTTGGATACGGTGGACCCTATACGCAAACCGGCATATTTACGTTCGCTTTCTTCATTGGCAGAAGGATGATTCTTGATGAACATTTTCTCGCGACGCGGGTCTTTGTATCCGTTCATATAGCTGATTATGTCTGCTGCCGCGCGGTGGTCGTTCCAGTCGTTGTAGATGAGGGCAAGCTTGTTTTCCACAGGGTGGATGTAGGCATTGTCCGCATTTGTGATGATGAGCGCGCCGGAGGCTACGGCTTCAGAGGCTTTTTCCCGGGCCAGTTCCGGGGCGACATAACTCACCCTCATCGCCATTCTGAGTTTCAGAGAGTTGGCATATTTCAGCCATTTGGATATATCTCCATAATAGACTCTGTCATACTTCGCCCAAGAGGAAGACTGGGTGCTCAGGTTGTCCGAGAACGCCTTGATTGCGGCGTCGAGTTCTTTGAACATAGCATTGTAAACATCCTGCTGGGAGTCGTATTTTACGGTTACTTTTTCATTTGTCAGGACATTGCTGTATGGGATGGGGCCGTAGGCATCCGTGAGCCTTTGCATCACGGCGACACGGAAGAGATTGGCGAATGCGACAGCCACTTCGTCGTCGGTGCCGTTCAATATGCCCCGATATGGAGCATAGAAATTGGTCATCACATCAGTGAATGTGGTGCGTCTCCAGTCACCGCTCGGGTTGAAAGTTTCCCAGCGGGCCTGCCATGTGTCGACGGTCGAGCCCATATATCCTGCGAACGGATTGCCCATAAGGCTTTCCTGGAACTGGTATTGATGTTCCTGAACAGGAATGACAAGGCTTTGCAGCGCCACCACTTTGGTCCCGACTATGTAGTTGTTTGCCTGCATCTGCTCTTGGTTCACCTGATTCGGGTTCGTGTTGAGATATTCAAAACGCCCGGTGCAGGACAGAAGCAGCAGCGACAGGATAGATATTATTATTGATTTATATTTCATAGCTGTTCTATGTTTTGACAAATCTTAAAAATCCAATTTGATATTGAGGCCCATACTGCGTAGTGAAGGCATCATAAAGTAGTCGATTCCCTGATAATTGTTGCCTGTGGAGGCGATTGACTCGGGGTCGAACGGAGCCTTGCAGTAGAACATCAGAAGGTTGTGTCCTACAGCGGAAATGGTGAGGAGGCATTTGTTTTTGAACCATTTGCCCGGAAGAGTGTAACCTAAGGAGAGTTCCTGGAGACGGAAGTTTGTTGCAGAATAGGTGTAATACTGCGGCAACCCGCTCTGTGAACCGATGGTCTGGAACCATTTCTGTGCGTCAACCACAGCTCTGTCATTGACAACCACTCCTCCCGCATCGCGGGCAGCAGCGGAAGATTTGGAAACTCCGTAGAAGTCGAGATTTGCCTGAGTCGCGGAGTAAACGATGCCACCGATTCTTCCACTGAGCAGGAATCCGAAGTGCAGTCCCTTATAACTCAGGTCGTTACGCCAAGCGAGATTGTATTTAGGGAAAACTGTCCCGAGGAAAATTTCGCTTCCCGAATCCAAAACGCTCACCTGTCCGGCATCATCGATGTCGATGAATCCTTTTTCATTATGTTTCAGTCGCGAAGTGGTGTAGAGGTCGCCGAGCGTACCTCCTTTCTTGAGTATGTATTTCGCCTTTCCGAGTCCTTTGATTTCAAGTCTGTCGAGATTGAGCGGCTCTCCCGTAATCGGGTTTATGGCATTGTCAGCAAGAGAGGTGATTTCGTTTTTGTTCCAACTGAAGGTGAAATTACTGTCCCAAGTGAAACCGTGCCAACTGTGATTGTAACCCAAACTCGCCTCGACTCCGGTGTTGCGGACACTACCGGTCTGAAGGTAGATGGTGGTGTAGCCGGAAGATGGAGGGAGATGAGGGTCGAATGTCTGATTGTAGGTGTCTGCCATATACCAGGACAGGTTTATGCTGAAGTCCTGCCATAAACGCGCCTCAAGACCGAGTTCGTAGGTGAGGGTGCGTTCAGGTTTCAAGTCTCCGATGGGATAGTGAGTTTTGTCCTTCCAGATTTTGTTGGTCGCGTCATATTCGAAGGTCGGCATTGTGAGGAAGCGCGGGAACGGCATACCCACCGATGCGACTGAGCCCCTGAATTTGAGGTAGCCGAGTGCTCCCATATCCCATAGACCCGTAGGCACCCAGGAAAGACCTGCAGAAGGATAGAAGAAGGATGATTGATTGGACCCTGCGAGTTGGGAAGCCCAGTCGTTACGCCCCGTGAGGGTGAGAAAGAGAGATTTTTTCCAACCGAACTCTATGCTTCCGAAAACAGACTGAGTCTCGTCGTGCCATCCGCTTTTGGTGGCGCGTTTCTTCACATCGTCCAGATCGAAGACATTGAAAACGTTCGCAAGTCCGTTTTCTTGAATCGGTCCGCCGTAGCGCAGTTCGTCGGATGAGATGTAATTGATTGAAGCTCCGAGGTTTGCGACAATGCTGTAGTCTTGTGCGAAGGTTTTGTCAACATTGACCATAATGTCGGCGTAGGTCTGGGTGTCGTTTGTGCGTGCTTCCGTGTAATGTCCGTTGTTACCGCCTTCTGTGATGGTCGCATTGGACGAAGCGAACAGTTTTTGTGTGAAGAGATTGTTTGCGTTGTCTATGCGGACACGCCCGGCCACATTCAGCCAGTCGAGAATGTCGTAACTTGCTGAAAGCGAAAGCATATAACGCTTTTTGTCGTTATTGCGGAGGTTGCGGTAGTTTATCCAATAGGGGTTTTGCATACGCAGGTCTCCCACAAGGTCTTCGTTCCAGAATTGCTCCATCAACTTCGTGCCCGAATTGTAACGCTCAAAACTGCGGTAAACTTCAAAATCATTTCCACGGGGGAAGAGATATGCCGGCACTAAAGGGTTGGAATACACACCCTGATTGGTCATATTCTGGTCCCGTTGGATGATGTAGCTCGCCGAGGCGTCAATTCTGAGTTTGTCGTTCAGAAAATGGCTCGTATTGCGAAAAGTGAAATTGTAACGGTCGTATTTGTTGTTCGGGATTATGCCGTCGGAATTGACCGCAGCAGCAGAGAAGTATGTCTGGTTGCGGTCTGTTCCTCCACTGATGGAAAAGGCATTTGTGTATGTGTGTCCGGTTTTGAAATATTGCCTTGGGGAGTAGTTGTAGCGGGAACTTTCGGGAATGTAGGAGCCATAGCTGTAAATCCCGCTGGAACCGGATTTCCCATTAAGTCCCGTTCCGTAACTCGTCTGGAACTCCGGCAGGATAAAGGGATTGAGAAATTCGGTGTTGCTTGAAAATGAAGCTTTTAACTTTCCGGACTCACCTTTCTTGGTGGTTATCATCACTGCTCCGTTTGCCGCCTGTGAGCCGTAGAGCGCAGCGGCAGCGGCACCGGTGAGGACGGAGATGCTCAGGATGTCTTCGGGGTTAAGATCGGCGATAGACTCTGTGGCTCCTCTTGAGTCGAACTCTGTTCCGCCTCCGCCTCCAAAGTTATACATCGGCACACCGTCGATGACATAGAGGGCGTTGGAGGACTGGCTGATGGATTTGTTTCCGCGAAGGACCACCTTGGCCGCTCCGCCGACTCCGGAAGAGGAGGAGTTGATGGTCACACCGGCAACTTTTCCTGCGAGGGAGTTGATGAAGTTGGCGTCCTTTACGGCGGTCAGCAGTTCGGCATTAACCTCCTGGACATTGTAGCTCAGGGCTTTCTGGTCGCGCCTGATACCGAGAGCCGTGACGACAGTGCCTTCGAGGGAGACGCTTTCCTCGCGGAGAGTGACGCTGAAGTTCCTGCGCTCACCGATTGCCTGGCGGACAATTTCATAGCCAAGGCTGTTGAATTCGAGACGGGAGTTTTTCATTTCGCCCGAGATTGTGAGGGAAAAACGGCCTTCGGTGTCGGTGGTCGTTCCCGTCGTCGTGCCTTCGACAAAGACCGAAACTCCCGGCACTCCGGCTCCGCTTTCATCCTTTACGGTGCCGCTGAGTTTTCGGGTTTCCTGCTCTGGAAGGTCTTCGAGGTAGATATAGTGACCGTTGATTCTCCAAGAGATTTTCAGAGGAGTGAAGAGTTTTTTGCAAACGCTTTCGATGGTTTCATTCTTCACGGAAAGCGTCACCTTGCGGTCGAGGTTGGTCGCACTGATGAAAAATAGATAGGGGCTCTGTTCTTTGATGCAGCCGATAGCCTCTGTGACAGTGGCTTCTTTCAACTGTAGGGTCAGGCGGATGTCCTCCGTTTGTGCTCTTCGGCCCGCAGCTGCGGACCAGATGGAGAGTATCATCACACAGAACAGACAACAGTTCCGCCGTAGGATTCGGAATGTGTTCATAATTTGTGGTTTACGGAGTCGCCTCTTTTGAGGCCGGCTCCCGGTTATCTGGTTTATATTGCTTGGTTATAATCGGTCAGATTGGAAACCGACTTATTTTATGTAAATGGTCCCGGTCTTGAAATCGGTGCTGTAGCGGAATTGTACGCCTGCACACTGGAGGGATTTCAAAGCAGATTCGACACCTTCGCTCTGACGGAGTTCTGCCTCGGAGAATCCGATTGCCGGCATTTCGTCCAATGTCACGACAATCTTCACCCCGAAGCTTTTTTCCAATTTACGCATTATCTCAAGGAATGTCAGCCCACTTATATCGATGATTCCGTTCATCCAAAGTTTTGCCTTTTCCGGGCTGTAATTGCAGGTTGTCATTTTCCCCCCGACGATGTCCACTTTTTCTCCGGGCACCATCAGTTTTTCTCCGGCATCGCCACGAAGCCTTATGCTACCCTCGGCCAGTGTGATGGAAAAATGTCCGGCGCTTTCATCGGCGTCGAGATTGAATTTTGTTCCAAGCACCTCAACATCGGAAAGGAATGTCTTGACTGTGAACGGTTTGTCCGCGTCGTGAGCAACCTCAAACCAGGCTTCTCCACTGACGCTGACCTGTCTGGAGTCGCGGGCGAAGCGCAACGGATAGTCGAGTCTTGCGCCGGCATTGAGGCATACCTTTGTGCCGTCGGAGAGGATGATGTCCATTTTTCCGCCGTCAGGTACTTCGATTGTGTTGATTGTCGAGGCAAGGGCGTTGTCTTCACTGACTGTGACAAGATGTTTTGCGACAAAGAACACCATTGCGATTGCAGCGGCATTGAGAACTGCAAGGCTCCACCTGCGGATATTCCGTCTGCGCTTTGATGGGGTTTTCGAAGCCGAGTCGTAGCCGGAGCCTTTGAAGAGCATCGCTTCCCAAAGGTCGTAGGCTGAATGCAGTTTCTTTTCATTTTCGACATCGTCGAGCAGCCAGTCGTTGATTCTGCGTTCCTCTTCTTCCGTAGTTTTCGCACTGAAGTAGCGGAAGAGTGTCTCGTTGTCCATTTTTTTCATCGTATTTTGTCTCAATTATATATAATCGGTTAGTTTCGTTACATATATAAAGGAACGAGAAAACGATTACAACATAATTTTTGAAGATTCAAGATAGAAGTGCAACACCGGCGGGCTAGCCCGCCGGTGTTGGCCG
>ENA-OUQC01001356-OUQC01001356.1-human-gut-metagenome-genome-assembly--contig:-NODE-1356-length-13011-cov-3.782109_pt1 | contig 13011 bp, 9 predicted proteins | sample MGYA00237942_ERZ548815 | MGnify/ENA primary metagenome ERZ548815 (study PRJEB26490, sample SAMN05194722) | human gut metagenome | biome: terrestrial biome; feature: human-associated habitat; material... | reverse complement strand
CTGCTGGGGCAGCGCGTGTACGCCGCCGACTTCAAATACGTGAAGGGGCAGAAGAGCGCCAAGCGCGCGCTGGAAATCGCCGCCGCGGGCGGGCACAACGTGCTGATGGTCGGCCCGCCCGGCTCCGGCAAGACGCTGATGGCGCGCTGCGTGCCCTCCATCCTGCCCGATATGACGTTTGACGAAGCGCTGGTCACCACGCGCATTCACTCCGTGGCGGGCTGCGCGCCGGAAAGCGGCCTGCTGACCGAGCGCCCGTTCCGCTCGCCGCACCACACGGCCTCCCATGTTTCGCTGGTGGGCGGCGGCCTGCACGCCACGCCCGGCGAAATCTCCAAGGCGCACAACGGCGTTCTGTTTCTGGACGAGCTGCCCGAGTACCGGCGCGACGTGCTGGAGGCGCTCCGGCAGCCGATGGAGGACGGCTTTGTGACCATCACGCGCGTGAGCGCGCAGAGCACCTATCCCTCCGAATTCATGCTGATCTGTTCGATGAACCCCTGTCCGTGCGGCAATTTCGGCAGCAAAACGCGCGAATGCCGCTGCACGCCCAACGACATCCGAAAATACCTGAACCGCATCTCCGGCCCGCTGCTCGACCGCATCGACCTGCACATCGAGGTGGAGTCCGTGCCCGCCGAGCGCATCGCCGACGACCGCGAAGAGGAGCCCTCCGCGGCCATCCGCGCCCGCGTGGAGCAGGCGCGAAACGTGCAGCGCGCGCGCTACGAGGGGCTTCCGCTCGCCTGCAACGCGCGGCTGGACGCGCAGACGCTTCGAAGGTTCTGCCCCATGAGCCGCGAGGCCAACCGCATGCTGTCGCTGGCCACCACGTCGATGGGGCTTTCCAACCGCGCGTTCACGCGCGTGATCAAGGTAGCGCGCACGATCGCCGACCTCGCGGGCGAGGACGAAATCGGCTCCGCCCACATCGCCGAGGCGCTTCAGTATCGTTCGATCGACGACAAGTACTGGAAATAGGAGGCGGCGATGGAATACAATCTGATGGAGCAGTACTGGCTCTGGCTTTCCGCCGTTCCCGGCATGTCGCCCCGGCGGTTTTACGCGCTTCTGAACGCCTGCGGCGACGCGCGCGCCCTGTGGGACGACCCGTCGTGCGCCCGGGACATTGTGGACGAGAAATTCTGCGCAAGCCTTCAGGCCGCGCGCAGCGAGCGCTTCTTTTATGATGTGTTCGCCCGGCTGGAGAAGGCGGGCATCGCGGCGCTTCCCATGATTTCCGACCGGTATCCGGCGCGGCTTCGCAGCATCGTGGACGCGCCGCCGACGCTGTACGTGCGCGGCAATCCCGACCTGAGCGACGAGCGCATGTTCGCCATCGTCGGCACGCGCGCGCCCAGCTACGACGGTAAAAAGGCGGCGAAGGAGTTTGCGCAGGTGCTGGCGCAGAACGGCGTGACAATCGTCAGTGGCCTTGCGCGCGGCGTGGATACCTGCGCGCACACCGGCTGTCTGGAAGGCGGCGGGCGCACGGTGGCGGTGCTCGGCAGCGGGGTCAATCAGCTTTATCCGCCGGAAAACGAGCCGCTGGCGCGCCGGATCATCGAAGAGGGCGGCTCCATCGTGTCCGAGATGCAGCCGGACGACGGCCCGCAGAGGTGGTCGTTCCCGGCGCGCAACCGCATCATTTCCGGGCTCACGCCCGGCGTGCTGGTTGTCGAGGGACGCAAAACCTCCGGGGCGCTGATCACGGCGGAGGACGCGCTGGATCAGTCGCGCGACGTGTTCGCCATTCCCGGCTCCATCTATTCCCCGCTGGCGGAGGGGCCGAACCGGCTGATTCAAAGCGGCGCGTATCCCGCGCTCAGCCCGTGGGACATCCTCGAATCGCAGCGCTGGGGCGCGCGCCCCGCCGCGAACGGCCGCCGAAAGGCCGAGCCGGAGATGAGCGACGACGAAAAGCGCATCTACAAATGCATTCAAAACGAGCCGCTTTCGTTCGAGGAAATCGCAAATCTCACCAAATTTTCAACCCCAGAGCTAAATTCCCACTTGACAATGTTGATTCTTCGGGGAATAATAGTAAAGATGCCCGGGAATTGTTACCGGGTATCCTGAGCAAACGAATCCGGAGGGACGTTTCATGACCTACAAGCTCGTCATCGTCGAGTCTCCCGCCAAAGCGCGAACGATCGCCAAGTACCTGGGCCGCGGCTACAAAGTTGAGGCCTCGCAGGGACACGTGCGCGATCTGCCCAAATCCCAGCTCGGCATAGATATAGAGAACAATTTTGAGCCCAAGTACATCACCATCCGCGGCCGCGGCGAAATCCTTACGAAAATTCGCAAGGACGCCAAGGGCGCGTCGAAAATTTTCCTCGCGACCGACCCTGACCGCGAAGGAGAAGCCATCTCGTGGCATCTGGCGACGCTGTTGGGCATCGACCCCGCCGAAGCCTGCCGCATCGAGTTTCACGAGGTCACCGGCAAGGCCGTGAAGGCCGCGGTCAAGAGCCCGCGCGCCGTCAACCTGAATCTTGTGGACGCGCAGCAGGCACGCCGCGTGCTCGACCGTCTGGTCGGCTACAAAATCAGCCCGCTTCTGTGGAGCAAGATTCGCAAGGGTCTGTCCGCCGGACGCGTGCAGTCCGTCGCCACGGCGATGATCTGCCAGCGCGAGGAGGAAATTGAGGAGTTCGTGCCGGAGGAATACTGGTATATCGAAGCGGAGTTTTCCGCCGGAAGCAGCAAATTCCACGCCCGCTACGCCGGAACGCCCGACGAGAAGCGCGAGCTCAAGAGCGAAACAGAAGCGTCCAGCGTGCTGTCCGAGCTGGTGAACGCGCAGTTCACCGTGAACGGCGTGAAGAAGGGCGAGCGCAGAAAGAACCCCGCGCCGCCGTTCACCACCTCCAACCTGCAGCAGGAGGCCTCGCGCAAGCTGAACTTCACCGCCAGCAAGACCATGCAGATCGCCCAGCAGCTCTACGAGGGCGTGGACGTGGAGGGCGTGGGCACGCTGGGTCTGGTGACCTATATCCGTACCGACTCCACGCGCATCTCGGACGACGCGCTGCTTCCGCTGCGCGAGATGATCGCCGAGCGCTACGGCAGCGAATACCTGCCGGAGACGCCGAACGTGTACAAGAGCCGTCAGAACGCGCAGGACGCGCACGAAGCCATTCGCCCGACCGACGTTTCGCTGCGGCCTGAGAATTTAAAATCCTCGCTCAGCAACGATCAGTACAAGTTGTACAAGCTGATTTACGATCGCTTCGTCGCCAGCCAGATGACCCCCGCCGTGTACGACACGTTGTCGGCGGAGCTGATTTCCGGCGACGTAGACTTCCATCATTCCAGCCAGAAGCTGCGCTTCGCGGGCTTCACAGCGGTATACGAAGAGGGTATTGACGACGCGGGCGAAGCCGCCGACACGCACATGCCGAAGATCAGGGACGGCGAGAAGGCGCGCCTGCTCTCCTATGATTCCGAGCAGCACTTCACCCAGCCGCCCGCGCGCTACACGGAGGCCTAGCTGGTCAAGGCGCTGGAGGAAAAGGGCATCGGCCGCCCGTCCACCTACGCGCCGACGATTTCCACCATTCTGCAGCGCGGCTACGTGTCGCGCGAAAAAAAGCGCCTGTATCCGACGGAGCTTGGCAACGTGGTCAACGAGATCATGTCCAAGTCCTTTCCGGACATCGTGGACATTCAGTTCACCGCCGACATGGAAAACCGGCTGGACGACGTGGAAGCCGGGAAGACCGACTGGAAGCAGGTGGTGACGGACTTCTACGGCCCGTTCGAGAAGGAGCTGGAGGCCGCCGAGGCCGGCATCGAAAAGGTGAAGGTGGAGGACGAGGTGTCCGACGTGCCGTGCGAAAAGTGCGGCGCGATGATGGTTTACAAGATGGGGCGCTTCGGCCGCTTCCTCGCCTGCCCGCGCTTCCCGGAATGCCGGCACACGCAGGCGCTTCTCAAGTATATCGACGCGCCCTGCCCCGAGTGCGGCGGCAGGCTGCTGGAGCGCGTTTCCCGCAAGGGACGCAAATTCTACGGCTGCGAGCATTATCCCGAGTGCCAGTTCGTCTCGTGGGATCTGCCCGCGGTGGAAAAGTGCCCCAAATGCGGCGGGCGCATGGTGATCAAGCGCGGCCACAAGGGCGAGCTGATGCGCGTGTGCGCGGACGTGGCGTGCGGCACGCGCATACCGATTGAAAACGCGGGCAGGGATGAGGACAATGAGTAAGCAGGTTACCGTGATCGGCGCGGGACTCGCGGGCTGCGAAGCCGCGTGGCAGCTGGCAAGCCGCGGCATTCCCGTGGCGCTGTATGAAATGAAGCCCGCCTGTCACTCCCCCGCCCACCATATGAACGGCTTCGCCGAGCTGGTGTGCTCCAATTCGCTGAAGGCGGAGCATCTGACGAACGCCTCCGGCCTTCTGAAGGCCGAAATGAAGCTGCTGAACAGTCTGATTCTGTCCGCCGCCGAGAAAACGCGCGTGCCCGCGGGCGGCGCGCTGGCGGTCGACCGCGACCGCTTCTCCGAGGCCGTGACCGAGGCCGTTTCGTCGCATCCGCTGATCACGATTCACCGCGAGCGCGTAGACGCGATTCCGGGCGATCCCGCGATCATCGCCACCGGCCCGCTTACCGACGCGGCGCTGGCGGACGCGATTGCAAGCCTTCCGGGTTTTCACGCGCTGCACTTCTTCGATGCCGCCGCCCCCATCGTGACCGCCGAATCGCTGGACATGGCGAAGGTCTTCCGCGCGTCCCGCTATGAAAAGGGCGCGGACTACCTGAACTGCCCGATGACGCAGGCGGAATACGACGCGTTCTACGACGCGCTGATGGGCGCGGAGCTGGCGGAGGTGCACGATTTCGACAGGAAGCAGGTGTTCGAGGGCTGTCTGGCGGTGGAGATTCTCGCCTCGCGCGGCCGTCAAACGCTGGCGTTCGGCCCGCTGAAGCCAGTGGGTCTGGTCAATCCGCGCACGGGACGCGCGCCGTATGCCAACGTGCAGCTTCGGCAGGAGAACGAACAGGGCACGCTGTATAATCTGGTCGGCTTCCAGACGCGTCTCAAGTGGCCGGAGCAGAAGCGCGTGTTCTCGATGATTCCCGGCTTGGAGCACGCGGATTTCGCGCGCTACGGCGTGATGCACCGCAATACCTATCTCAACAGCCCGGACGTGCTGGGGCGCAACTATCAGGTGAAGGATCGTCCGCTTCTGCGCTTTGCCGGGCAGATGACCGGCGTGGAGGGCTATATGGAGTCCACCGCGAGCGGCCTTGTGGCGGGCGTCGCGCTTGCGAAGGCGCTCCTGGGCGAGCCGGAACCGGACTTCACCGGCGACACCGTGCTGGGCGCGCTCGCCCTGCACGTGACGACTCCGACGGGCGACTTCCAGCCGATGAACGCCAACTTCGGCATCCTGCGTCCGCTGGACGAGCGCGTGCGCGGCAAGCGCAACCGCTACGAAAAGCTCGCCGGGCGCTCGCTCGAAACCCTGAAGACCGTCATTACCAATTACGCACTGTAACGGAGGAAACCATGGCAGAATTTCGAGGAACCACCATCTGCGCCGTCCGCCGCAACGGCGAAATCGCCATCGCGGGCGACGGACAGGTTACGATGGGTGAAAACGTAATCATGAAAAACGGCGCCAAAAAGGTGCGCCGCATCTTCGACGGCAAAGTCGTGATCGGCTTCGCCGGATCGGTGGCCGACGCCTTCGCGCTCAGCGAAAAGTTCGAAGGCAAGCTGACCCAGTACGCCGGCAACCTGCCGCGCGCCGCGGTGGAGCTGGCGCAGGACTGGCGCATGAACAAGGAAATGCGCAAGCTGGAAGCGCTGCTTCTGGTCGCGGACAAGGAAAACCTGATGCTTGTGTCGGGCACGGGCGAGGTCATCGAGCCGGACGAGGGCATTCTGGCCATCGGCAGCGGCGGAAACTTCGCGCTGGCCGCGGCGCGCGCGCTGTATGACAATACCGGGCTTTCCGCGCGCGACATCGCCTATAAGGCGCTGAAAATCGCTTCTTCCATCTGCGTATATACGAACGACCACATCATCGTCGAGGTAGTTTGAGCATGAATACATGGACGCCCGCTGAAATCGTCAAGGAACTGAATCGCTATATCGTGGGTCAGGATGAGGCCAAGCGCGCCGTGGCCGTGGCGCTTCGCAACCGCTACCGCCGCATGCAGCTGCCCGAGGAGATCCGCGAAGAGGTCACGCCCAAAAACATCCTCATGGTCGGCCCCACGGGCGTTGGCAAAACCGAAATCGCGCGCCGTCTGGCCAAGCTGGTGGACGCGCCGTTCGTCAAGGTGGAAGCCACCAAGTTCACCGAGGTCGGCTACGTGGGCCGCGATGTGGAATCCATCATCCGCGACCTCACCGAAGCCGGTATCCGCATCGTCAAAAAGCAGCAGACCGAGCAGGTGCACGATCTCGCCGCGCAGGCGGCGGAAAACCGTCTGGTGGAAATGATCACCCGCCCCATGCCGAAGAAGAAGATCAACCCCATCGACGTGATTCTGGGCAACAAGCCCAAGGAGCCCGAGCCGAGCGAGGAGGAGCAGAAACAGCTGACCGGCCGCCGCGCGGACGTGCGCGAGCAGCTTCGCGCCGGCGAGCTCGAGGAAACGATCGTCGAGATCGAGGTGGAAGAGGTCACGCCGCGCAGCGAAATCCCCGGCATGGACATCAGTATGAACGACGTGCTGGGCAGCATGCTGCCCAAGAAGACCAAGCTGCGCAAGGTGCCCGTGCGCGAGGCGCGCCGCATCCTGACCGCCGAGGAGGAAAACGCCATGGTGGACATGGACGCGGTGTATACCGAGGCCGTCTCCCGCGTGGAGCAGCACGGCATCGTGTTCATCGACGAGATCGACAAGGTCGCCGGCCGCGGCAACGGCAGCGGCCCGGACGTTTCCCGCGAGGGCGTGCAGCGCGACATCCTGCCCATCGTGGAAGGCACGACCGTAAACACCAAGTACGGCCCCGTGCGCACCGATCACATCCTGTTCATCGCCGCGGGCGCGTTCCACGTGTCCAAGGTGACCGATCTGATTCCGGAGCTGCAGGGACGCTTCCCGGTTCGCGTAACCCTGAAGCCCCTGACGAAGCAGGACTACGAGCGCATCCTCACCCAGCCCGACAACGCGCTGATTCGCCAGTATCAGGCGCTTCTGAAGGTGGACAGGGTCGAGCTCGTGTTTGACGAAACCGCCGTCGCCGCCATTGCCGAATACGCGTGGCTGGCCAACGAAAACGCTGAAAACATCGGCGCGCGCCGCCTGCACACGGTGCTCGAGCAGATTCTGAGCGACATCGCCTTCAACGCCGGCGGCGGCGACGCACCGGAAATTCAGGTGGTCGTGAACGCCGAATACGTGAAGACCCAGCTTTCCACCGAAGTCAAGGAAGCGGATCTGCACAGGTACATCCTTTAAAACCGATAAGCGCCCCCGCATCTTCCAACACACAGATGCGGGGGCGCTTACACAACGCCTTTGGAGGTGACAGAAAATGACGGATCAGGAAATCCTTCGGGAGCTTGCCAGCGCTTACATGGAAGCCGCGAACGAGCCCGTCAACGCGGAGCGCAGGGAAAGAGCCTACGCGACAAACGGGCTTCAGGCCGTGCGCCCCCTCGTGTGGATTCATGAGCTTCCGTGGCACGAATTGAACATCGACGACGCGCTTACCCTCCGCTGCGAGGGCGCGCTTGCCCGCGAGATCGAGCAGTTCCTTCGCCGCAGTCTGCTGCAATGGAGGTACTTTCAGGCGGATATGATTCTGGAGCCGTACTATCCCGTGAGCATGTGTATCCACTCAACCGGCATCGGGTTTCAGGTGATTGAGGATGTTCTGGTCGGGGACGACAAAAACAACATCATCTCGCATTCCTACAAGGATCAGCTGGATTCGCTGGAAAAGCTGGAAATCCTGCATAATCCCGTCGTCACGCGCGACTATGACGAGGAAAAGAAGCGCGTTTCCGACGCGCAGGCGCTGCTGGGCGACGCAATGCCCGTGAAGCTCTGCCCGCAGAACATGTATTACTACGCGCCGTGGGACCGCGTATGCCGCATGCGCGGCATGACGCCGCTTCTGATGGATCTGGCTGCGGAGCCCGAATTGATGCACGCCACGATACAGAAGTTTTCCTCCGTGCTGAACGCGGACATCGACGCGCTGAACGCCGTGAACGCCTTCGGCGTGTCGGCTTCTTCGCTGCACTGCACGCCGCCGTATTCCCGGGAGCTGGAGGCCGTCGAGGCAAAGGAGGGGCCGTCCGTCCACAGCGCGTGGTTCCGCGCGCTCGCGCAGCCCTTCGGCGAGGTCTCGCCCGCCATGCACGACGAGTACGACATTCAGTATCTTCTGCCCATCGCCAGGAAATTCGGCCTGTGCTACTATGGCTGCTGCGAGCCGCTGTCCGACCGAATCGACATTCTCAGGCAGATTCCGAACCTTCGAAAGGTCGGCGTTACACCGTGGTCGAGCGTGGAGGTCTCCGCGGAGAAGCTCGGGAAGGACTTTGTGTTCTCGCGCAAGCCGAATCCGGCCATGGTCGCGACTACGCTGGACGAGGATGCGGTTCGAAAGGACATTGCGCACGTCATGGAAGCATGCCTGAGGAACAGCTGCCCCTGCGAATTCGTGCTCAAGGATATTTCCACCGTCGGCTACAAGCCGCAAAACATCATCCGCTGGGCGCAGGTCGCAGAAGAAACGATCGACAGATACTACTAAGGCGGTGCCGCACAAATGAGGAGGTCGGCCGGCGAATGGATTTGGCGCTATAATGTTGACAAACGCGGCCTTCTCATTTATAATAAATGTTGACAAACTCAGCCTCCTCATTTATAATAAAAGTAACCTGAACATACATTGTTCGGTAAAGCATCAAATAATGAGGTGTGCGCGATGAATAAGGCTATCGTCGGCCCGGAACGCATCGTTGTCGGAAGGAAGCCTCTTTGGAAGCGGATACTGGGGGTGTTGGCCGCTGTATCTTATGCTGCTGCCCGCCATTGTCTATTATATCGTAATTTGCTACGTCCCGATCTTTGGCAACGTACTGGCCTTCAAGGATTATTCCTTCAAGAAAGGAATATGGGGCAGTCCATGGGTCGGGATGAAGTATTTTCGCATGTTCTTCACGAGCTATGACTGCAGGCGTCTGATCCTCAATACGTTACATATCGGCTTTATCAAGTGCATTCTGGAATTTCCCTTCGCGATCATCCTTGCGCTGCTGCTCAACGAGATGCGCGCTCTGCGCTATAAAAAGCTGACGCAAACGATTACCTATCTGCCTCATTTCCTCTCCAGCGTCATTATTATCACCATGCTGCAGCGCATTCTGGCGCCGAACACCGGCGTTCTCAATCAGATCATCGGCAGGTTCGGCGGCGACAGCAGCACTTTTTATCTGATGAAAGCCGAATACTTCCATAGAACGCTGTTTCTGATGGATATCTGGCGCAATATCGGCTGGGATTCCATCATCTATCTCGGCGCAATCGCCGCGGTCGATCAGGAGCTTTACGAAGCGGCCAACATAGACGGCTGCAACCGCCTGGGTCAGATTTGGCATGTAACGCTGCCCGGCATCCGCTCCACAATCGGCCTTTTGTTTATCATGGGAGTGGGCGGTCTGCTCTCCTCCGGCTTCGAGCAGATGTGGCTGCTGCGCACGCCCGGCAATATGTCCGTGGCCGACACCCTGGACGTTTGGGTCGTCCGCATCGGCCTGCAAAAGGGGCAGTTCGGCTATGCGTCCTCGGTCGGTTTGGTTCAGGGCGTGGTCGGCCTTGTACTGGTGGTCACAGCTAACACGATCTGCAAAAAATCCACGGAAGTAGGACTCTGGTGAGTCGTCTTCATATATCGGGAATCTGTATTAAGAATGGAAGATATGAACATGAAGCGTTACCTGGCTACCCTTCTGGCTCTCGCTCTGGCACTGTTCTGCTTCTCTGCTGCCGTGGCAGAGGACAGACCCGACACCTGGATCGCCGACCGAACCATCACCATCCAGTGCTATGTCGATGATATCGGCTATGCGCTGCCCGCTGACATCAACGGCACCCCCGTGATGCGGCGAATCACAGAGCTGACCGGCATCAAGCTTGATCTCCGCTACACTCCCGGTGAAAGCGACGAGACGGTTATGGCCGCGCAGCTGGCAGCCGGCAACATTCCGGACGCCATCGTTTCCTATCTGAACAACTCCACCCGCCCCGAATTCCCGATTCTGCTCAAGGCAGCCAAGGAGGGTCTGTTCGCCGACATGACTCCCTATCTGGCGGACACCAGTGTGTACCGCAACTATCTGGAGCATGACTACCTGCCCGCCGATGCCCGCGACAACATCACCTTCCGCAAGGATCTTGACGGCGCGTACATCTTCCAGCTGAGTATCCCCGCCGTGGATCGCTCCACCGAGTATATCGCCGACGACAAGTACATCGGCGGCCTGTACATCCGCGCGGATATCGCCGCGGATCTGGACGTTGCCGCCTTCTCCCTGAACACCCAGGAGGAGCTGTATGACCTGTGCGTCCGCATCAAGGAAGGCAACTACACGGACGACAACGGCAACCCCATCTATCCCATCGGCCCGAAGTACTGGGGCGGTTCCTATGACTCCCTGATCAACGTGGTTCGCAGCTACGGCTTCAGCCCCTTCGGCTCGCAGTACGGCCTGACCACCGACGGCCAGATCGTTCACGAGGCGCAGACCAACTTTGTCTATGACAAGATCAGCTTCGCCCGCAAGCTGCTGGCGGACGGCCTGATGCACCCCGAGTTCTTCACCATGGACGCCACCCGCTGCGAGGAGCTGTGCAAGTCCAAGGGCGTGGCGATCATTTCCGACATCCACAATTATGTGGAGCTGATCTACTCCAGCGAGGACTGGATTCCGCTGGGCGCGATCAACGACGTGACCGGCTCCAAGAGCAGCTACACTTCCGGCAAGGGCGGCTACGGTTGCTGGGCCATTTCCGCCAACGCCAAGAACCCCGAAGAGATCCTGCGGTTCTTCGACTTCCTTGCGACCCGCGAGGGCAAGCTGCTGTGCGAGTACGGCGTCGAAGGCCTCACCTACAACATGGTCGATGGCTACCCCGTGCTGACCGAAGAAGCGCTTGCCAAGCTCAATGATGGCGACTCCGACTGGATGATCAACACCATCGGCGCCGATTTTGGCGGCGCGGGCTTCGTATTCCTGGGCTACATGTTGACCAACACCGACAGCAAGGTCGAGTTCGGCGAGAGCCGTCCCGGCGCCGGCACCGGCACGACCTATGCCCGCGCCGTGGCGCTGGCAGAACAGAACCCCGAAAAGACGATCATAAGGATCCCCGGTCTGGACGTCTCCGCTTACCTGTCCGTAGACGAGCTGGAGGACGTGAAGGCCAATATGGATCTGCTCAACTACAAGGAAATGGTCATTCAGGCCATCTACGCCAACTCAGACGACGAGGTGAAAACCATTGTCGAGTCTTTCCGCGCTCAGCTGAAGGCAGCCGGCATCGACCGCCTGTACGATTACTGCGAAGCGATCTATGCCGCGAATCCCGAGACAATTCAGCTGATCCCCGTAGAGGCCACTGTGGCCGAATAACCGGCATTGGTTTGTCCCGTCCGGCGCGCTTCGCCGGACGGGATTTCCAGAGACAGAACGTTTGGAGAGGGGTGCGCTATGGCAAACACACAATCCAGAAACAAAGTCAGACTAAGCGGCCTTGACCGTATTGTCGCTGTCATCCCGTATCTGGTCGTCACGCTGCTGTGCCTGCTGATCCTTCTCCCCTACCTGAACGTGCTGGCTTTGTCACTCAACGACGGCAAGGACGCGGCGCGGGGCGGCGTATATTTCTGGCCTCGGGTGTGGGCGCTGGACAATTACCGGGAGGTATTCCGGGATGGTTCCATCATACGCGCCTATCGGATCACGATCGCCCGCACCCTCCTCGGAACACTGATGAGTCTGGCTGTCACGACGCTGGCCGCATACGCTCTCAACCAGACCGAGCTGCCGGGCCGCAAGTTTGTCATTCTGGCCTTCACGTTTACCATGCTCTTCGGCGGCGGCACGATTCCCACCTACATCCAGTATAAGGATCTGGGCTTGCTGGACACCTTCTGGGTATACGTAATCCCACCCCTGGTAAGCGTGACCTATCTGATCATGGTGCGCGCCTTCTTCGACAGCCTTCCCTATGGGCTGCAGGAGGCCGCCAAGCTGGATGGCTGCGGCTATTTCGGCGTCTTCTTCCATATCATGCTGCCGCTGAGCAAGCCCATATTGGCCGTAATCGGCCTCTACACCGCCGTCAACCACTGGAACGACTGGTATGCCGGCGCGTTCTACATGACCAGCGACAAGCTTTAGCCTGTTCAGACCGTGCTGCAGCAGATGCTCGCGCGGGCGATGGACGCACAGCAGGACGTGTCGCAGAACATTTCCGCCGCCATCGCCGCAAATCAGCGCGCCGTGACCACCGATTCTCTGAAAATGTCGGCGGTCATCATCACTACGGTGCCGATCCTGTGCATATATCCCTTCGCGCAAAAGTACTTCGCCAAGGGTACGCTGGTCGGCGCGATCAAGGGCTGATTTGATGGAATGGATATTCGTCCCGGCTGCGCCCGATGTGCGGACGACGGCCGGGACGCTTTTTCCAGAAAAAGAAGAGCGGCGAATGGATGAGCGCTGGGACGTGCATGGCTGTGGCGCGGCCGCAGATGGATACTCCGGATCGACGCGGAGATGATTTGCGCGAACGCGCTCGAACGCATTTCGCTAATAAACCGTATTCTCGCGCAAAAGTGAATAACCTCCCGGATTCATGGACACAATATGCAGACCATCCATCGAATCAAGGGAGGTTTTTTCTGTGCTTGCGATGATCATGGCGGGCGGCGAGGGCGAACGTCTGCGCCCGCTCACCTGTACGCTTCCGAAACCGATGACGCTGGTGCTCGATCAGCCGGTTCTCGCCTATTCCCTGCGCCTGCTC